>Ga0115008_10000164_pt1 | contig 43740 bp, 26 predicted proteins | sample FraStrMetagenome_FD_87164 | JGI IMG/M metagenome (GOLD analysis project Ga0115008, IMG submission 87164) | Marine eukaryotic phytoplankton communities from Arctic Ocean - Fram Strait ARC3M Metagenome | ecosystem: Environmental > Aquatic > Marine > Oceanic | place: Fram Strait | collected... | reverse complement strand
GGAAATAACTTCACTCCGCCATTGCCGTATTCTAATCCATTAATAGGATTTATACTTGTATACACATGAACAGTGTCTTGATTAGTAATATCTGGAATATAACTAAAATCAAAACTATCGAGTACAATAGCATCAGCATCAACAATCCATAACATATCAGTAACAGCAACCTTTGCTGCTTCTATATGTGCTTGGTGAATACCTTTTACACCGTGTATACGTTTAGCATAAGGAAATCTATCTTTAAGAGTTTTCCAACTATCATCAGCTTGCGCTTCATTATAACTTATAAAAATAATATCATACATTACTTGTCCTCATACTCTTTTAAAAAATCTTTAAATTCAGGAAACACTTCAGTAAAGTTTTTACCTCTGCGAGCATCGTATTGTTTTGTAAACTGATAAAATCTATACTTGTCTGTTGCAACACTTTCACTTAAAAGATTATTAAAACGAGATTCGCAGTCTTCATAGATTCTTACTAATTTTTTAGTTTCCCAATCATCGTATTCTCCCATCTGCATATACTTGATAGCCGGCGTTAAATATTTTTCAATTAGTTCTTTTGATGCTATTTTAATATCTAAAAACTCAGGATGTCTTACATATGCAAAATCAATTTTTATACGTCGACTATGTCTATATGTACGCTTTAATTTTCGTACATACCTAATATAATTAGAAAGTGTAGGTAAACTTAAAATATTAAATGCACTCATAAACGAAACTATAACTTCATTAGTATTAGCAAGTAAACTTTCAACATTGGTTGTGAATAAATCCCAGTCCATGCCGTCACGACTATACTCAGCTTGCGCACCTGTGCTTTCAGCACTTACAAATATAGTAAACCTGCCTACAGAATTAGTATCTTCTAATAGCTTTACTTTTTGTAAAAACTTATCCCATAAGGCATCAGGCGGACATCCGTTTGTATTAATTGCAAAGTTTAATTTAGGTTGTGGATTTTCTAGTAAATAATCCATAACTTTAAATGTATGCTTACTTAGTAATGGCTCACCGCCCGTAATACGGAATGTATGCATATGAGTAACTGCGTCCGGAAACCATTTCCAAAATGCTTCAATATAAGGATTTTCATCACGTTCAGGAATAGGAACTTCGTGTGTCTTAATAGCATTATACGGCTTCTGATGAAGTTTATACGGGCCCTCTGCTTTAATTTCTTCAGTCCACTTGCTACTAAATGCCGGGCCACAGTATGCACACTTAAAATTACACACGTTACTAAAGCTAACTTCAACTGCTCTAGGATAAATGTCTTCGTCACCTGTTGATGTTGCAATTACGTCTTTGTCTATTTGACTCCAATTAGATGCACTTTTAAGTATCCTGTCACTAAACTCATTTGTGTTATCTTCAATACGCCAACAGTAATCACACTCGTCTGGACGCTTACCATCTAACATTTCTTTTCTACGCATCTTTTTTTGTTTAGTGTTATGCAATGCAGAAGGATTGTCTTTTAGTTCTTCTAAAGGTATTTTGTGTGCGCCAACATGATGACAACTGTGCGTAAGCCCAGATGCTAAATGTATAGTTACTTGTGTCCATTTAGCTAGACAAAATCCACAACCTACATTATTTAAAAAGTCTTTTGTTTCTTGATTGTCTACTTGAAATCTATCAGCGGTCATTTAAGTTTTACATTTCTTAGGTTAGGAACATATATTGTTTTAAAGAACTTGCTTTGTTGTATATCTAACGGGCGTTGGGCAATCGGCAATCCTAATTCTGAAATTAAATGGTCTCCTAATACTTCAACTGCTTCTAATATATCTTCATCAGTTGTTTCAATTTGTTGTTTTTCGTTCCATAAACTATTTAGATATGTAAAGTCACGTACTTGTACATGATCCCAATCTGTACACATTGTTTTAAAGACACCTTCACGAGCACCAAGTATAGACCATATGCCGTTATTAACATCCGAACCAATCATAGTCCATATTAATAGTCTATTATAATTTTGCCACCATACTGATTTTAAGTCTTCAATAGGCTTGCCTCTATTTAAAGACATTTTTACACCTTCACGAAATCCTGCTCGCCACGCTTGTTGCGGCGTTGAACTTATAATACTTGTACTATAATTTTCATTAAGTTGTAAGTAGTTGTCAAAGTAACAAAATTCAATATTAGTTTCGTCTGATCCGTCTGTATTTTCGTGTGTCCTCATATTTTTTACAAAGTCTCTAGTCCACATTTTAATACTGCCGTTGCCGTACATTAATCCGTTAACGTCGATCTTACCTGCCCAACTAAACTGATACTCTGGAGTTGCATTTAGTTTTTCTAAATCTAATTCTACTTCTAAAAACTTAGGATCAATAATAGTGTCGCCGTCAATAGTAACAAAGTTTTCAGTTTCACTTAATCTAGCACAGGCTTTATGTGCAGCATCACTGCCTTCAACTCCGTGTACACGTTTTGCCCAAGGCACTTTGGTTAATAAGTCTGCATAGTTTTCTTCAGCGTTTGGTTCGTCATAACTTAAAAATATTATGTCTTGATCGATTATTTTCATTATAGTTTTCCTACTGTATGTACATGTGGTATATGACTACTACGAGTGACAACAGACACATTCTTAGTTGACGAACATCCTTGTATTTCAATGCTGTCAGTGTGTATGAAATCTTTTAAATCTAAAGTAAATTTATCAAATAATATAAACCTATTAGTTGCATCTACAATATAGTATTCCTTAATATGGTTATCGCCGATAGATAGGCTAGTACATGTTTCATCGTCTATGAAGTTATTTACAGTCCACGATTCATTATTCTGTATAAGCTGAATGCCAGAGTCTAATCTATCGGCACGAATTATAGGGCCAGTAGTGTGTGCTGTATTACCTTCTTCAATATAAGTTGTAGATACAAGATGCATTTTTCCTTTTACTCGAATATCTTCAACCATTATATATTCATGAAAGTGCTTACGTCCAAAAGAAAAATCATCAAATATTTCTTGTGTAGTTTCTATCCACAATTCAGTATCATTATGATTAGCAACTGAATTTATATTACCGTTTTCGTCATAGTGTATATAAAACATTATACTTTTTCCTCTAACCAGGCTAACATGTCGTTTGTTAAAAATTCGTCTTCAACATAATGTAACACGCCGGATTGTTTGTAGCCGTTAATATAAATGCCATCGTTATAATCTACAGGTAGCATGTCTGTCCATTTAGACTGCGGTTGTTTTACATTTTGTATATGAGTCTTCATATGAGTAAATGACATTGGACTTTTATCTAAACAATAACCATGCATATCTAATATCTTTAAAGCAATTGCAATACTTACATCAACACTACACCATTTTTGCAAACTGTTAGGAGTATATTTTTCATAAAATACTTGCCAGTTTTGCATAATAATATCTAATAACTTATAAAAGTTTGCAGTTTCTTCACACTTAGTAAATTGATACATTCCTGAATATACATCAGGTAAATTATTTGCATCAAAAGTTTTCCTGTAATATCGCGATGTCACTAATTCATTTCTATATGTAGTAACATTTTTAGTAAACAATAAAGAATGATTATTTCTAAAACTTTGCCAAGTAGAACTAATATTATCTAGTACTAGCATATCAACATCAAATACTAATGTATTTTCATAAGGTGTTACATAATATACTTTCCAACGGTTATCTATTTTCCATTCACTTTTTTCAGCTAGGTCGCCCCAGGGTATAGATATAATCTTATCAAATACAGACTTATACGTAGCTGGTACTTCGTCGTTAGTAATTAAACTTATATTTGTTCGTGGACTTTTTGCAAGCACACTTAATGCAAGCGCATATGCTTGTCTAATATAATCTGTTGTTGAATTATTTTGTGCAACAAGACATATACCATTACTCATTAGCAAACTCCGTATCGATAAATTTATCTAAACTAAATTTATTCATTATGTGTGTTGTAGCGTCTGTTAATTTAACTGCTAGATAATCATAGTCACGCTGTGTTAATAACTGTATGCTGTTATCTTTTATATCTACTAATACGTCTTTATCAATCGATACCCACATATCAGACGGAACTGACATTGGCCAATTACTATCTTCAACAAAGCCACGCATCATGTGTACTGCAATACTAAAAGCAAAATCATTTCTAAATTTTGTTTCAACAATATCATATGTTAATCTGTAATAGCTATAATTTTCTTTAATGTGCTGCACTGTGTCAAATACTGTTCTTGCTGTATTACTTTTAGTAAAGTATAAAATAGTTGCCCAGTACATAGGTATCGACTTGTCGCTAATTCTATCAAGACTAGGGTAATGCTTTTGTGTATTGACCATATGATAATCTTTAGCAATCATAAAGTCTTCGGGCGTGTCAAAGCACGTTAATAATTTATCATTACTAATTAATAGGTCAGTGTCTATTACTAATGTTTTTTCAAATATAGATAATTCGTATGCAGAATCCCTTGCTGAATTAATCCACTTAATCTTACCTTTGTTTGCATAAATGCCGTTGTGAAATGTTTTAGTAGACGATACCGGTGCATCACAATGTGTAACTTCATCAATATATTTTTTATAAAAAGTAAAATTACTTTCAATATATTCTTTATCATTAGTAATAAGTTGTACAGGAAGTTTTAAATACTCTTTTATACGCTTTGCACAATAAATTGCTTGCTTAATATAATCAATACGCCCGTTATTAAATGCAAATAACACTACGCCATTATTCATAGATTAGTTAACCCTTCAACGCTTCTGTTCTTTTTAATCTTTGCATAGTCATATGCGTACTTTCGAGACGCAAAAGTATATACTCCGAGTATTTCTCTTGTAAAGTCTTTCAACAACGTCACATTAAACGGAGTATTATTATCATCTAACAATATAGTTTCGTCTTGTTCTAATGCAAGCATACTTTGACAGAAACTGATTAGATCAGTGGTTACAGATATCTTATGTCCATCTACATAATGAACTAAATTATCGTAATACTGTTTTAGGAAAATACTTTTTTGATTATTTTGAGTTTCTAAGAAGTTAGAAAACTCCAATGCTTTTTCTAGTCGTTCGTCCATTATGGCTCCTTGTATATACTGTTATAGTATATACTAAAACCTGCTAGATGTCAAGTGTTATGTGAAAGTATTTGTGTCGCCAGTTGAAATAGTCGGTGCTGTAACTTCTACATTTGTGCCTGTAGCACGTACATACGATAATGCACTAGTTAAAGTACCTTGTACATTTTCGTCAACTGCTGCGCCTGTACCAGTTTGATCGCCTGCATCATTATCTTCATACAGTACACGGATACGAAGACCGTTAGTAATCGATCTTGCTAGAACTCTATAGTTGTTTTCTGAGTAAGGACTTGCGCCACCTCGAGTATATAATTCTCTTTCAGTGCCATTAATATCATAGTAACCATCGTTAGCACTAATAGTACCGCCAGTGCCGCTTTCTTTAAATGCACTAACATAATTAATAGCAATAACAGAAGTGTCAGCTACCATTGTTTGCCAGTCTAAAGTTTTTGCCTCTGACCCTGAATAGGACAACGTAGTAGCAATTCTTAGACGTCCGCCTGCATTAAAAAATGCTTTTGCTGCGTTTGAACTTGCCCAAGTAAATGTAACATCATGTATTTGTGTTCCGTTCCAGTTAGTTTTACCTTTAGAACGTGCAGATGTTGTAGTAGATTGTCCAGCAGCTAAATTAAATCGCTGCCCGTCAGTCTTAACAAAGTTGATTGCAGTTTCGAGCGCATCGTGTATTACCTTTGTAATCGAACTGTCAGTATTAACAGTAGCTAGTGCAGGACTAATGGCGTTACCTGTTTGGTGTACATATGCTTTATCAGTATCTGCTTTAAGTGCATTCCAGTCAGCAGCTTGTATTTTATCTGCTGGTCCTCTAGCTGCTGCCGACGTTGCTAAATTATAGCCCGCTGCCGCAGTGCCTGTTCCTGTTGGTGTACCCATAACAAGATTAATACCCGTTCTTAAGGTTGTATATTCTGCTTCACCGATCGATTGACCTACATTAACTGCCATAATTTATCCTCTTTATTAACTACGTATATTTATACTTTTAATACGCACTCGATTAGTTTTTCGTTTGCATCGTCACTTGACTCAAGTGCAACGCCAACTAGAGCAGTTGTTGCTAGTGTTGTACACACGCCATTTTCTAAAGCGTATACTGCTTGGCCTTTTTTAACAACTCCAGATACTCTTACTGGAAGACGTCCTTTAAGACCAATATATTGTCCGTCAATATCACTATTCATCATATATGCTGGATCAGTTGAAACAACACCAATACAGTGATTGCTTGCACTTGCTGGCTGCACTTCTGCTTCGCCGCCTACTGCAACTGCTGTTCCTGCTGGAAGTTCTTCTGCTGTTGTGTATTTTTCTGCAAGGTCAGCATAACGTGCGCTTGTTGCAGTACCTTGGAATAATACTGCATTTAAGTTACCTGCGCCATCACGCACTGCAACAGTATTACTACTACCTGTGCCAATAGTGTTAACTGCGCCAACTCTTGCTGTACCGCCTACTAAAAGAGCACTTGCTTTTTCTGAAGTACCATAAATGTTAGTAGCGTGTACTGCTGAAAATAAGTTATCAGCATCACCAAGTGATACTGTTTCAACTGCTGTATTAGCTGCATTCATGCCTGGCTTTAGTATACCAGGTTTCATTGTTACAATGTTTTTAAGCAATCCACCGGCTTGTTTAGCACGAAAACGTATTTCGTCGCCTTGGGCATTACTAATAACACCTTGATTATCATTTTCAATAAAGATTTTTAAATCTAATCCTGCACCAATTGCAATACCTGCATCAGTTTGAAAGTTTGTAATTTCAGTAAACACACTAGGCGATCCTGGTGTAGCAGTAACATAGTTACTTGCTGATAGTCCGTTAAGTTTTTCACTGTTAGTTGCAGTACCGTAGAATCTTTGTGTTCCACTAGTAACGCCACCAGATGCGCTAAGTGTATTTTTAAGGGTTACGCCAGATTGTATAACATCAAATCCTGAAATTGTATTTTCAGCATCTCCGCTATCAATTGTAAACTGTATTGGGCTAATTATAAATACTACTTCGTCATTAACTGTAGCTGCAATAACGCTTCTAGATACTAAGCTAGTGTCTCTAACTGACTTACTTTGCATCTGTGTAATACCTGATCCAGCATCTTGTGGGCCAATTAATACAAAGTCTGCGCCATTATATGAATATAGTTGCTCGTTAGTAGTATCCCACCAAAAATCACCAGTTGCTAATCCTGCAGGAGCAGTAGCACTAATTTCTGCGCCGCCTGTTGTGCGCCATTTAGTACCATCGTTAAATTTTAGTTTGCTGTTTGCATTATCAAACCAAATTTGTCCTTGTACTGCTCTTGGTGGTTGATTAGCACCAGCAAAGTTTTCAAGTAAGAATACAAAATTTTCGTTTTGTATTTCACCATAACCTGCATAGTTCTTACCAACTAGCTTAATGTCTGTTGTCTGATCTAACGTACCGTCTTGTACAATAGTTAATTGATCAGTGTTATATTTGTTAATTGTATACGCCATATTTTAAATAACCCCTTGTTGCTAGTATTTATCGCAAGTTACGGATAACTAGCTGTAGAAGTATGGGTCCATACTGAACCCGATACTGTGAATATCATTGTGTATCTATTTGGAGATAGATTTACAATACCTGATGCAGTGTTTGCTGCTGCAATGTCTTGTATTACTGATTCGTTTTGTGTTCCTGCTGCATCAACTGCAATAGTAGACTTTTGCAATACTCCTGAATTATCAGTTGACACTGTTACGTTAATACCTGTAACCGCAGAGTTAGCATAACTTGTACAGTGAATATTAGCAATTGTTCCGTTTAATTTAGTCGCTGCCGGACTTATACTTTGTAAAACTGCTGCAACATCAGTAATTGGACCTGCACTAACTCCTGCTGCATTTGGAGTAGTAAACCCTGTAATATCTAGTGTCAACGGAATTGTACTACTTGCTAATTGATCGTCAACATAACCTTTGTTAGCAGCATCTGCCGAAACAGAAGGTGTTGCTAAAGTTGAAATTCTTTGGTTATTAACATCGATAGGTCCATTTGAAGTTATAGTAAGTGCATTTGGTGAACTAAGACTTCCTACTGCTGTATTGCCAGTAACACTTAATGTACCTAATGTACCTATGCTAGTTAGGCCGTTAGCAGTTGCTACCGAATCACCTAGTTTTATTTTAGAAAGTACTTGTGTATTTTGAATCCTAAATTCTTTGCCTTGAATTAAGTCTACATTTTGATTAAATGTCCAATTACCTGTTGATTGCACCCAACTAATATCTTTACTACCGTTACTTGAACGTAGTGTTATACCGCCGCCATTAGCATTAGTATCATCGCCTTCAGTACTATCATCTAATAATCCTAATTCAATATTAGGATCTTGAACTCTAAATGTTTGCACATCAATAGACGTTGTTGTACCTTGAATTGTCATGTTGCCGCCGATAGTAAGGTTACCTGTAAATTTACCATCACCTGTTACATCTAATGCTGCGGTTGGTGCAGATTGATATATACCTATTCGTTGAGTACTTGTATCAAGTGTAAATGCTTCTATAAAATCGTTTCCTTGCGGTACTCTAATAGCAAAGTCATAATTCAATTGCTTTAATTCTAAAGCTGTTGTAGTACCACTGTCGATTGTTTTTAATGCAGCATATTCAGTATCACCGTATCCAACAGTTAATCCTTGGTCGCCCTTAACAAATAATCCAGCATCCATAACTTGATCTACTAAAGCATTTGATTCGTCTCGTTCATTAGTTCTTACAAAGTCTGCTGTTGTAAAAGATGATCCAGAAGCATCGGTTAATGCTTCAGCTGCGGCTGCTGTTCCGTTCCATTTAAAATCTGCAACTACACTTGGATTAAATCCAACTTTTATAATTCTGCCAGCAACATAAGGAAGTATAACATAATCTGTCGCAGGAGTAAATTCAAATCTACTGTATATTCCAGCAAGTACTCCGCCTATATACATAGCTAGTACAGTTCTAATTTGGTTACTAGTATCAACCATTGTAACTGCTTCAAGTCCTGTTTTTCCTTGTGTTGCAGTATACTCTGGGCCAACAAGTACTATATCAGTGCCGTCAAAGAAGTATAATTTATTTTCTTCATTATCAATCCAAAGATCACCTGCTACTAAATTGTTTGGCTGTGTAGCACTTACTGCCGGTGAGCCAGATGTTTTAAAACTAACTCCGTCATAAATCTTTAATCTATTTTCACTAGTGTCAAACCAAAGCTGCCCAGTTAACGGATTGCTTGGCGCACTAGTTGCTGCAAAATTTTCAATAATTTTAACAAAGTTTTCGTTAAATGCTTCTCCAAATCCTTTGTAATTTTTACCTACTAAAGTAATATCAGTAGATGTTATATCAATTATACCATCAGTTAGCTCTACTAGCAATGCGCCATTAGTTTTGTTTATTTTATAGCTCATCCTACTACTCCTGTATAGATAATATAATTAATAGTTTGGAATGGATTCATTATATTCATTTCTGCTCCAACAGTACTATATGTAGCATCTGCAGGAATTACAACTCCGCCGCTGTTAGATAGTCTCTGTGATAAATTTTCTGCACCTGTTTGTAAACTAGATCCTGATGTTCCATCTGGAAGATCTCCTCTACCGTCAACTTCTCTATGAGCATAAAATTGCTGCCCTGTCGGAGATTTTAAATCATGATCGTGTTCTGGTAAATTATCTGTACCAATAGTAACACCATCTGATCCATCAACTGCTCCTACTACGCCTGCGTTTGATCCTCTGTTTCTAGTATCTGGTGTGTCTACACTTGGTGTAGAGCCTCCCATGTTTAGGTTACCTAATGCAAATCTGCCTCTTAAGTCTGGAACAGCAAAGAAGCCCGAAGTAGGCGTTGGTCCATATGAAAGCGCAACTAATGCAAATAATTGTGCATATATACCTTGGCTTAGTTCTTGTCCATTACAGAACTTCCATCCAGTTGGCTCAATAAGTCCAGCATATGGCATAATACTACCTACTGGTGTTAGCCCTGAAATATTATTAAATATCGTAGCTCTAGATATTTTCTTTAAGCCTTGATCAACCCCGCTAGTTCTGTTTACTATAAATTCATCGCTTGATAAACTGTTAGATACTGCTGGCTTTGCACTAATTAATGTATTCTTTAGTGTAAGGTTAAATGTCTTTGTTCCGCCGCCTGTCTGTCCGTCAAATACTTGTTCTACTGTTTCTACATCACCTTGATATCTAAACGTAGATGACGAAGTAAGTTTGTCAGCACTACCAGCACTACCAGTAACACTACCGCTTACTGTACCTTCTAATGTACCAATAAACGTAGTTGCATAAATTTTACGGAAACGATTGTCACTTCTACCAATATTTCTTGTGTTATTCAAGTCTGGTAATATTAAATCACTTTCTGCTGTATCAACTACTAAATCGTTATTACCTAAAGTTATACCTTTTTGTACAACTATTGAATCTCCAACATTAATTGTTTTAGCAACACCTAGGCCGCCTTTTATAACTGCTGCGCCGTTACTAATAGTTGTGCTTTGTGTAGTGTCGTTTGTAGTAATTGTACCACTTGATAAAAAGTTGCCAGTTACGTCTAGTGCTTCATCTGGTGCTTCGTTATTAATACCTACTCGTAAGTTACTGTCAACTCTAAGTACTGTTCTACTATTTCCTGCGTTTCTTACTCTTACATCAATGTTTGAGCCAGCAATGTTATGCTGTATAACGCCTGCACTACCTTCAATACCAATATTAAGTTCTGCATTAATACCATATGCAATGCCGCTATTGTTTTGAACGTTTAATGGAAAAGTAGTTGTTGATTCTACATCGCTTCTTAAAAAGTTAGCAGCAGGAATTGCTAGATTGTTAACAATTAAATTTTCTGACTTTTCTGCAATACCGTAGAACTTAACATTGTTAATTCCGTCTGCATCTGTATCTCTGTTTGCTAAGTTTATACCTGGACGTATTTGTACACCACTAAATCCGTTAATTGTTGACTTTGGTGTAAATGTGTCAAATGCAACTATAGCAACGATATTTGCACTTACCTGTATTTCAATAACAGTGTAATCTATATTATCTTGGCCAGTAATAGTATTAGGTTGTGCTCCAGTTGTTAAACCAGCACTAAAACTTGGTCCAACTAAGATCCAAGTAGAACCGGTGAACATATACAATTGTTGATTATCAGTATCGGCCCATAAGTCGCCGATTAATGCAGACGAAGCTTCAGGTTCAGTTGAACTCTTTTTAAGTCCACTTGCTGAAACCCAAACAGTGCCGTCATAAATTAATAACTGCGATGTAGTATTGTTGTACCAAAGTTGCCCTTCACTAGCATTGGAAGGCTCTGTTGGGCCTGCAAAATGTTCTAGTAAGTGTAACAAGTCTTCAGCAATTGCTGCGCCGTATCCTGTACTATTTCTGCCTGGTAATTTTATACTAGTAACAGTGTTGATTGTTTGATCTTCAACTACGATCGGATCTTTATCAGCACTATCAGTATATTGTATTGTATATGCCATTTATTATCCCTCGTTAAATCCTGTTAAACTTTGTACTCTAACAGTATAATCAATTTGGATTAATCTGTTTAATGATTTTTGTACAGGATGGAAAACAACGTGAGTTAATAATCTGCCTGTTCCGTCTGCACTGTATGCTCGTAAACCTAATTCGTCAAATACGTATAAACTTTCTGAATTTGTTGCAGTATCAAAAGCATCTTGACCGTTTGGTTCACTGTAATCTAGCAAACATGTTACTAAAATATCAGTATAGTTAGTACCACTTACGTGACGTGTTTCAATCTTATTACGTGCTGGATCTAAGTTGTTTACACTACGATCATCTACAACTTTTGTAAATGTTTCATTATATAAACTAGCATTAGTTCCTGTGCTGTTTGGCGTTAAGTATGTAATAATCCCTGTCGGGTCAACACTTGTTCCGCCATTACCAAATCCCATTTGGTAAATCCAGCCTGTCCCAGCATTGCCTAAACTTTCTGCAAGACTAATACTCATATTTTCATAATGAATAGCGTTGCGTTTGTCTACAATAACTTCCCCAGTTTCTGGATTGTGTATTTTAATGTGTCCTTGAAGTAACACACCACTTTGTTCATTTAATTTATCTGTCATAGTTTATACCATCCTGCTTAATGTATTTATCGCGGCAGGTCAACTGTTGCTGCACGTAAGAATTTACTGATGTCTGTTTCCGACTGACTTAGTCGTGTTCCTGCATCTGTCCATATTATTCCTGTACGTCTAACAACTGTTACCTTAATATTTGCGCTTGGTGTTTCTGTTAATGTTAATGTAGAGCCAACTACACTAAATTCTGCTGGTAATGTTACATCACCCTCTGGGCTATCTTGTGCAACTAATGTTGCAAAGTTGTAACTACTTATTGCATTTTTACGCAAACGTCTGCCTGCAACAAATACTTCAAATTCATTTACACTAGTAGGTGTAAAGTCTAAAGTATATGTTGCTGCAACGCCGTCTGCTGTAAACTGCGAAGTAATTGTTTCATCTTTGTATGGCATAGACGACCCTGGTCCTTGATTATAAACATTTTCTCCAGTTAAGTAAATGTCTTTAACTCCAGTACCTAAAGTACCTCTACGTAATTGACTTAATACGTTTCCATTTCTTACAAAGTACTCAATACGCTCGCCGTTAATAAACAATATTCCCGGAACGCTGCTAGTAGCAGTTGGTGCCGGAAGTGTAGTGCCATCAGTTACAACAATACTTTGATCGTACCAGTTTAAGTCAGCAGCTAACATTATACCATCTCTGTCATCTAAACGCTTATAATGCGTTCTGTTAAGCATATCTTTAAACTGACTCCACCCATATTTACTACCTGATACTGGATCTGCAAAATGTAATAATTCAATTACATCATTTGGTGCAATATCTATATTAATATTAACATAACGTTTATTATCAGTTACGTTATAATGTACACTAGGAATTAACAACTCTCCATTTAGTGTTATCCATACATACTGAGCATCTAGTGCTGGCTTTGCTAATTCAATTAGTCCAGCAGTTAGATGATTGTATTGGTACCAGTCAGTAGAGCCAACAGTAAGTGAAATTCTATCAACTATATCATATTGTTGTCTGTCAAATCCTTGCGAGTCATGATTACTAAATTGATACACTGATACAGTAGCATTTTCAGCAGGAGCAGTATCTAAATATAGTGTACCTGGAGTTGAAACAAAATCTTCATCTGCATTAAAATACCCATATCTATATTCGCCATCATTAAGAAGATAAACATTTAAAACGTCACCATCTTGCTGCTTAACTTTTGCTTTTAATCTAACAAGACTTCCGCCACTAGCTTTTCTAGATCCAGTAAATGTCCATTCTGTATTATAAGACAATTGTTTATCGTTTAAACATACAATAATTTGCTTACTGTTAACTGCGCCTGGTGGTATTTGGAATTCTTCTAATTGATATTCACGCTTTGCTGCTGTTGTTACAAATCTACGATTGTAACCTGCATTAAGTATTTTGTTGTTAACTTTAACAATAGTAAACCACGCTTCTGGCGTATTATTAAATGGAGTTTGATTTAAAGTAAACGATGTTGCTGCACCGTCTGCTGTAAATGTATCAATCGATACTTCACTAAAGTTTTGTGTTTCGCCTTTAAAGAACGCAAAGTTTATTATACTACCTGCCTCCGGTGGCGTTGCTAATGATATTACAACGTTATTAGAAAAGTCGTATGTATCATCACTTTTTTCAATTACATTAGTTAATTTTTCACCATCTAAAGTAATAAAATACTGTAGGTTATCTTCAAATCTTACATTTGTCAAAAACTTACTTGTACTTCCATCTGCAACAAAGTGATCAACATCTAATATTTCTGTACCACTTACGCCTAATACTAATAAATTTACTTTTGCTGCTATTACAGGTGCGGTATTAAATGTTACAGTTTTATTAACGTAATTAATAGTGTAATTATTAGAATCAATAATATCAAATCCTACTTTTACAAATACGCCAGTTGCACGTAACGGAGCAACACCTAAGTCGAAAGTTGTAGTTGTGCCATCACCTGTGTAATTTCTTGAAGTAATTTGACTGCTGCCGTTTTGCGGCCTTTCATATACTTTAATATCAAAGGTGTCAAGTAGTTGTCCTGGAATTAATTCTTCTGGTCCTGCACTTGTGGTTTGAGTTACAAATCCATCGCCGTCTAAGATAATTTCTGCTGCACTAATACCAGTTGCAGTTGAGTAATTTAATGCTCCGCCTGTTATTACACTATCATAACTATTTGGATCTGGTAAGTAAGTTCCGTCACTAGTTGATTTTCTAATAATAATTATGTCGTTAGCTGCGTTTACAAGATCAAGTCCATCATTGTCAAGGAATATAATTTTTGTAGTTCCGTCACCTGTAATACTTTGACATAGTGCATTTGGATTAGTTACAGGATCTGCTGTGCCGAAGTTTGCATCATCAACTCTCACACCGTTTAAGTAAACATTGTATACTGTTGCGGTTGCTAATGGTTCAGCAAGTTCAAGGCTTATAGTTGAACCGTCTAATTCAAATATCTCATCTTCAAATGTTGTGTCATAACTATCCCAAGTATCGTTATACCATTCATCTGAATCCCAACCTTGCCCTGTGCCGAACTCAAAGCTCTTAACTTCAACTCCGCCGTAGTCTAATCCAGTCATAAGCTGATTTAGATCTTTGCCCGGCATTCCTGAAGTAGGAGTGTAATAGCTATTAATTCTATCTTGAGCCTGCATTAATGCCGAAGACTTCTTATATTTAATTTGTACTGAATATGTGTTTGCAGGTGCAGTAGTAAATGACACTTGGCCATAATGTCGATCATATCCCTTTGTAGTATCTAACTTATTTGTAAATGTATATTCACTACTTAATAATTCTTGTCCACTAACAAATGCCTGAACAGTTGACTTAGCTAAGTCCATTGGCCATTTTAAATCATATTCATATTTAGTGCCAGTTCCGACATAAGTTTCTGTTTGATCTAACTGTGTATAAACATAAGTGCCTGTAGTTCTATCAAATCTAACTGTAGACTTTAACCCTCTAACAGGTCCATTACCTAATTGTAAACTATATGTTGCTGCTTCGCCGTCATCTGTAATGTTGTTTAATTCAGATATTGTAGGCATAGTATAATAACCAGACCCTGGATTAACAACTTGTACGTTAGACACTTTGCCATCAGTACCGATAGTTGCTTTTAGCACTGCTCCGCCTGTGCCGCTTACTGTTAATACAGGAGCACTTCTATAACCTTTGCCAGGATTAACTACTACAACTTTTACAATTTCGTAGCTACTATTGTCTGCCCAATTTTTATTAGGATATGTTTCAAGATTAGTATTAGATCCAATTAATACTCCGTCTTGTACTTTAACGTCTTGGGGGATAATTTTCCCCTCAACAGCATTATATGCAGGAGGTAAATCAAAATCAGTTGTTACTGTATTTGTATTATCAAGTGATTCGTATGCACTTAAATATTCTCTAATTTTAGTAGCAAACGGTTTTACTTCTTTGATATAAGATTCATAACTTGGAAGATTATCATTGTTAAATGTAATATCTTCTCTTAGTGTTCCTGCATTATGTTTAGCTTTAATAAAGCTACTCTTAAATGCCCAATCAATATAAGGTTGTTCACTAAATGTGTATCTTAAACTTGCAAAGAATAGAGCATTAAATTTAACTAATAAATCATCAATAAACAAATCATTTTGTATTGATTCTAATATAGTTCTAAGTTCAATTACTGGCTCGCTGTCGTAGATTTTTGTGTCGAAACTAATTGTGTCAAATCCAGTATTTGATAATGCCGTATTATACAATGTAGATTTAAATTGTATTGTACCATCTTGTCTACCAATAGTTTTATAGTTAACTGTGTAATCTTCAGTATCTACACTTGCTATTTTTTGTAGCAATAACCAGCCACCTGTGCCAATTGTAGATATTTTTACTACATCGCCAATTGTATTATCTAATGCAGTTAGCTCATAACTATTATCAATAAGATAATCAATATCAGTTAGCGCACTGTAATCTGTTGCATACCAATCTTCATAATCCCAATATAGTCTTACGTTGTAACCCTGACTTTGTGTTCTATTCCAAGACTTAGATTCACTAATTCTTTCATACAATGCCCATTTGCCTTGTACTGTGCTATCAGCTTTAATTAATACTGTAAATCGTCTTACTGTTAATATAGGAGTAGTAGTATATTGAGTGCCTGCTTGTATAACACTAACAGAAGTAATTTTGCCTTTTGAATCAATTGCAGTTTGTAGTACTGCTCCTTTACCATTATCAGTTATAGTTACTGTAGGTGCTACTCTGTATCCTTTACCAGGATTAACAATATTAACGCTTGCAATTTTTCCGTCTATAACTACAGGACTTAGTACTGCTTGTGTTGCACTTGCAACACCTACAAAGGCTAAATCGTCTATTGTGTCAATTTCTACGTCCCATAGTTTTGATACTGCTGTAGGAGCAGGATCGTTATTAAACAACCTAGTAAATATTTTATCATCAACTATTAAGTTTTCTTTAAGTATAAGGTTAGTTCTTTCAACAACTTGCTTTAACGCTTCAGCACGATTTACAAACCAACTTTGTCTTGGCGAGTTAAGAGCACCGTATTTTTGTTTAGTACTTAATGTTGGATCTGGAACAATACGGAATTGTTGATCATATCCAATTAAACTGTCATACCATTTCTTAATAATGTCTGCATTAGGTTGACTTGTTTCAAGACCTTCGGATATAATTTGATACTGATTATGAATATTTTGGTCTTGATTTTCAATAGTCCAAAATTGTGCGCTTAGGGCAACGTCAGTACCTTTAATAAACTTTTCAGCATTGTATAAAACAAACTGCGAAGGACTAATTAATCCAGCAAAAGTATAACCTTTAGCAACTGGATCAGCAATATAACCTGCAACATCAGTAATACTAATATTTCTAAATTCAACTTCTGGTATTGTCTTTTTATTCATTACCCAGAAGTAATAAGTTGTAGTAAAAGAACCTGCTACACTATCGTATTTGCGCTTAGTACTATAAGTAGTATCGCCGTATATACTAGTTCCGCTATATCCTTTTGCAAAGCCATTTTCTGTATCTGCTTGAGCGTCCCATTCACTAGGTATTACTGGTGATTCTACCCATTCATATACATCAATAGAATTACCGTCAAATACTTTTGACCAATTTTGAGTACTATAAATTACATCACCTTGATATGGATTATAAAATTTAGCATTAGTTAAATTCCACCATACTTCGCCAACATGTTCTTTGCCCCAACTATTAGTTACATCAATAATTGTATTAGCTATTGTTGATGTATCATAAAGTGCTGGATCATAATAAGTTTTAAATGTTAATTCTTGTTCTGCAACTCCTGCAACTTTACCTTGTAATGGATCAATATAATCAATATACGATAATAACTCATTTTCCTTAGTATTGTAAAGGAATAGTTTCTTAATTTTGTTAATATCTACTGTAGGTTTTGATTTTCTATGCGTGGCCCACATTGGCTTAGTTTTATCAGTAAGTGCAAAGTCTAGTACACTGCCAATTATACCATTTGTGTTTTTCTTAGGCAATGGAGAATATAAATGATTGCCTTTAGCTAGAATACGCTGGCCAAAGTCATTAACGTCAGCATCAGTGAGTTCTATTTTTTGTGCAAATAATAATTCATTTTCTATTTTTTCGTAAACATATACAACGCCTGCATCTTGATTCACAGTTTGAAATCCAGTAAACCCTTTGTCAAATACAGTTGCCTGTCCATCAAAGTAAGTTCTAGATGCAGAATCAGTATTTCTACCAGATGCAAATAGTTTGTTGCCATCAAAGTCAACTTTCCAGCCAAACATTTCAGCTCTTTCATTGCTAGGACTTGCTAGTGATTGCGATAATACAAATGCACCATCAACTTGTTTGTATATGTAAACAATTCCCTGATCTGCTTTATAATCATCATTATATGGCGCACTAATTGCAATTAACATGCCGTCTAATGATATTGCTATTGACTGAGCAAAGCCTGATGTAGAATCTGGTGCTAAAATTTCTTGTGATCTTTCAAAATGTCCGTTGTTGCTTCTGTAAATTACTACTTTGTTAGGATCGCCATCATATATAGCATTAGTAATTAATACTTCGCCTGAGTTAGATACATCAAACTGTGTGCCAAACGTTGCAAGATCTTCTTGATCAAGTACTGTTTCTCCAACTGTGCTATCATTTCTAACACTAAGGCCAGTTGAGTTAGGAATAAATCCAACATAATCAACTAAGTCGTCAGTTGAAGTCCAATCAGTTAGATTAAACGCACCTGGTGCAATATTAGTCTTTGCTACATACAATGTACCCTGAGTAATGTCAACATAAACAATATCATCTGTGAAATATGTAGTACCTTCACTAAATGTACCTTTAAATTTCTTGTTCTTTGCATAATCCCAATCAAAGGATATGTTGTTTTCTACACCCTTTTTAATAAAGTAAATTCTACCAGGACTAGAAATTGTTGAATTTTCAGCAGCATGTATAAAGGCTCTATAAAGATTGTTATGCTTTGTAATTTTTATACTACTACCTAATTTTTGACCAGCTGCTTTTTCAGGAACAGTATAACTTGCTTGCAAATCATATCTGCCTGGAGCAGATCTTGTATATATAGAATATAATCCTTCGTTTTGCGAGTCAACACTTGGTACAGTTCCGGATACTTCAGCAGCAATTTGATATACTTGTGTCCAGTTGTTATTAGTTGATGACGGAACACTTGCTGGTCTCGGAATACCTTGAACTGTGCCACTGCTATACAACCAATATTCAATATCTAGTAATTGAGAAGTTGCTGTTACTGGAACATCTGACAATGTTTCAAATACTAATAGCTTACCAATACCTTCGGCCGGTAACCCTAAACTAACGTACTGAACTTGTCCAATATTTCTATCACTTTGATATGTTGGACTAGGATCACCCGGAATTGCTAAGAATCCTATTTGAGCATTTTGTCCATATAAGTCACCTTGTGACCAAGTACCTGTTACAGTATCTACATACACTGTTGCATTATTACCAAAGCGTTGATAAAATGTAACTACCGCAGTAGCACCAGATTGTATATCTTTAACAGTTTGACCTATTTTTGGTTCAAAGAAATTACCAGCGGCATCTTTGTCAATGTAGTTAAAGTTAATTTTACCATCCCAAACATCAACAATTGTCTGTAATTTGTTTGTATCAGTAGATGTTAATCCAATAGTTGTTAAATCTCTAATTATTCCAGTACCATACTGTGGTAATTGATTAACATATAAATTTATATTGCCAGTTGAATAAGCATCACTAATTACTTTAGGTGCTCTAACTACAAACTTATTACTTAAAAATGGAGTGTTGCTTCCATAAGCACCAGGTAGGCCTTGATAACTTAATTTTTCAATGTATGCATTAAATGTATTTTGGCTATCAATAGTTAGTGCATTGTAATCTAATGAGTTAGTATACTTTCTATTTGTGTCTGTACTATCAGTAATAACATCATAAAATACTAAACCTCTGCCTTCGTCTGTATTTTCAGAATTAATTGTTGGTGTGTAAGTTGGTGTATCAATAAACCAATATCCGCCTAGTCTTTGAGTTGCATCTACACTATCAGTTTGATTTTGTTTAACATATTCACCAATAAAGTCACCGTCACTACGGAAAATACTATCACTATTAGAAAAAGTACCGTTAACTGCTGACAAGTAAATTATTACTTCGTTACCTTCTACATAACGATAAACAACTGTGCCAAATGCTGTTTCTGTTTGTAATTTATCGTTAACTTGAGGTAAGTTAGTAGAAGAATTAATATACAAAACTATTTCAATTTTATGTTGTATAGTATGTGTCTGTTCTACAAATGCTGCATCAATAGTAGCAAACGATCCGTTAAATGGTGAACGTTCAGCAAGTGCAGCTAAGTCCTGATTAGAGTATGTTATTTGATTCCAATTAAGTTTAATTTGATCATTAAGCCCACTACCGTCAAATTGTTCTAGCGGTGCTCTAATTAACATGTGGTCTACTGGATTATTTGCAAATGCTAACAATCCTGATATTGGATTAATTGCATAGTTACCTACAACCATTGTAGGAACTGTTGCTGTTGAAATATTTTCTATATCTAACGAATCAACTATTTGAGTAATCGAATTGAAACTGTTAAATTCAATAGCAGCTTCTGCGCCTTCGATATCAACTACTGCTTTCCAAAGTTGTTGATCTTTAGCAACAATAGCTCCTTTAGTATAATCAGTACCAGAAACAAATCCGCCCGGAGCATATTTTGTTTTTACATTCGAAGCATTAGGTGATCCTACAATTACATAGGCACCGTCTGGACTAATTGCAACCGCGGTGCCAAACCGCTGATTGTTATCACTCACTTTTAACGGATCAATAACTTGTGTTTGTACAAAATTTAATGAATCAGTTGCTCGAGAATAAACATATACTTTACCGTCGCCTTGATCAGGTGCTCCTACAATCATTGTTGTATTTCTATCATCAACACTTAATGCTTCGCCAAAAGAATCATCAACATTAGCTGAAGGTTTTAATGTACGGAATGTTTCTGCAAATAAGTTATCATTTTTAAGTACCGACCATTCGTTGTCGCCAGTAATATTATCTACCCAAAGGTAGTCATTAAATACTAGGTCGTTTTGTACTATGGTATTTGCAGAATCTATATTAGTTGATCGTACACTAGTAAATTTTGTTATAGAACCAGTACAGAGTGGAATTTCGTCTTGTGCTTCTTCACTAATAAGTGTAATTGTATTTTTATCTATAGCAGATACAACAAAGAATCCTTCTAAATCAAATACTTCATCAGAATCAACAGTTGAATCGTTAATGTAATTGCTAAAACTATGTATACCAATTACATCGTTAACTGCAATATCAGTAACGTTATTAGTAAGCACTACCTTAAAGTTTGTTGATCCTTCTATTTCTAATACTGCTTCGGCTTCATAATTAGTATCAATATGTTTATAAACATTCCAATCAAGATTGTCGTTACCTACCCAAACATAATCATTTCTTCTAATATCATTAAAAGAAAAATCAGCAATATTACTATACTCAGTTGCAATGCCACGTACATCAGTAGGATTTACATAACCTGCATTTTTTACATAACTAGTATTCACATATTTTTCTGGAAAAGGCTTATGATCGTAATTAGGTGTTTTCTGATATACTTCGTATGGAAGTATTCTATAAACTAAATCAGTTTCTAAACCGGTACTACTATTAACTAAATCAATAGGCTGAGGTGTTAATCTAAATTTACTTTCGTCTAGTAATAATTCAAACTCAGTAAAGCCTTCACTTGCACCGTACTGGCCATTTTTAATAGCCCATTCTTCATAAAACTGTAGGCTGTCTTTATCGGCACTACCTAATACATCAAATAATTTTGTTAATGCATTTTTAGTACCCTTGTCTTGTATCATTCCTTGATAAAACTTATATTGGCTTACGTCATCGTTAACAATGTTTTCAAGATATGTACGCTTTTGATAACCAATTAAATGCTGTGCCATTTTTTGTTGCTCAACATCAAAGTTATCTGAATCTAAGTCATAAAAATCTGCAAACTGATTAGTTTTATATTCAAAGTTTGCATATAGCCCAGCTTCTGGTTTTTCAGATAAACGATTCCAACTAGTAGTATCAAAAACTTCTGTGCCAGTTAACTTTGTAGCAGCACTGTAATAAAACTCTTTGTATTTTACAATACTTCCAATATCGTAATCAGTCCAACTACTCCAAATTGTAATTTTAGCTTCGTCGTATATAAAGCCAGGAACATTTAAACTACCGTCCCAGTCTTGTGTAACATATCCTAGAACTTTAATTCTTTCTTGTCTGTAACCTGGCTGTGCATCATATATAATATCACCAAATACAGTTTTATTATCAATTAAAACAACATGTTCTTTTTGTACAAGCGGAAGTTTTACTGAAAATATTCCATCAGCAGTATTTCTTGGTCTAATTGTAAATTCGTTAGTGCTGCGTCCTAGTGTAGTAAAATCTTGTACTAGTGCAGTTCCGTCAGACTGAAGTAAAGTGTACCCATAAAACTCATCAAAGATATTATCTACTACTGAATAAGTCGAGTTAAACTTCAATTGCGTAGCTGCCGGACTTAGTGTAAGTACACTACCTTCGCCCCAGTTTTGTGTTGTCCAGAATAAGAATTCGTTTACACTATGACGCCAGTTTAAAACAGTCGACGCTTCGCCTTCATAATAGTCAAACACAAATCCTTGATCTTGTAAGTATTCTCCGTAGCCTAATAAAAAGTCAACTACGTCTTGTATAGTAACAAATATTTGTCCATAACTTGCTTCAAGTGTAATATTTTTGTTAAATGTTTTTTTAACTGTAGCTTCTCTTCCGCCTATTAACGGCAATGCTGCCATTTTAGCAAGATTAGTATCATCAAAAGTTGTTGTACTTGTAAAGTTAGCCTTTACTCTATAATACGCCCCAGAAAATTCAATATTTTGACCAGCTACATATTGTTTGTTAGTATCCCAAACTAGATAACTTTCACTAACTCCGCCTATGTTAATATTTGGATCTGATTGTCTAAATATTGCTGCATAATATTTGAATGATGCAAGTTCTGTATCATAACCTTTAATTACATATCCGTCACTTCTACGTTCAATAATAACACCACTATAAGACACTGTTTTAATAGGTGTGCTTGTATTTAAAAATACTTTATAGTTTTCCTCTGGTACAAATACGTTACCTTCATTTAACGGAGTACGACTATCTAATAATAATTTAAATTTATCTTTATCAGTAAACCCAGCTAGCTTATATCCTAACTGATTTTGAATTGTTTTAATGTTTGATTTATAATTTGTATAAGACGATGTAACGTCAGATGCCATATAATTTGCAACATAATTTATAAGTCCACTAGTGTATACCTGAGTAGCATCTTTATAAGTATTTGGAAATACAATATCTTTTAATTTAATTCTAGTACTAGTCGGTTTATATACTAATTCATTAGATGAATTTCTTACTTGATTGATTCTATCAAATCCTGTAGCAAATAACTTATGCGGCTTATTAACTGCAAATGCAATAATAAGACTAAATGGATATTGACTACTTGAACGCCATGCTGCTTCAATTGGTGCGCCGTCACCAAATACAAAACTTTCATCTAATAGCTGATTGTCAAAAGAATTAATATAGCCTGATTCTAAAGGCGCTATTAAATTGCCTTCACTATCTGCAGGAATATGATTAGTTAATCCCGGACGCTTATAATTTTTGAATATTTTATATTTTGCACCTGGCTGTCTTAAAATACCTGCTTCAAGGTCCTGCCAAAGTAATAAATTTTCTTTAGTGTAAGGCGCTGGGCCGTATTGTGATTCCCACCATGTAGGCATGACACTAAGACCTAACATCTCCCAAGGATGAGTATGCGGACGATCTGTATCATATGCTTGTTGATATATTTCTCTCCAAAAACCCGGTAGTAAAGTGTTTGCTGCGTTAGTACTACCGCGGTAGTTGAAGGTAAACGAATTTGCTCTATCAAAGAAGTTATGCAAAGTATAATCTTGATCAATTAACTTTGACCATTTCAAAAAGTCTGACAACATAACTCTATCAATATCAGTTTTGGCAATGCCAGTTTTTCTAACATCGCCGCCAACTAAATCGTGAATATCTAATAACGTAGCATCGTATGCTACTTTTATATTATTATAAATTCGTCTTTCAAGTTCAATTAATAAGTCATCTCTGTAATCGTCAAATGCTACTATTTTACTTCCGTCGTGACCTTGAATAATATTTCTTGGTGTTTGGTAAGTATTGTCTAAGAATTTTATAGGTTCATACGCAGGAAAAAGTCCTAGCTTACTTGGAGTCGGCGGAACATAACTACCGTTAGTAGTTTCGTATTCAAATATTTCAATTATGTCATCTGCCTGTTTTGTAGCAGTTACTAATACATATCCGTCAGTATTAAATGTATAATCTTTGCCATGTACTAATTGCACATCATTTAGGTAAACTTCAACTGCTAATCTAGACGGCGTACTTAATGAGAATGTAGTTGATATAGGATAAAACGTTTCATCTGCATCAATTACAACTGAAGTTAATTTTCTAGTTGCACCTACAGGAACCATGTCACTAAAATAAAACGGATCAGTAGATGACTTATCTTTATTAATAGTTGCTATTATTGTATCTACTTGATTTTTAGCAGTTCCAACTAATTCAAGCTCTTCTGAAAGTGTTAAAAATAAACGCTTAAATGTAGAGTAACGATTCATTGCAAATTTTAAACTTTTTATAATATTTGCATCATTGTCTAACATATGGTACATTGCAAGATTCATTGGAGAACTATGTTGTAAAAATCTACGTCCGTATGTAGTTACGTTTCCGATATCTCGTAAATTGCTTTTACCCGGATATATGCCGTTAAATTCGTCATGCTGCTCAACTATTGTAGCAACGTGATCGTTAACTTCACCAAGTGTAAATTCTGTTAAATTATCATTTAATGGATTGCGTTCTAACGATGCAGGTATTTCATAATAACCATTTGCATTTTTAGTAGTTGCTGAACGTGTTTTAACAATTACAACATCATTTAATTTTAATGTTTTAATAAATGTTATTACTGCATTATTATTAACATCATTAGTAATAGTATAATCAGCATCTTTAAATTGCAACACATTGTTTAAGTACACACGTGACCAAAGGTCAGTTAATAGTCCACTGTTATCATACATATCAAGTGTAAAGCCAGCAGTAGTATTATCAAATACATATTGTCTAATTACTAACTGTTCGCTAGGAGTATTAACTTTTTTCCACCCTGTTATATTTTCATATTCAGTTAGTGTTGTGTATTTTCTTAAAAATCCAATATCTGTGTTTTTAGTAAAAACATCATTGCCCGAAGTGTAAGTAAACTTATCATTTAACAAATCAAAACAAAACATAATATCGCCGACATTACTAATACTTCTATATGATAGCGGCATGCCTAATTCAGTATCAACTGCGCCTGTGCCTGCTTTATAACTATAAAGTTTAGTTCCAGTAAACGTTGTCGAAGGATATGTTTCTATATTAGAATATGATTCGCCATTTGAATCAAATATGTCAAACAATGGACATTCGTTAGGTGATGTCTTAGCTTGTGTTAATTCCCATTTAGAACCTGTATAATAAAACATTCTACCTTTAAACGTAGTACCGTTTTGTACTAATACAACTTCATTAGTCTGTGGAATTGAATCAGATTCTGGAATTAATGTAATTTGTCTATTAGTTGCTCCGCCGTTTGCAAAATTAATAAAATTAACTTTAAAAATTCTTCCAGCTACTAACTTATCAGTATCAGCTGTAAACATAATACGCATGCCGTCGGCAATATCAATACCGTCAATGTTATAACCTGTTGAGCCTTCGATAGTGCTAAATGCATCTTTTGTAAAGTTATCAACTAAATCAATATCAGTTTTAGCAACTGTGCCAAAATTATTTAATTTTAAATTTGCTTCAAACTCAATAATAGGTCTTTTAGCACGTTGTAACTGATCTACTTCAATTTCTTGATTGTTTGCTTTTGCTGACGCTTCTATAACACTTCTATGGAACCATCTATTATAACGACTCCATAAGTTACCGTCAATACTTGAACGATTAATTACAATATAATCTTTGTCTTCAGGATATCCAATTGCTACACTATAAGGCATTCTATCAAAGCCGTTAGTGTCAAACTTATTTTCGATATCAGTAGTAAATGCTGTTGGGACGTTTAAACTTGTTTCTGGTATAAGTTTAATTTTGTCGCCTACGCCTTCAACGTAAAAAGTACCTTCAGCATAAGTTGCAGGAATTACTTCACCAGTAAATTCTATTTTCATACCATTTGATAATTCAACACTGTTGCCGCTTTTATAAAAACGTTTTCCAACTACTTCTTTTTCAACATCAATAAATGTTGCTTCACTGATGTCTTTAACAACAATAGTGCCGCTTGCTTCTAGATCATTTGATGCTGTATAATATAATATGTCCGGAGTGTCTGTACCCAATTGTAAAGTACTAACACCTTTTTCTAAGCCTTGTACACTTACTCCTTCAAGTACAATTATACTCGAACTATCTAAATCAAACCCTGCTTCTAATGTCTTTTTAGTTTTAATTGTAAATGGTAACTCTGGAGTATCAATGTCAAATTTATACGTTAACCCTCTATACAAAGTTATTGTAGGATTTTGTGTTAGCCCATCTGGTGAAAACACATATGCTTGATTATCTGCATTATCAGCAGTACGCACAGTATATGTACTTTCAACATCAACTGTGTTACCAGCAATGCCAATTATTTGTGGTCCTAATGGTAACCAATAGTACTCGCGGAAATTGCTAAATTTATCCCAATCAATACTAGGGTTCCAAGCATACTGTTCTTGTTGGTTAACTACACTATAATTATTGTTTGATTTATTAAAATTGTTTAATTGGTTTGTAAAGTCATTGTAGTCTTTATAAAACGTAACATTGCCCAAGTTGTCTTTAATAATTGATGCTGGCTCAAGTTGATAGTTAAACCTATCGTCAGAAACATCACCAATATAGTTATCAGTAGCAGTAAATGCTTTTGCAGTTTCACGACCAACATATCCATTAAGTTTTTCAACAACACCTGGTTGTATTAATTGATCTAGTGTGCTATTTAAAAACTTTTTATTCGGAGTAGTTCTAAAGAATCTAGGAAGAAGTGATTCAGTTTTACGTTTGCCATCTGAACCTTGCGGTAACGCTTGTTCATTTTGATCATTATCATAAGACATGCTTAGTAAGTCCCTCCGGTTGTAGATAATCCACTGCTTGTTAATCCCGTATTTGCTGTTGTTGCATCAGTAACTATTGATCCCGATGAACGTAGTCTTGTAGCTGTTACACTGTCAATTAATTCAATATCAGCAACCGTTGCACTGCTTATGAATATTTCGTCTGATTCAGATCTTATTTCAAACATACTGCCAAACGTACTAGTTGTTTGATTTGGAACTATTACAAATGTTACCACAGTCGGTGATAGTTTTTGCATTACATATGTGCTTAGTTCTGTAAAGTAAAACGACTCTCCAAACTCCCAATTTTCAAGTGCAAAAAATTCATTAATTGCAGCTATGACTCTTGTTTTAACTTCGTTATCATTAATTACAATATCAGGATTTTTTACAATTTTAAATTTAGCTTGTAGGTCTGCATCCGCAGCTGGGCCAAATAACATCTTGTATTTAACAGGGTGATATATAACCTCGTCACTAATTGATTTAATTTGATTCAACTTCTGTCCGTAGTTTAAATATAACTGATCTGAACTAGGTGAAAGCGGTTTTGTTTCTGTAGTACCGTCAAGATAAAGTCTAAAATCATCATCATAAGATTTTGTTAACATATACACATCAACAATATTACTTACACTAGGATCTATTCTAGAGTTTGCATCTGCTGCATGTACATAATGGAATTTAAGTTTATCACGGCCAATTTTAGAACGGTAACTTTGCGAAGTAATTGTGTTGCCTGATGTTTTATCTAAAACTTGAAATAAATCTTCTTTTATAAAATAAAACACTTGTCCGTCATCATAACTGCTAGTACTCGATAACCCATCTTTAGTAGCAACTACTTGAATACTTCCTGTACCCGAAGTAAATGTATATTTTCCAAGTTCTGTAGGTTCCAATGTATCAATATAATAAAATTCTTCAACTCCGTCAATAGTAGTCGTCTTTAACTGGAATACATACTTTGTTAATGGATTTGTATCTTCGTTAACAATTGCATCAAATATTTCCGGATTGTCAACTACACCGTCATCGTCTTCGTCAAAGAAGCTAACTTGAACTTTGCTACTATCTACATATCCTTCAAGATCTCTATATTCTTCAATAATTTCCCAATCAAAGTCAGTTGTAAACGGCGTTACAGAATCAGGTTGTTTATTAATGCTTAATACTGAAATTTTATCCTTAATAATTTTTCCAGTTCTATTATTATAAATCTTATCTGAACTATCAAAGAAGAATCTTATTTCCTGTGCGCTTTCAAATACGTATCTGCTTCCTCTATATGTAATAGTATATGTTTCGCCGTTTGTTTCAAATAGCACTAACCAACTTGCATCTAGCTGTTGATTAGTTGTATCGCCAGTTTTACCTATACTAAACGGACTATTAACATTTAAATTATTTGTTGAAATTAGGCGCCATTCGCCTAGGCTAACATCAAAACGTAACCCAAAGCTGTTATACGCAAATACTTGATCAATTAATTGTAATGATACTGCTGGTTGTAATTCAGTTGCTATGCGAGGTATCAATTGAACAATTCTAGATCCTGCTGGAATTGTGTCATTAAGCATTACAGGGCCAGTACCGTCTGCATTTGTTACAGTACCGTCACCGTCAACGTTTACTATTTTAACCCATTTGTATGCAACTGCACCCGACACTCCGCTATTAGTAGTAAGAGCATTGTCGTTATTACTTTGGAAGTATTTTCCAACAGGTGGTTCAAATTTTATAAGTGTTCCTGGTTTTAGTAGCTTCAGTGTGCTTGCTGTAAATGATCCTAACTGTGATTTAATACCTGCTAAGTTAGTAAAGTAACCAGTGTTTTGATTAGTGTCAATTGTTTGACTAGTCCAAGTAACGCCAAGGTCACCTACAAGTGTTTTAGGAAAACTATTATAATAATAATTTCTAACTTTTTTATCAGCAAGAACAGGTTCTATTATATTTGCAATTGCTCCTTCAATATCAGTTTTAGTAACAAAACTAAATTTTGATTTAGGAGTTAAAAACTCTTTAGTAATAATTCCGTCAATGCCAAACAGGTTAGTTTTAGAATACTTTCCAGTTGCATCAACTAAGTCTAAATAACGACTAATTCCGCTTGCTGTTCTATTAACACTTTTTACTTTAATAATTTCTTGGCTAACACTTAGTGGAGCAATTTGATAGTCCTCTGCTGTAATCATTCGATTTTGAGTATAATACGTTGCAGGAGCATTACGTTTAATGCTTGAACTTGATTCACTTGTGCTTGCATTATCAACAGTATATTTTAGTTGGAATACCATTGTAAGCTGTTCTACTTTACCAGTCTTACTAATGTAAGGTATTTTAACACTAACACCACGCATGTCACTTGGATCAATAACTAAGCGTTGATTTTTACTTGTTCTATAATATACCTTAAAATTACCTTGTGGTAAGTTGCCAAATGTACCGTCTGAAAATATTAAACTAATTCTATCATTTGCCCGTGTTAATACACTATAAATATTTCTAACACTTTTACTTAAACTATTATAAATTATATTGTTGCCTTCAACAGCATCAACTTTTGACCATAGTTCTTCTTCTAATCCATAGTTGTCAATTTTATATAACCATACATCTGAATCATTAATGTTAGTTGCATCAATTGCAACTACTTGATTAGTGCTTGGGTTGTCAACAGTAAATTGTCCTTGGTCCATTCCACCTTGTCTAAAGTGACAGAAGTAGCCACTATTAGAACTTGCAGGACCTTTGCCGTCATCTCTATATAAAAATGCAAAGTTGTTTCCTGGAAATGGTGCTTCTTCTTTAATTTCGCCTGCTACTACATCAGTACTAACAATCTCAAACTTACTAGTCGAACCGTTAATAGTTTTATTAAATGCATATACAGGAACATCAGTGTTTGCACTGCTTAGTCTATATTGCTCTGTTGGTACTCCGGCTACTGTGTCTCTTTTAGCAGGACGGCCAATATTAGCATTAACTGGGAGTGCGGAATTTAATATCTTCGTAAACTGTTCTTGCCAATTTGGGTTACTTGGATCATTCCAAATAACAGTTTGGTTTACTAAGTTTAAGTTATTTGAATCTCTTACATTTTCAGTAGTGTTAACTGATTCAATTTTAAGCAATCCGTTAGATGCTTGATTACGCTTCGGATTGTACGATAGTGTACGAGCAAGACGTAAAACTGATTCTCTACGTTCTGCTGTTTCTAAAAAGTTTTCTCTAGCGTTTAAGTCAGTACGGAATGCAATGTTTTGACCAAGAAAAGCAATAAGGTCAATAAGTGCAAGATATTCTGAACTTTCAATATAGTCATTAAAATCCTCTGGATAATTTTGACGAATGTAATTTATCATAGTTCGACGTAAATTGTCGAAATCGTATGATTTAAAATCGGCGTTTCTATAACTTTGATAGATACGTTTCCAATCTTCTGCTACTAATAATCTATTTTGTCTGTCGGTGCTTGACATGGGATTGCTTTTCCTTTAACTTATAGTGTATTTATTCAAATGAATAAACCGCGTATATAATTAGTTGGCTAAAAATCCGTTGTTTTGATCAAACGTTAATTTCAAGTTTTCTGCAATATTATACGGTAAAAACACCAATGTTACTTCAACTTGTAAGCCACTTTCGTATTGATCAACTATAACTTCAGTAACTCCGACCCTTGGATCATGGTTAATAATAGTTGTTACATTTTCAGCAATAAGTTGTTTGAGTTGTTCAGTTAACGGCTCAAACAATATGTCCCAAATAATTGTACCAAACTCGGGATTGCTTAAAAGTTCTCCTTGACGAATATGAAAATGATTGATAATGTCCTGTTTAATTAATTGTATATCATAAAGCTGAAATCCTATATTATCAGGATTAACTGTACTAAAGCCTTTATAAGTTTTTTCACCTATTCCGTAGTCAGGACGAGTATTGCCGCTAACAGTAATTTCTTTATAAAGTTTTTTCTCTAAAGTGCTCATACTATATTTACCTTATTATTTTAACGTGGACCGCTAGACCTTGATGTAGTTTGTGTAACTGTAGCTGATCCTTTAACTTTTTTATCATCAACTGAATAGTCGCCGCCACCTAGGTCTTGGTTATTAAATTCTGCTATTTCATCAAGACTGCTAAGTTCATCTCCACTAGTTCTACTTTTAGTGTTTGTAACTTTTGCTTTCTTAGCCGCTGCTTCTTCATTAGCTCTGTCTTCATTAGGATTACCGCTTGCAGCTGGAGTAATTGGAGGACATTTTGCAAATGTATCTTGTTGGGTAACTGCTTTATCTTCTGTTTCAGTTGCAGGAGAATTTGATGCTAACGAATTATTCTGTTTTATTGCAGTATGTTCTGCAGGATTTTTATTTTCTTTTTCTAGTCCAGATCCTGGTCCCGGTACTCTAGTAATACTTGGTGTTGCTCCTGATGTTGCTGCAACAGCACCTCCGCTATTCATATGTATTGTTCCAGCTGTTTCTCTATGTTCTGTACTTGCAAGATTCATTGTTCCTGCACAAGTTATAAGTCCGTCTGCTCCAGCTTTAAGTTGAAAATTAGTAGAAGACTCTACTGATATTCTATTACCTGATTTTATATTAACATTTTCGCCAGCTTCTAAGTTAATGTGTCGATCAGCTTTAAAATTTAAATCTTGTTCCGAATGTACACTAATACTATCTGCTGCATAGATATCAATTTTTCCACTTGCTGTCATTTCAATATAACTTTTTCCACTGCCGTGGGCAATATAAATTAAATCTTCAGAATTATGTAAAAGTATTTGGTGGCCAGTACGTGTCTTAAGCCTTACTAATTCGTTCATAGGAAGTGTTGGGTCGCCGCCGTCTGCTATAGTTGCATATTCGCTAGGAGTTGTGGCTGCTGGTCCTTTTCTAAACATGCTAGGGTCGCCATCGTCCATCACAAAACTTGATCCAGTTAGTCTAGATGCTGGGATTTCTGTTTGTGCATTTTCTGCACCTATTTTTACTTTGGGCTTTCCTGGCCTTCTGTCGAGTGGTCCTGGCGTACTTAACCCGAATACCATACTGGGCACTTCTCGTCTTGCACTTGAAGTAGTAGTTCCCCGTACTTGATCTTGAAGTAATCCTGCTGCTGTGAGCTGTGCTACTGCGTCAGTGTTAACTGGTTTTAAAAATTGTGTAGGATCGTTGCCAACACCTTCTTCATTACGCTTATTGTACTCTCCAACTGGTAAAATCTTAGTTTGGTCATCTTTGTTATATTGCGTACTTGCGTTTCCGGGTACCATAAAATTCATAAATGATTCTTGGATACAACCTATCCAAAATCCGCGACTTTTGTTGCCTTCAGCAAAAATAACTAATACTTGAGATCCAATGTCTGGCGGAACCATCCACATTCCGTAACTTTTTTGACTGTGGTCAAACCCGTCATTATCACTTGTTCCACTATAAGGCGTAACGCCGTAAAAAGGACTTAGGTAGCTTACAGTAACCATTTGTCCTGTGTCATCAGTCATGTTACCTGCTTGAGATGTTTTTAGCAATTCAACTTGTAGCGTTCCCATATATTCTGCATCAAGATGTCCACGTACAACTGCTACAAACGGACCTGGTCCTTCAAAGGTTTTATTTCCTGGAGTTCTAGTGTCTTGTCCTGCCATTATTGAGGTCCTTGTCTTCTAGTTTGCGGTGGAGCTCGAGATACCGGAGGAGCTGGTGGAGCAGCGGCGCCTCTATTAGCATTAGCTGCGTTATCTAAACTGCCTATACCTTGTTTAGCATTTTGTCGTTGTCGTAACTTACTTGGTCCGCCGGCTGTAGTACCTACTGCAATGCCACCGTCTATTGGTTTAGGTTTAGACTTAGGACGAGATCCGTCATCTGGTCCTTTTGTACTACTTCCTGTTTTGTTTGCTGGAGTGTCTGTTATCTGTTTTCCGTCACCGTCGGTATTAACAACTGCGCTGTCTGCTGTAGCAAGGTTGCTATCGTCTTGTTTTGCTCTGCGTATAGTTTGTAGCGTTTGTGTAAAGTTTCCGCCACTAAAACTGTTAGCACAAAATAGTACTTGATATAGTCCACTAAATTCTCCTACAGGAGCAGTGCCTCCGCCTGGAAAATCCATGTATCCGCTTGGGCCATAGTCTAAAGGAGTTCTAAAATTAATTTCAATATCTACTTCGCCATTTTGATAGTTCATAGATCCGTCTGAAGTAATATTTAATACTCCCGGAACTTGTAATGCATTATAGTTGCCCATTCCGCTATCAGCAATATAATACGGATCACCTAATATTGTTAAATCAACTGCAACTAAATCAACTGGACTATTTACTAATGCTTCATTAAAGTCTCGAGCTACTTGTGATTCCGGGTGTAAACCGCCAAGTGTAGTTTGACTTGTTTCCGAACTTACTTTACGTTTTGTTCTGCCTTCAATCATTTGACCTTGATTGCCTTCTTTGGTACCAGTTACAGCTTTTTCACCTGACGATGTAACTTCATTTTTTACAGCATTTTTACTGTCTGCACTAGCTTGCCCTAAATCGCCTGCTATTGAAGTAAAAAATGCATGATCAAACTTAATATCAAAATCTATAATATCTTTATTTTTACCAGTGTATATATAATTGTATTCTTTAGCTGCCTGTGTTTTTAGTGCATCTATTCCAGGGCTTGCATCACTTGCTGATTGGAATTTACTAAGGTGTACTAGATACGGTATAACTCGATAAACATACACTCTTGCAGGTACTCCAGTTTTTGACACAGTTTTAATTGAGCTATCTGCATTATATGTTTGTACTTCAATTCTAAACCATTCTACCATGCCATTGCCGTCAGGCTTTTTATCTATAATACCTCTACCAAAATCACTAGCAATAATAACTTCTTCGATCATGTCTTGTATTCTTTTACCTGACGTAAATGTAGCAGATCGTACATCACCCGATAACTGAATTTTACATCGATCCATTTTGCCTTTAACTTCTTCGCTTTCAGCAGTTGTTGGTTCTACCATAGGGCGCTTGCCGGCATCTAAATTACTTTTAGTAATTTTAGCTTTTCCTATTTCGTTCATATTTGACAGATTTTCAGCATACTCTCTAATATTTTCTCCGATAGTAGATCGCTTAACTGAAATGCCGGCTGCATTTTTTATTTCTTCTTTATAATCAGCTGGAACTTTGCCGTTAGTATCGCCAGTTTGTGACACATAATATTTCTTTAATTCGTCGTCGGTAAATTCTCGTGTTGTAGCAGTGTCATCATTTTGCGTTTCTTGTCCCTGCTGAAATTGTTGTGCTTCTTCGGCTGATGAAGAAGTATTTGGGAACATTATAATATATTGATTTCCTTTTTCAACTTTTTTAGCTTTTTCATCTGCAACTTCTCTATCATTTAACACACGAGTAAGACTACTAGCACCTGTTTGTAACATTTCCGAAACAGTTGCGCCTGAAAATACTACATCAGTATTAACTGTTTGTGTTTCGTCAGTTAGTGCAAGTTCTTGGTAAGGTATTGCTTGAACATTATATTCACTGCCGCTTTCAGTTACAGCAAAAGTAATGTTTACAAATTTTAATGGAAACATTCTACGCAAATTACTAGCATGATTATAATTGCCTGCATCATCGTAACCTTTAAATTCTACACTAAGCAGATAAGGTGCTTCGATATAACTAGGATAACCTGCTCTTAATGCAGATACTTGTAATGCTTGAAGGAATAATCCCATACTATACGGTTCAATAACTTTAAAATCTATACTTGTAGCATTTGTAGAACGAGAACCATCATTACCAGCGACAATTGTTTCAATATTAACATCATCTATAAAATATTCAACTTTGCCTGCAGCTTCATGTAGTGTTGCACTACCCGGAGTTGGGCCGCCGCCGCTTCTAAGAATCACAATGCCTGGATCCCTACGTCTATATGTTTGATCAGGAAATGCTAGTTCGTCTTCACTTAAACAACCTAAAGTAAAAATATAATTAAAGCTAGCAAACTGTTCTAAGGGGTTTGCTAGTTTACCGGCACCACCGAATATACTACCAAATCCGCCACCAAAAGAAGTACTTAAAAATCCTCCGATTCCGCCTTGCAATTTTCCCATTAAACTCGAAGTAACATTATTAGCAATATTGCCCATAAGACTGTTTCCGATGCCAGGACCTGTTAACCCATTTAAACTTTTTGAAAGATCAACAGTTGCGCCTTCAAGTGCTTGAAGAGGACCAGTAACAGAATCAAATGCGCCATTGATATCAATGTTTGCACTTTGAGTAAACTTCTTAGCCATGCCTTTTAAGTCTTGAGGCAATGTTGCATCAATAGTATCAGAAAATTCTTTACCTGCTGACTTTAATCTTGCTGCAAAGTTTTGTGGAAGGATATCGCTCATATTAAATTCCTAATATTCTTGTTAACGCATCGCCTTTTGGTACATATATTTCAACACCTGGTTCTAAGTCAAATATAGGGTCTTTAATTATTTCCATATTACGCTGGGCAAATACCCACCATAGATCTTTATTTCCGTATAAATCAAATGCTAGTAAATCAGGTCTATGATTATATTGAGGTTGCACTGTATATAATACATCATCAGATTCTGCAGGAATAGGACGTATTTTTAAAATATCAAGATATTGTCCTTCTTTTGTAGGAGTATTAAACCAAGGACTTGTTCCGCTATATGCTGCCATTTAGATGAACCCCGCATCATTATCACTTTTTGCATAGCCGCCGCTTGTGAACTTATCTAAACTAAATTGCTGCACTGCTCGTCTACTGTATGTTGGCATTAGTACAACAGCTACGTTACATCTAGTTGGTGCCCATGTGTCTAATTTTGGTACGTAAATATAATCTACGTCTGCCGGTAGTTCACAAGTAAATGTTTGAACTACTACAGGTACATTTTTAAAAACAAAATCACCGTATCCGTTAAGTTGTACTACTGGCGGTGGTGAACCTTGATTGCTTGAATTTCCGTAGGACATTTTTGTAACACTTCTTAAATAGTGTACCATTGCAACCCAGTAAATCCCTTCCTCTTCGCTCTCAATTACAAAATCGCCACTAACTTGAATGTTATCAGGTTGACTACTTTGATATATAGGAAAAGGATAGTTACTATGTGTCGGCTTAACTTGGCCATAATTGGCGCTATGAGACATAATAATAGATGGAGTATACGGAAAAATCATTCCGCTAGTTCTATCAAGTGCAAATTGTAACTCAGGTTCTAATCCCATGCCTGGCGGTAAAGAAAGTCTAACACGCCAATCATCATTATCAGTGCCTTTCCAACTAACGTTTGCAAACCCTGCGCCGCCTGGCATTCCAAACTTCGGCAATCCTCCGCCACGTAACAAACTCATAAATCCGCTGGCGCTAAATACATCGTCAGCAATGCCTTTTATAGCATTACCTGCTTGGCCTATTAATCCTTCGCCAAATTGTGCTGCGCTGCCTAGTAAACTTGAAACAGCCGCTTGGGGAGAAGCAGCGTTACGAGCTTGCGAAGCTGCTGAAGCAGCCGCTGAATTTACATTAGAAAGTGCATTACCTAAAAATCCTACCATTATTTTTCTCCTCTATATGTTATTTAGTTGACTTTTTAATGTATGTATATTATAATAGTAGTAAGACAACCGGAGATCTTAATGGCTAGAAAAATAAATTATTTAAACAATAAAGATATACTTAAAGAAATACATAAATCAAAAACTACGTTTTGTAGCTTTGTATCTGATAACGATCATAGATTTGATCTTATTTTACCTAGTATTGATAAAATTAATATTAGAACTATTGCCGAGGCAAAAAGAGCCCAGGCGAAACGGCTACAGCACATAGACTTTGATGCACGTAAACTTGCAGGAGAAAAAGTTAAACTTGCAGAATGCGAAGTTGATTACAGGAAAGTATTAAAAACAGACCTAGTATTTCGTATTATGACGTTTGATCACATTCCAGACGAACCTGGAAGAAAAAAGACACCCAAAACAATTGCGGATCACAAAGTTAAATTAAACTTTCCACCGTTTCAGCATTATCGCTTTAACGAACACGACGAACTAATGTGTGTAGGTAAATCACATTGGACTGGTGGTATGGAAAATGGCGGGTTTGCATTACGTGACGGCAAAGCAACTAACAAACTTGCTATGATGTGGATGAAATTGTGTGATAGATATGCAACAAGAGGCAATGTACGTGGATACACATACAATGACGAAATGCGTGGACAGGCAATACTACAACTTGCACAAATTGGACTACAGTTTGACGAATCTAAATCAGATAACCCATTTGCATACTACACTGCGGCAGTTACTAATAGCTTTGTAAGAGTAATCAATATTGAAAAACGTGCTCAAAACATTCGTGATGATATTCTTGAAATGAATGACATGAATCCTAGCTTTACAAGACAAAATATGGGTGAATGGGAAGCACAGCAGCGTAGAGAAAAATTAAACAACAAAACATAGGTTGACTTTTTGTACACTTCCGTGTATAATATAATAGCGTATTAACTGAGGATATACTAACTTGTTTAAAAAAGCTGCTGTTTTTACAGACATACATTTTGGATTAAAAGGCAATTCAAAAGTTCATAATCAAGATTGTGAAGACTTTATTGATTGGTACATAGAACAAGCAAAAGATAACGGTTGTGAAACTGGTATTTTTTGTGGCGACTGGCATCATAACAGAAATAGCCTAAACTTAACTACAATGGATGCAACACTACGTTGTATGAAGAAACTAGGAGAATCATTTGAACAGTTCTTCTTCTTTGATGGTAACCACGATTTGTATTACAAAGATAAACGTGATGTTAATAGTACAGGATTTGCAAAATACATTCCTGGCATTACGTTTGTTGATGAAATAACTACAGTCGATGATGTGACTCTTGTTCCGTGGTTAGTAGGTGAAGAATGGAAGAGGCTCAAAAAGATAGAAAGCAAATACATATTTGGGCATTTTGAGTTGCCTAGCTTCTATATGAACGCTATGGTACAAATGCCCGACCACGGAGAGCTCAGAGCAGAAGACTTTGCTAATCAAAAATATGTTTTTAGTGGACACTTCCACAAACGTCAGCAACAAGGTGTAGTACATTACTTAGGTAATGCATTTCCGCACAACTATGCAGATGCGTGGGACGATGATCGCGGTATGATGATATTAGATCGTGAAAACGATGCTGAGCCAGTATATCTTAACTGGTCAGAGTGTCCCAAATATCGTACAGTTAAACTAAGTCAGTTAATTGATGAAGCAGATACACTTATTAAACCTAATATGTATTTGCGTGTTAATTTAGACTTGCCTATTAGTTACGAAGAAGCTAGTTTTATTAAAGAGACATTTATTAACACTTACAACTGTCGTGAAATTAGTTTAATTCCTCAGAAGTCACTAGAAGAAATTAGCACACAACTAGATATTCAACAATTTGAAAGTGTTGATCAAATCGTTGCTGGTGAAATTAGTGCAATCGACTCAGACAATTTCAATAAAAAAACATTAATGGACATTTATAACGAACTATGATACAAATTAAAGACTTAACCGTTAAAAACTTCATGAGTGTAGGCAATCAAACTCAGGCCGTTGACTTTAATAAAGAGCAATTGACACTTGTTTTAGGTGAAAACTTAGATCAAGGAGGCGACGATACAGGATCTCGTAATGGTACCGGTAAAACTACTATTATCAATGCACTATCATATGCACTGTATGGTAAAGCACTTACGAATATTAGAGCAAACAATTTGATTAACAAAACTAACAGCAAAGGCATGTTAGTTACACTGCATTTCGAAAAGAACAATGTAGATTATAGGATCGAACGTGGACGTTCTCCTAACGTACTTAGGTTTTACGTTAATGATCAAGAACAAGAACTTATAGACGAGTCACAAGGTGATAGTAGACAAACACAAAAAGACATTGATGGCTTACTCGATATGTCTCACGATATGTTTAAGCATATTGTTGCACTAAACACATACACTGAACCGTTTTTATCTATGAGGCAGAATGATCAACGTGCTATTATCGAACAGCTACTTGGTATTACTATTCTTAGTGAAAAAGCAGAAGCACTTAAAGATCAGACAAAGCAAACTAAAGATGCAATTACTGAAGAAACATTAAAAATTAATGCCATTCAATCTGCGAATGAAAAAATTAGTTCTACTATTGATAGTTTAAGCAGAACACAACGTGCTTGGCTTTCTAAAAAGGAGCAAGACTGTAATAAATTGCAGTTAGGCATTACAGAACTAGAACATTTAGATATTGATAGAGAATTAGAATTTCATGATCAATTATCAAATTGGACACAACATAATAATTCTATTTTGGCTCTTAAAAAGGAATTAAGCACATTAGAACCAGCACTAGTACGTGCTGGAAAGTCTGTAGATAAAGCTACTAAAGATATCGTAGATTTAGATGACGCAACGTGCTATACATGTGGACAAGAGCTACATGCAGACAAAAAAGCAGAGATTGCAGAGCGCAAAACTAAAGAACTTGCTGATGCTGTTGCTTATCAAGAAGAAATTACTGTTAAAGTAAACGATGTTGTTAAAGGTCTTGAAGACATTGGTGATATCAACGGTAAGCCTACTACATTCTACGAAAGTGCTAAAGAAGCATACGACCATAGACAGAATGTTGATAGCTTAACCAAGGCACTTGCACAAAAGATAGACGACATCGACCCTTACCAAGCACAAATTGACGAATTAAACAATAGTGCAATGCAAGAAATTAACTGGAGTACAGTTAATGAGTTAACCGACTATAAAGAGCATCAAGACTTCTTGCTAAAACTACTTACTAACAAAGATAGCTTTATTCGCAAGAAGATTATTGATCAAAACTTAGCATATCTAAACAATAGACTTACATACTATCTTGACAAACTAGGATTACCGCATCAAGTTGTGTTCCAAAACGATCTTGCTGTTGAAATTACACAGCTAGGACAAGACTTAGACTTTGATAACTTGTCAAGAGGTGAACGTAATAGACTTATATTAGGTATGAGCTTTGCATTCCGCGACGTTTGGGAAAGTTTATATCAGAAGATTAACTTATTGTTTATTGATGAGCTTATCGACAGTGGCATGGATACTGCAGGTGTTGAAAATTCACTAAGTGTCCTTAAAAAGATGGGCAGAGAAGGCGACAAGAACGTTTATCTTATCTCACACAAGGACGAACTAATAGGCAGAGTTAACCACGTTATGAAAGTTATCAAAGAAAATGGATTTACAAGCTATGAAAATGATATTGAGATATTTGAATGACAAATAAAAAATTTGAAAATGCTGTAAACCGTGTACAACAAGATTGCCCACCAATATGGATGATGAGACAAGCAGGAAGATATCAATCAGGGTACATGAAAATGAAAGAGAAGTTTACATTTGAACAAATGTGTAAACTTCCTAAAATTGCATCGGATGTTGCAATGTTGCCAATTGATGAATTTGACTTTGATATATCTATTTTGTTTAGTGACATACTTTGGCACCTAGAAGGATTAGGTCTTCCGTTAAAGTTTGATCCAGGTCCCAAGTTTCAAATACATCTTAGCGAAGACAACTGGGAACAATATACAGATGTTCATAAAGCATTAAAACATATTCAATTCCAAAGCAATGCTGTTGAAGCAACAAGAGAAGCACTTCCGATTAATAAAAGTTTAATCGGCTTTGTCGGAGGTCCGTGGAGTTTACTTAACTATGCACTAGGTGCTAATAAAGCAAGCAACGAATTTAAAACAATGTATCTCGGAAAGGTAATTATTCCATTGCTAAAAGATAGCATTAGAGCTCAAAAAGCAGCTGGTGCTGAAGCTGTTATGATACTCGATAGTGGATTGAGCAATATTAGTAAAAATTATTACGAAAATACATATCTACCAATGTTAGAATCTATTACTAATATTGGCGATGTTGGATATTATGCTCGAGGACTTCCGTCTACTAGTTTAGCTAAAGTAAAAAAGATGAAATGGGCAGGAATTGGTATAGACAGTACTGTAGATTTAAAGAAAACACTAAAAACTTATAATAATGGGTTTGTACAAGGCAACTTCAACGAAGCTCATTTGTTATTAGACACAAAATTATTTCACTATGAATTAGATAAATGGCTAGACACAGTAAGTAATACTGATACTACTGGTTGGATATGTGGTTTAGGACACGGTATTACAAAAACTACTCCGACTGAACATGTAAAGTACTTTGTTGATACTGTTAGAAAGAAGTTTAGTTAATGTTCGACAATTATAGTCAATGGTTTAAAAATCTACAAGAAGAAATATGTAATACTATTGAGGATTTAGACTGTGAGATGACAACTCACAACTCTCCAGTTAAAGAAGGCTGGACACAGTCACACAAAACAATCTACGGTGATGTTTTTGAAAAAGGAACTGTTAACTTTAGTAAAATTACTTCAGAGTTTGATCCTAAGTTTGCTAAAGAGATACCAGGTACAGAAGAACACAATAGATATAGTGCTACAGGCATTAGTGTTGTGCTACATCCGTGGAACCCACATGCTCCTGCTATGCATTTTAATACTCGCTACTTAAAAACAAGTACAAAAGAATGGTTTGGTGGCGGAATGGACGTAACACCGTGTATGCCGTTTGATAAGGAATCATATCATACAAAAATTCAAAACATATGTGACTATTATAGCCCTGAGTACTATCCTAAGTTTAGTAAAGCATGTGATGAATACTTTTACTTGCCGCATCGCGAGGAAACTAGGGGAGTAGGAGGCATATTCTTTGAATACCATGACCCAAAAGATATGAATTTTGACTTTGTCAAGGACGTAGGACGAACATTTAACGATTTAATTAAAAGTATTGTTACTCCTACATTAAACATGGACTATACTCGCGCCGAAAGAGATACTTTACAAATTAAACGCGGACGTTATGTAGAATTTAACTTACTTTATGACCGTGGAACACGCTTTGGGTTTAAGACCGGAGGTAATATGGATGCTATATTAATGAGTTTACCCCCAACTGTGAGGTGGACATGATTAAAGTAGGTGTACGAGGAAGTAAACTTGCACTAGCATATGCTAATAAAGCAATTGCAGCAATGGGCCAAGGCGAAATAGAAATAATAAAGACAGACGGCGACTTATTTCCTGATACGCCTATACATGAGATAGGCGGTAAGGGTGTATTTTGTAGTGCTATTGAATATGCACTAGCACAAGGACTTATTGACGTTGCCATACACAGTTTAAAAGACATGCCGGGTGATATAGAGCACCCAGACTTAAAAATAGCTGCTGTACTAGAACGTAATAGCCCACACGATGTATTATTAGGCAATGTGTTTGATGGATTTGTGTTAGGAACCAGTAGTCCAAGGCGGACAGCACAAATACAAGAATTATATTCTAATTTAAATGTTATTGTTAAGCCTATTAGAGGAAATATAGATACTAGACTAGAAAAACTTGACAACGGCGAATATGATGCTATAATATTAGCACAAGCCGGACTTCAAGCACTTGGTATTGATAGAGAATATACTAGATTGCCAATTGTGCCAGCTGTAGGACAAGGTATAATTGCATTGCAAACACGCAAAACCGACATTGAAACTAATAACATTGTTAGCAAAGCAAATCACGACTTAACATATAGACAAGCAAAGCTAGAAAGAGCATTACTAAAAGGTATAGGCGGAGATTGCCATACAAAAGTAGCAGCATACGCAACAGGAGATAATCCTATAAAGTTAGAGGCTGTGTATTATGATTGAAGATGATGTACACGATAGATTAACTAAGGCATACTTAGAATATTTTAAGGCAAATGAAAACTTTGAGGCAAGACGAAGTCACCGTACACACGCTGCAAGTCGCAGATGGTTACGAGAGATTAGAACATTAGCAAAATTAAGGCAAGAAGAGATACACGCAACGTATGCAGCCAAGAAGGCGGCGGAAAAAGGCAAGACAAAATAAGTATGTAATGCAATGGACTTATCAAAGTAATATAATAGACGAACTGCCAGAAGGCTGTGAAGCATTTGTATACTTGATAACAAATAAAGTCAATGGCATGATGTACGTAGGCAAAAAACTAGCAAAATTTAAAGTAACAAAGAAACCACTCAAAGGCAAGAAAAACAAAAGACGTAGCACTAAAGAAAGTGATTGGAGAGATTATTATGGTTCCAGTGATAGACTTAATGCAGACGTTTTAGAGTTAGGCGAAGAAAATTTCATAAGAGAAATTTTACACATTTGTCCTAGCAGAGGCATAGCAAGTTACTTAGAGGCACGAGAGCAGTTTGAACGCAGAGTACTCGAAACAGATGATTACTACAACGGAATCATTAATGTTAGAGTTGGCGGATCAAAGATTCTTAAAGAGCATTTACAGGCAAAACATTCCAACACCTAAGGTTGGCGGGCCAGATTAAAAATACCGCTGTGGAAAAAGCTCTCGTATAGAAGCACACGTACATATTGATTGACACACCAGAGT
>Ga0115008_10000161_pt1 | contig 43939 bp, 41 predicted proteins | sample FraStrMetagenome_FD_87164 | JGI IMG/M metagenome (GOLD analysis project Ga0115008, IMG submission 87164) | Marine eukaryotic phytoplankton communities from Arctic Ocean - Fram Strait ARC3M Metagenome | ecosystem: Environmental > Aquatic > Marine > Oceanic | place: Fram Strait | collected... | reverse complement strand
ATTACATCATATCAGCTTTAGCTTTCTCAATCATTTCACCAAGTTCTCCACTTTGATACATTTCAATCATAATGTCAGATCCTCCAACAAACTCTCCAGCAACGTAGAGCTGGGGAATAGTTGGCCATTGAGAAAAGGTTTTAACTCCACCCCTTATTGCTTCATCAGCAAGAACGTCTGATTATCAAATACAAAATATCATCAGAGAAGATTTACGCAAATGATACATAGTGTAATCAGGCATCCACCCTGCTAACTAACTTACCAACCGTATGAAAATCAATACCATAAGCATTCAAAATCTGACAAGCAGTATTAGAGAATCCACACTGTGGAAATATCTTAGAACCCTTCATGAAAAGAAGAACCGGATTATCGTCTACTAGCTTCTGAATACGAGCCTGTGCCGCCTCCTCAGTTTCAGGAACAAATTCCTCCGACATAAATATCTTACTCTCGACACCATAATCCACAGCAGCAGTGCGAGAAAGGAAGCTTGCACCCTTTGACGGAACGAACGCAGTACCAATCGCAAATAGCGAGCACATAAGGAACATGAAACTTGCGCTGGAATACATCTTGATCAATAAAAGGAGTTCACCGAGAAGAAATAGTACACTGCACTAATAACAACTAACAAAGATTTACAACGCCACTCATGTCAGTACCGGTATGTTCCATTTTCTCCATCTCAGGCATGAGCATGAGGCAGGAGACGAATGCATGGGCGCGAACTTCCCCTGAGCAGATACAATTTTCTGACGTGTAAATTCGTATGAGGAGTCATCATCGGAACCCAATGAAACCCAAAAAGATGAAATCACACGCGTAAGATCTATGTGCATTCTCATCTCCCAAAATCATGTTGTGTATCTGTGTATCATTTGCTGTTTTACGTCCAAATACCAAGAAAGATAATTCGCATGTAGCGATAACATATACACGTATCGATATAATAAATATAAACAACTCGAAACAAACATAAGGCTGGATCCCATTCGGAGATTGCATTGTATACACTCACGGACCTCGGCATTTACGCTCTCTTCTTGTTTCAAGTAAGCCATTAAGCTAGCAAGCAAGTAACACAACAACATTAGCAAGATGGGTATTATGATGAGTAAAATCTTTGAAACCCTCTTTGGGACCAAAGAAGTTCGCATATTGATTTTAGGTTTGGATAATGCGGTAGGTGCCTATGGAATAGGATATATAATGCTTAGTATGTTGAGTGTCGGCATTGGTTGGTGGCTAAAAATATCCTCTTTGTTCGCTCACAACCATTGCTTGGTTTGTCTGTTTATTTCATTCAATAAAAAGGGTAAAACAACGATTTTGTATAGGTTACAGAATGAAAGTGATCAAGCGATTCAAACAATTCCTACCATTGGTTTTAATGTGGAAACATTGCAGTATAAAAATATTAAGGTACGATGATGAGAGGTTTTTGTTCAAACAGTCTTATATGATGTAGTGTGCTATGCTAGTATTTTTTAAATCATTCATCTTGATCGCGTTTTGAAAGTTTCAAGTGTGGGATTTAGGTGGACAGACGAGTATACGACCTTATTGGAGATGCTACTATCCAAATACCGATGCTATTATTTTCGTTGTAGACTCTGCAGATACAGAAAGAATGAATGTTGCACGAGGGGAATTACAAGCAATGCTGGAAGAGGAGGAATTGAAAGGGGCAATTTTATTGGTATTTGCCAATAAACAAGACCAGAAAGGAGCTTTGAATGCGCAACAAATAAGCGATGCTCTATCTTTACCAGAAGTACGCAATCGTCAGTGGTCTATACAGGAAACGTCTGCATTAAAAGGCAAGGGGTTATTCGAAGGATTTGATTGGCTTGTGACTTGCATTAAGGGTGACGAAACGAGTTGAAATTCTATTCTGTTTGAACGGTTTCGGTCTAACCTGAAATATCAATTTTATGTATGAAAATTGTTCTGCAACAAAAATATCATTGCAATATTTTGTAGGTTGGCATGTCAAGTCAAAAGTGTGCATTCATTTTTCTCAGCTTTACCACTACGTTACAGAAACAAAGAATTCGTAAAAAATTCTCCAGTAAAACTAACTTTTGAAGCCAAAAATTCCTTTGCCACATATTTTAAATGAAAAACGGTGCATTACATTTCTGAATAGTACTTAATTGTTTCATACATGAGCCACTCTAAATTTTTTTTCTGTAGGATTATGAGCTCTTTACGTGATACCACCTTTTGCCGTTGTAGTGAGAGGAATGAAGGAATTTCCTAGATTTTATAAGAGGGAATGGATCAACATATTTTCTTGCTTTCGACAAAACTCTTAATTTTTGATTCCAATATTTTATTGTCTTCTTACGCAGGAACGACTTATTTATTGAGTGTCATGCCTATTACTAAATTACTCGAACTCGTACATATAAATTGGTCTTCATTCTCCTGGACAAACGAAAGAGTGAAGAGAGAAGAGGAGGACGCAGTATTTGCCATCTTTATAAACCCGTCAACGGTTACCGTAAGTCAAATGCTCCTTCCCCATCTTGTCGCGTCGTTACATTTCTTTGTCCCAATACGAAAAGATAGTAATGAAATAAAACTCAACAATCGACATTATACTCCCAATAGCAATCCAATGAAAGCTTGAGATAGGAGGAAACGCCTTATTCTAAGAAATAGAAATAAAAAAATTGAGACTTTTCATTTTTACTATATATTGTATTTAATCTACGTAGGATCTAAGTCCTTCACTTTTTGCAATGACTCCATCGCAATATTTGCATATTCCTTTTTTGCTAAAAATATTTGAAACGTTGATCTTTTTGCCTCGTTCTCACTAGTAAACCATTCGCGAGCAGCGTATGCTCTATCGCCTTCATATGGACTAAGAAAAGTCGCCTGGTACAAGATTCCATCATCTGAGGACTTGGTTTCAATTTTCCAACACTCCCTTGTTTTTAGTTGATATTTAGACTTGAATGTTTTGTTATAAAGGATTTGATAATTATACTTCGCCTCATGCAGTTTCCTCAATGCTATAGCAAGACACCGTTTGTGCTTATCCTCCTTAAAACTAAATCTCTTCTTCTCGACATGATTCGAACGTAGCGTAGATTCTGGCTTTTTCACTATATTATCCTTTACTTCCCAACGTTTTTTGTCTGCACTAGCATGGCATTGATCACCTTCTTTTATTAAACCTAGCTTCGAACAGATTTCTTTTTCAACATCCACTAAATCAAAAGAAGAAGCAAGTTCCTCCCTCCCATGCTCATCGAAGTATTTCTCTGTCATATATTGTATGAACGCGTCCAATTTAGCGTTTTCCAACGTAAGAAAATTGTTATGTTTCGACGAAAAAGACTTTCCCCTCGACCGATCATAGAATGAAACGCCGTATTTTCCATCGTCCACGTTAACCTTCCAATCCGTTTTCCTCAAATTACATGGAGCAGCATACTGTTGGTATATGTTATTGAAGTTTATTGTGCCTGCTTTACTCAAATATTTTCTTGTAAAAGCCTGGTTTTCACCAGACAAAATCTGTTTGATGACTTTAGATAAACCGATCTCCGAATTGTACAAGGCTGCTATGTATGCAGCAGAATTCTTCGCATAGTTCATACAAGTATACCAATGCAAACCGTTTATTTCTTTTGAAAGTTTTCCACCCTGCGAATAGTAAACGTCGTTAGAAATAGGGCATACAAAAGCTGCCGTAATTGTCTCAGCTTCTCCTACACTTTCTCGCAAAAAGATATATTCCAGGTCGGATTTTCGATCATGTACTTGCATATACATGATGGAGAGTGACAGTGAATATGCAAGAGAACCATTATAAGCACCTCCAATATCTCCACTTTTCGCATGAAGGAAACGGCAACGTTCGCCAAACTTACAGCCTCCCTTTTCGTTGCAGTGTCTGCAGAGAATTTGTGTTGAACATCCTCCGAAAGAAAATTTGTTATAGGAAATTTCTTTCTTTTGTAATTTGGCAAGTATTTCCTCGTCATTAGATAACAAAGTCGTCGAAGACTCATTATCGTGTCCAATCGGGGAAGTTATAACCTGCGTGTCGGTATTAATTTCACTCTTTTGCACTTTTTTGCGAAACGATTGTATTGCATCAAATATGTGAGCAGCATTCTCGCGTCCTCGATGAGACGTCAAAAAATCAGCTAGAAAGTAAGCCGATTCCAACTCATCCTCACTAAGTGGAGTATATGATAGAATCTCCTTGACTGACCTAAAATCTCCAAGATTTATTGCAGCGTGAAGTAATGAATTGTTTTCGCCCTCCATGACGTCCAGATTGAGAGGCATGATCGATTTATCCCCAACATCTATATGAAATTTTTTGATAAATTCCAAAAGTAACTTGAGACGATTGCGAACGATGGATACTTTTGAAGACTTTCGGACTGCAAATTCAATAATTCCGCTTTCGACAAAGTCATTCGAAACATGAGCTACTTTGTACTGCCTTCTCTGCCAGACTTCGTCAAACAAAGCCAATTCTGCACTGTCTATTTTAAAAGAAGCAATTCTGGTAGACATGCATTAGTATGGCAACCCCAATTAAGATGACTAAAACATGACATTACCACCTATGTACGCACCTAATATTGTTTGTATACGAACCAACTAATATTTGTATAGTAAAATTTTTGACAAGATCGAACCCTTTCCGAGTTTCATGAGTCACTACCTTCGAGCTTTTCCATTCTAATTCCGAGTTAGAATTCAGTGGTGTCGTTACGGAATGCTTCACATTTTTAGAACTGTCCAATTGTATAGTTACAAATACTTCGGGAGGAAAACGTTTGATTTTCTCTATTCCGGTCAAAGTCAGTCGAAAGTTACGTAGCTTACTAACTCGAAACGAAATTGCAATTACATTCAATATATCCTCAGTAGTTTTGCTTGCACGAATTATCTCTCTTGCATCGTGAAACAGCTTCAAAACTTTCTTCTTCTGATCTAACAAAGTGAGCTGCCCTTGCTTTGCATCACGATCTTCACGAGACATGGTTGTTCTTTCCAAACTGCGTAACAAAGTAAAACGCGCTTCCTCGAGTACTTGGTAAGGCGTCTTCAAATTCTCGTTAACACGATGAGTATTTATACCCTGCCGTAAGCGTAAAATTAAAACCGCTAAGTCTTTATTTAATAACGTAGAAAATATGCACGATTCTGATGCCGAAATTTCATTGCTGCTGCTTTCTTCGCAGTCTTTCCTCGCGACCAATTCTCCACCAGTTACACTTTCACGCGGTACTTCAATGGGAGCATTAGGGTCAAATTCTCGTTGACTACATATGTGATCGGCAAAACTAACGCGATGCGAATCAACTTTTGTCCGAAAGCAACTTGGTGCACGATTAGAGCTTGTCGACAATGAAACGTTCTGTACAGGCTTCACTTTTGGCTTCGTGGGCATCAAAACTATTGCTCCGCCAGGCCAACCATTCGTCAAAGAGGCCCCCTTCCACTCCCCCTTTTCCGTCCAGTCCCTTGAAAAATCAGGCGAAGGACCTTTCTTATTACAAGATTCCAAAAACCATATTTTCATTTTTTGTTGCTTTCTCCGAGCTACTTGAAACATTTCTTTCACATCTTCTAGACATGTAACTTTTTGTCGACTAATTTCAACAGAAGATCCGGGCAAAATAAGTGCAATCTCTGTGATTTCCGTCCCTTCACGGATTCCAAGACGCGTTAATTTAATCATTCTTGAGCTCAGAATGGAATAAATTGATACCTTTCCGCTGTTGTCAAGATAGACATAAAATCCCAAATCCTCTCGAAATGGATCAAACATCAGCGCTTTTCCTACTTCCTTCTTTGACCGGTGGTTAGTTGAAATATTTTTCGGTGTCCAGCTAGTACGAGAAAATTTGATGTTGGAGGTTGCTGCACCATGACTGTCAAACAGCTTTTTACTTTGCTTCGCAGAGTGGACGACATCTGAGCTAGCTGCGATTACTTTTACAGGAGAATTCACTCGTTTATCAGCTTGAACAGCTGAAGTCATAATATTAGAGTTCCCACCATTATGATTAGACGATTTTTTGGAATCCTTGGACAAGACGTCTGCGTCAGAGTAAACAATTGGTTTCGAAGTTTTCTTATGCTTCTCCACAACATTTTCATGAAAACCAAATTTAGCTTTCTTGAAGGTGCGTGTTTCATTGCGATCATCTTGTTTGCCAATTGCCGACCCCATCATCTTTGAATCTGACGATGCAATTAAACTTGGCTTGATCTGAGATGACTCCCGTTTCTTTGGGATTCGGGCTCCGAGAAGAGGATCGTATCTCTCAACTTGCCGACAAGAACAAGTCTCGGAACATTTCGGTCCATGTATCTTCACATGCCTCTGCCAGCTAGAAACCTTAATAATTTGTTGTTATGCGAGGCCATGAATAAATTCATAAACGAACAAACTATTAATCTTTCCTTACCACCCTCTCGAAACGTTTCTCTGGCGTATCTGACGGATATTCACGCGAATACTTCTCAATCTGGTTTGGAGCGAAATAATTTGCAAAACCACAGCTAACATACTCGTTTACACTATCCATAGGTTTGTCTTGTTCCAGGAGCTTCTTCTTTGCGTCAATGATTACGGAGGATATTAGAAATGGTATGTTATCAGTACACTTGCACGTTTCGTCGCACACATTTCCGTGAGCCAACTTGTGCTTATCCCATAATGACTTCATAGTTGTTTGTTTGGGAAGACGAACATACTTGAATTCTATGTCCCAAAGCGGGCCAATCCTTTTCCGGAAATATAGATAGTGTGCTTGTGATCCTGGACGTTGTCGGTTTTCTTCAGTGACATCTTCTGAAGTATCACGCTTCCTTTTTAGAGATAAGGACTCGATGGCCAACACATCCTTTGAAAGCCGATGGAATAACCGAAAGTTCTTGATATTAAGCTCCTTAAGATCGGTAGTTTTTTCAACATACAAAACTATGACCTTATCCGTTTGATCTTGCTTTCTACTTTTCTCGGCCTTATCTAAATCTTGCAAGCATCTCACGTCATGTCCAAACATATTAAGAATACAAACCGCCACCTTGTCAACGGACACTCCAACCACCCGTTCCAGAAAAGCAGATCTACGAACCAAAACTCCAATCTCTTCCATGCCCTCACCCACGGAAAGGTCTTGAAAAAGCTCATCTTGAGACGTTCCACTTACTTCAATTTCGACGTGGTATGTTTTAAGACAATTTTTTACTTTCGCAATTAGACAAGACTCGAAGATAGAGCTTATATGCTTATCAAATAGCTCTGACGTAGTCCGACACCACTCACGTGGCCCAGAAATAACGAACTCCTTTGATACATCGGAAGATACACTAGGATTAACAGTCACGGAATATTTTTTGGTTCGCGCAGACATGCCATTGACTGCAGTCATGCGAAAAAAAATTTCTCTTACATCGTTTATTTCAATACCAGAAAGGGCAGATGGATGCACATCAAGTAACGGATCTTTTGAGATTTCAATAATATCGTTTCTGGAATCTCCGTCGCCATTCTCCTCTCGTTGAATAAGAGCATAATCTGAAATGATATTCCGACAGACATTCTCAATAACGTTGACATTCGTTGTCGAGATCGACGACAACAGGGATTGGTTCTTTTTCAACATATTCATTTTGACAAGTTTAGCTTTCGATTTGTTATTCAAGGACAAAGCATCGTTGTCAACATCAAATTTGACTCTGAGTCTCCTGCTCAATGCATACTTTTCCTTTAAAATATTTTCACTTGTCTTGATATACCTTGAAATGATTTTAACTTTGTTATTGCTGTTCATATCTGAACTCAAAAAATCAGAAACAGACTTTACACAAGTAAACTTTTTCACGTCATTTGTATCACTGGGAAAACATAAAAGCACATGATCGATGCAACTTTTCTCATCTTTCATTTTCTTCCGAACAGCCGTAAATCCAATTTCTTCCAAACTTGGTAAAACTTCTAACTCAAAGATACGTTTTCGAATCAAAGATGCGCGCTCATTCGACGAAAACATGCATGTACAACGAAATTCCTGAGAATGTCCACGATTACGTTTCGATTTCCCATCCATTGCAGCCACATCGCACACTTGTCCATCACCAGCTTTCTTCTTGTTGCTGCTACTATTCTTCTTCCTAGCAAGAGATGAGAGCGGCTTATCATCATCACTATCAAACTCATCTGAATCCACCAAATCTGCACCTGGCTCCTTCCTTCTTACAGAATCAAGCTCCATTTCATCATCACAATCCTTATGCTCCTCTTCCGAAGATGATGAAGAAGTATCATCTAACACTAAGATGATAAGGATGAGTGAATGTGCGATTCGTACGAGTTATCAGCATAGACAATCATGTAATGAAGAGCATATACATATACTGCTCGCATGCTTGCTTACCTCCTAAAGACGTGGATTGCGATACATGCTCTTCGATCCATTCCGGCATGACGATAATATCCAATCCAATCCAATCCAATCAATTCGTGAAACTTGTATGTATGTTCGGGAAATTGCGTTGTGGACAGTGAGTTATATGCCTCGTCGTCCCACAATACGTTTTTGCTTTGCTCTTTGTATATTTTATTTTTTTATTGAGAGAGGGATCAATTTCTCCGTATTGCGGATTGCGCGTCGCCGCGTCGGGCGTGGATACATCACGTACATGAAGGCTGAAGCTGCAGCTGCAGTACATCGGCGTAGGCGTAGAGGCTACAGATACTTGATTTGTGTCTATTTTATTTTAGAGAGGTTTGTGTGATTATGGTTGTGGAATAACCCTTGACTCATCCAATCGCCTTCTGAAATAACACAATAATGGATGGTATTTGGTAGTGTCATATATTACATACTTCCCATCTCTCCATCTCTCTAGAGCAGCAGGTTAGGTGAGAGGCATACTATTGAGTGCGGAGTGTTCATACTTAAAGAGTACTGAAATTGAACACCAGGAATTTTTGAATTTGTCGGAATCTTTGCTTGGAAAACAGCCTTGGGTTTTGGAAAGTTAGTGGGGAAAAATGTCAGGATCGGTGTTACAACGAGGATTGCCCATGGTAACGAGCGCTGTGGCAGGGAATCAACATGCTGCAGTGGCCAAATGGCTCCTTGGATGCTCCGGTGTAGTAGCTGGCATTGTTCATGTCGGAGGAGTGACTCGTCTTACGAAATCAGGTTTATCCATGACAGATTGGAAACCGTTGGGTTCCCTACCGCCTAGAAGTGATTCTGAGTGGACAATAGAATTCGACCGATACAGGCAGTATCCTGAATTTCAGCAAAGACAGAGTATGACTTTGGATGAGTTTAAATATATTTATTTTTGGGAATGGGGTCACAGGATGCTTGGGCGGTTCGTTGGTGTATGTTTCGCTGCGCCCCTGACTTACTTTGCTGTGAAGAATAAGATACCGAAAGGTTACTATCCAAGGTATGTTTGTAAGATTTATTCATGTTTTTGGATTCCGAATGTTATGAATGTTATTTTTTCTTTTGCGTGTCATCGATTGGTTTTTTTTTGTAGAATGTTTACTTTATTAACCATGGGAGGAACGCAAGGTTTGATAGGTTGGTGGATGGTGAAATCTGGTCTTGGTGAAGATAGGAGAGGAGATCGCAAAGAAATTCGTGTGTCGCCATATCGACTAGCAACTCATCTTACAATGGCGTTTTCGACATATTCGCTTTTGCTATGGACTGGGTTGGATCTTTTACACCCATCTTCAAGGCTGAAGTCGATAGCTTCATCATTATCCAAAGATGCTATTCGCAAGTTAAGATATGTACGATCTGGTTCCATTGGTGTGACTACTCTAACTGCTATAACAGCAATCAGTGGGGCTTTTGTCGCTGGAAATGATGCCGGGAACGCCTACAACACTTTTCCGTTGATGGCAGATCAGTGGATTCCGTGGGATGTTATGATTGACGAGTCAATTCAGCCACTTTATCGGAATATTTTTGAAAATACTGCGACCGTACAGTGGGATCATCGCGCGCTCGCAATCACAACGGCATCCTCTATGTTGGGATTATCGACTATGGCATTGAGTAAGAACTTTTCACCTTTACTTACTCCCCAAGCGCGAAGAGGAATTATCGTAATGACAACTGCTGGAATTGGCCAAGTTTGCCTTGGTATTTCAACTTTACTTCTTTACGTCCCAATAAACATTGCTGCAGCCCATCAACTTGGATCGCTAGCTCTACTCTCGTCTGGCTTATATGTCGTTCACTCACTTAGATATGTGTCGCCTAGAGTTATTCAATCTATTTCGAAGTCAAGCGCTTTGAAAGATGTGGCAAACATCCTTCCACGTGCTGGACCTATGATTGCGAAATCGAAATAATCACAACGAATTTTTCATTTAAATAGAAAAAATTTAATCTTGTGCGCAAAACCAATGTCTCTTTCATGTACATGTTGTTGTCAGTAGGATGCGTAAACCATTTCACGAGTGGGAGTTTACAACCTCACCACTTAAATCTTGTGTTCGAAAGAAATATGGATAATAGCTTGAATTTACGAAGTTAAATTCAGCAAAAAGTTGACTCCTCTTCCGAACCAGTGAGAGCTGAACAAGAACTAGTTCTAAATTGTTAAGCGATTTATGAACAAGAGTAAATTTTAGCTTTAAAAAAAATGAATATGCATTGTAATGTGAAAGGTGTCCCGTTTCGAAATTGACGATTTGGCGAGATACGATTTTGTCTAGCATTTATTACCCTTTTCTAAGTAACTGCAAAATTCGCATTTTGAATTATGAGGCCAGTTCCAGTAATTCTTTCCACCAATATCGAAAACATCTCATATTCCCGTCGATACATCTTGGGTTTACGAGCTTTTCCCAACACACCACCTCTCTAGAATCTCAACTTTGCGAGAGGCACCTAAGCTAGACGGGCAATCGACTCCTCATACAATGTTTGGATTGATATCGCAAGCAGACAAAGAAGAGGAACAGAAGATTGACGAATCCACACCTTGGATGGCAGCAGGTGACGGAGATCTTAAGTTGCTTCAGCGAGCTCTGTTGACATTAGGCTTAAATGCAGGCGCACAAGATCATAATGGATATAGTCTTGCCCATGCAGCCTCGTCCTATGGTCACATAGAAGTTTTGGAGTGGTTAGTAACTCAGAGTGAATGTGGTATGTTCCATTATGAACAGTTTGATAAAAATTTTAAGGGTATACTGTGACTTAATTTATTTGTGTGACTGAACGCTGAAAAGATGTGAACGTAAAGGACTCAGATGGAGATTCTCCTTTGCATTATTGTGATAGTGTTGACATAGCGAAGTGCTTATGTACATATGGTGCAGAAGTACAGGCGAAGAATAATGATGGATTAACGCCTTTACAAGCAAAAGAAAATGAATTGAAAGAGCTTAGTGTTGACGACGACGATGATGATAGTGATGACGAATCGGAACACAATCTTAAAGAGCTTATTAATTTCCTGACTTCTTTCTCGAGCTCGCAGCAAATGAGTGACGATTAGCATTGAAACTGATTTTGCTTTGTTGTCAATTTACGTGTAAGAAACTATGGCATTTCGAGAAGATATCCACCTTTTCCCTTCGATTCTTCACACAGATATGGTCTGATCCAAGAAGCTTTCCCAACGCTTAAAAGTAATGCAAAATATGCTGCTGTGCTGGTTGAATTTGACTTGAAGTTGAAATTACAACTTTGGTGTATGCAAGCTATGCAAACTTTGATCGGTAACTTGATTCTATTGTTGGATTGTCTGTACTTCTTTAAGGATGGGCACGCCTTCATAGAATTTGAAACGTTAAGATATAGCGTCTAAGATATGAAAATTGGTCTTAAATCCCATTCTCAATGAATCTTTCCATTCTCGTAATTTTTCAACTGTATACTTTCGATTGTGAATATCAATTTTTGTATTTGGCAAAGGATGTTTTCTGTCGTTATGTCGTCGTCCATACTCAATTTACGCAAAGAATTCATTACGCAGTTTGTTACATCTGAGGAAATGATTAATTTTGATAAGACAAGAGAGTTCGAAAGGCTATCCCTGATGCTCTAAAACTTTTGGTTAAATAAGAAATATTGTCTTTTCGCTAATCAAATGCAGTCGTCAAGACGGGAAAATCTACCTCTCGAAAAGGAAAAACCAACATAAAAGGAACGAGTTAATTGCTTAGAGAAATAATGTTATTCGAATTGTTTCACTTTCAAAGAAATACTGTACAATCAATTGTTTCACTTTCAAATAAAATGAACAACGCTGTTTTTCTCATACTCGGAGTTCATTCCATTAAATCGATTGCTTGAAATCGTTCACTGAACGAGGCATCCATCTTCCACTATTGTATGGGTTCTTTCCAACCTTCCATCCGGGAACATTTCTCATAATTTCTTCCTCCTTCTTCAAGTTATTATATTCACGGAGCATATACAAACGATCCTCTTCCGCCTGAAGAATTGGTGCAATGGCATATCGATTTGCTCTTTCCTGAAGCTTCTGCTGGTTCCGTTCATTATTAGTCCGAGCAACCTGCACAAACCCGTAACAAATGAAAGCCGTTACACCCGCCCACATTTGCCATCCTTTCGGACCACGGCTTGGTAGATGCCTCTCAAATTTTACCTACAAGCAACAATAACGTTAATAGCTAATTCATAGAAAAATCGATAGACGAAACACCCATTTTGATTGGCTTACTTGAGGGTAGCCTCCCTTTGGGGGCATGTCCTGAATAGGAGGCAACGACGATGGAGAAACACTCATTTCGAAATTGGATTACTACTATTCAAGCATTCAATTACGGTAACAAGGGATACACTGCAATGATGATGACACTGGCGTCCAACCTCATGTGTGTGTAGAAGCTGTGATGGGATGGTAAATTTCGTAACACAAAAACTATTTCGACGTGGTACGAGCGAGCAACATTGCGATAATATATAACGTACACAATCTTATATTTCCCCTTTCAAAGCTTTTACTTCAGCTGTCTCTCGTAGGCTCTAGGCTCCACTTCTGTCTTCTGTGTAGATGTATACATTGTAGAGCTACATGCTACATGCCATATACGAGAGTGTATGGACCATTCGGGAAATATTTTGTTTCACACCAGACCTTTCTAGAGAGTCTATCTAGATCTACATCTACATTGCACAGATCCCGTAAATCCGTTGGTTGGAGGAGGGTCTGAGACTGAGACGACTAAAGAAGAGTTTATTGGATAACACAACTCATCTCACTACCACTCCCACTCCCACTGTTAATCGTAACTATATAACATCCCATTCATAATACTGGAATTACAGAATAAAGGGAAACAACTATCCAATCCTATCCAATATAATAAATCATGAGCAGCGGTACGGAGGAAAAGACGAATGTCACTGCCGATGCCAGTGCTACTATAGCTATCGTTCCATTTGCAGCTGTACCATCCTCCTCAGAAGATGCAGATGCCAAAGCTGTCACAGCAGCGAAACCAATACGCAAACCGAAAGCACAACCTTTGAAAGATAAGAGTGATAGCGAAGAGCTTACCAAACGTTTGAATAAACTTGCACTGGAGAGACAAAAGGTGAGAGGGATTGTGTGTTTGTTTTGTTTTTATATCGTCACGTTTGGTTTCGTTATTTGGGAGAAAGAGTATTGGATAGAGAGAGAAAGACAGAGAGACAGGCATATTTAGGTTACCTTTGAATTTTTGTAATATATGGTGTTGGTTATCGATGTGCATTAACCCTTGTGATCCAATTGTACAGGATTCAGTTGGCGATCGTTTAAGGGTAATCCAATCGGATACTTCTTCTCACTTATCCGGCGTGAAAACATTTCAAGAATTGAATCTTCCCTCACATTTGCTCGATGCCTTGTTTGCAATGGGCTTTGATCGTCCGAGTGCGATTCAGGAAGAAGCGTTGCCTAGAATATTGGCCAATCCTCCTCGTAATTTAATTGGTCAGGCTCAATCTGGATCTGGTAAAACTGCCGCGTTTACTTTGGGTATGCTATATCGCGTTGAAGTTGATAGTCCGGCTACGACTCAGGCTATTTGTGTATCTCCTACGAGAGAATTGGCTGTGCAGATTGTTCAAAAGGCGGTCATCCCGATGGCCGCAAACATGACTGGTCTAAAAGTGCAAATGGCTTTGTCGGGTGAGATGATTGAAAGAGGAAAACAGGTTGACGCTCATGTGATTGTTGGAACTCCTGGTAAGGTAGTCGACTGGCTTAAGCGAAAGCAAATCAACCCAAAAAATGTAAAAGTGTTCGTTCTTGATGAAGCTGATACTATGGTCGATGGTGATGGACATAGGGCAAATTCAATCGCAATCAAAAAGCATATGCCCAAAACTTGTCAATCTCTATTCTTTTCTGCTACGTTCCCAAAAGATGTCGTTGATTTTGCATCAAAAATGGTTGTCAAACCTGATAAGATTTTGATTGAAACTGAAGAGCATTTGGTGAGTATAGCGTTTCCATGAATGAGTAGAATGTATCAATTTATCATTCAATTTGTCTTTAACTCTGCGCTGAAAGGTTCTCGATGTCATTAAACAATTATGGATTGACTGTCAAAAATACGAAGGAGGGAAGCGCCAATTCTTGGCTGATATTTATTCTTTGCTCACAATCGGTCAGTCAATCGTCTTTGTTGCGACAAAAAAGGAAGCTGATGTTGTTGGTGCAACTTTAGTTGAAGGGGGATATAAATGCTCAGTACTTCATGGGCAGATTGATAATTTAGAAAGAGATCGCGTCATGGATGAATTCAGAGGTGGAAAAAGTAATGTTTTGATCACAACAAATGTTCTTGCTCGTGGAGTGGACGTCGATAATGTATGCCTCGTCATTAATTACGATGTTCCAACAAGTAAGACAGGTGAGCCCGATTTTGAAACATACCTTCACCGAATTGGACGAACTGGTAGATTTGGAAGAAAGGGAACTGCAATTAATCTCGTTTCCGATGAGAGAGCTCTTGAAAATCTTGCAGCCATTGAAGCTCATTTTTCTTCTGAAGGTAAGGAGATGATACAGATGAGTGCACCTGATCCAGAGGAACTTGCTGAGAGTATTGAAATTTGAGCATCCTTCACGAGATTTACTGAAAATTTGATATAGAAGCATTAGCTTATTACCAGAAAAACAATACTAGAAATAATAATTATAAATACATGTGGATTTTTGCACAGTGAGTTTGAATACGTAAGAAATTTTAAAGTAATAGATACCATCTCTTATTTCACTAAATTAAGCTTATCGCCGTAAGAAAAGCGAAGAGAAAACAAAACGTAAACTTTTCTCTCGCCAATTAAGAACGATTGCTGCTCCCTCCTGGGAAGGTTTTGTTTACTTTTTCATTCGCACACTAATCCTCAACCTTAAACGGTTGAAGATACGAATGCGCATGCTCTGCCGTTCTAGCGGCGGGAAAATCGTAGAAATCCTTTTCTATACTTTTCTAATTCTTGTTTAACATCTTTTAAGTGTCAGAGTCTTAAGGGAAGAAATACATATCATTAAACCACCGTAAGCATTATCTGTCTTTATACTGCCTATGAGCACTATCCCTATAAGTTGACAAATGCACTACATTGACATCCAACATTAAGATGCCATATTTAAAAATCACTCATTTTAGTATTTTCAAAAAGAAAAGAATTGATTGACGTTTCCGATAAGCATTTTTTAAAGTTTTCAATTACAAAAAGGATAATTCGGCTATTTTGAAGGAAATTTACTTGACACATATCATGTTGATGCGTCAATTGATTCGGACAATGATTTGAAGCAAGCTGACAAAGCATTCGTCACTTTTTTCTGTGCTGTTTTCTGACCAAACAAACAAAATGGAAACCAGGACCAAAACCCTCTTGACCTGCTTTCATTGTAACCTATAACTATTCGAAAACAACGGATATAAGTTTGTATAGATAGAGAAGCGAAAGATTCACTTGAATTATCAGCAACTCTAAGCGCTGCTTTGGCACTCCTCAACGCAGTACGTTTTCTTCTATCCTCTTCACTATCTTCTTCATATGAAAAAACTCCATCTTTTATACCAAAACACGAATCAAGAACGTTCCCATCCGTAAGTGCAGCGAAAGCAAGTCGTTCGTCAGAAATTAAAACTTTTTCCCCAAGAAGACTCTCGTTTCCCCCGTTTACATCACAAGCGCTCGGACGTATTGCAAAAGATGTGGATTGTTTGCCACTTTGAATCTGCAACGTTGGCGATCCCGTCAACAGAATGATGTATCCCTTAGCAACTTCAGGCCTGACCTTCAAGAGAGTGAACGGATCGTAAAGGCGCATCGCTTCGAATCTACTACTGGTTAGTAAATGTAGTTGATAATGATGATGATAAATTCTGTTCTCACTGTCTTTCTCTTTTTTTCTTACTCCCGTTGAATTAAGGAAGCAGGTCTTTCCATGCGTAAAAATAAATATCCTTCTCGTAGCTCTTTCACTTAAAATGACGACGATGATACACGTATATCTGACTTGAAGAAATAATCTCAACGAGAATCGAACTCAATGGCGTCTTCAATTCTTTGCGTTAGATAGCAAGTTTGATGCTACAGTTGCTGTTGCTGCTGATGATGTCGATGATGATGATGTGATGATGATCCACTTGACTTGACCTACTCTTGGCAAGGCATGAAACAGGGGTCCGTGTACAGATGCAGAGAGTCAGAACGGCACAGAGATACTCGTACAATATTTGGTTTAATTTTTCCTTCTCTTCCCAGGAATCTTTAGTCACATTATTCTCAAAACGGAAGGACCGACTTATATGAGACTTAGTCATTCATGTCTGGCTTATCGGATCGTTTCCCACTCGATATATCGTTATATCTGATAGAACAAGTCGAGCATATATCTCATCAAGTCTATATATAATATATATTTCAATACTGTCGAGGTAATATTTGGTAAAAACGTTATCGCATAATACGACATATCAAAAGGACTTTCCGTTTGGATTGCAAAAATTCCTTTCATCCTCTGGGTCTCTGGTCTCTGGGTCTGGGTCTGGGTCTGGGTCTGGGTCTGGGTCTGGGTTCTGCCTCATTTCTCATTTCTCATTTCTCATTTCTCATTTCCACTTCGCAATTCACAGTCCAAATGAAATTTCGCAAAAAACGAACTCACACGACCTCGACACTCGACATCAACACATCAACCTTCCGAAGAACCTTTCGCTTCAACTGGAGCATCAGCTTGAGCACTTGAGCACATCAGTGCCAAAGAAGAGAACAAACCAAAATGTGTTATTTCTCTTCGTGCATAACATCCATGCTCGCTTTCAAACAAAGCAGCAAGACGCGACAATAAAATGGTACTTGCCAAACTTATCAGCCAACTGTTTATCCTGAAGATTAGCACCGTTTCAATTGCAGCATTTTGTAAAGAAAACGTATCGAAAAAAACTTACGTACGTCAACTTTGGCGTCACCGTCACAAAGCGACGACTTTGAATGGATTGAATGAGATACCGAATGCGTTAGATTATGTTGGGGAGAATGAAAGAGTTGTAAAGGATGTTTTCCTGGCTCCACCGACATCGTCTGTTGTGGACAATACTACTGGTAGTATTTCGAAGAATGTAGCGGATGCCTTGGATCTCCCGTCTATATTAGATATGTTTGCTCGGTTTTGTGTTACTGACCTCGGAAAGGAGAGTGCTCAATCGTTGGTTCAGGAGAAGAGAAGGGCTTTTTATGATGATATTTTTCATGTGGCCAATTCTAAAGAGGAGTGCCGTGAGGAGTATGCTCGAGTGAAGGAAGCAATGCAGATTATTTCCGAAATGGACAAGAAGCCGCCATTTCTAAAGTGGAAGCGATATGAATACAATGAATCTGGAAAAGACGTTTGGCTTCGGGAGGCTCTTGTTGGTAAAATTGCTTTCCTAGGTCTTGAGCATGTGCAACGGGCGAGCTACATTACATCGGTGGCGTTGTCTACTATACGATGGTCGATGGACAATAATTTTGAGTCTGAGCGCCCACACCTACTTCAGGAATGTTTACAACTTCAAAGCTATTATAACGACATAGATCTCCTGCATCATCATATATCAGATTCAGTCGTAGAAGAGTATACGAGGTCGAAGAGTACATTCACAAGTGAGGTGAGTGTTTAAGAAATTGTGACTGAGCACACGATCATTTTTTTAGGCCCAATCAGTGGAATTCGATTATTTCTTGAGAAAAATAAGCTTATGAAAGTATGTTGTAAGGTCAAATTAGGTTTGAATCTCTCAAAATATCCACGGTTGATGAATCTGCGATCGGAAGAAACTTCGCTCAAACACTCTATTTTGGCAACTGTTCGAGATTTACTCAAATCTGAAAGTATCCGTTCAAAACTGGCAAGAAATCCCGATGGTTCCATCCCGGATGATATCATTGAAATTGATGGAAGGTATGAAAAATTGTATGCTTGCAATAAGTTTGAGCAGTAGCTTATCATCTCAGATGTTATGCTGCTTTGTAAAGTTTCTTGCTTCCCGTTCCGCAGAATTACGCGGCAAGTATTGGAAAGATTAGGGATCGCTCAAGAAGTCAAAAAACATGTTATGTGGAGCCTCATAAAATTTCAGATGAAATCATTGAATTAAAGTCCATAAGAGAAGATATTGTTGAAACAGAAAAACGAATTATTGCTGAACTTTCTAGCAAAATCTTGGAAAATATTCCATTGATTTGGAATACTATGAAAAACTTGTCACGCTTAGACCTAATTTTCGCCAAAGCTTCATTCGGTGAAAATCTAGACGGACAGTGTCCCGTAGTAGATGACGAGGGAACTATTTACGTTGAGGATTTCATTCATCCTTTGTTTGCTATGCAGAGTAGTGTAGTAGAGAAAACAGTCGTTAATCCGGTTCCGATAGATCTGAAATTATGCAACAGTAATTGCAACTCAGCATTAGTTATCAGTGGCGTTAATGGAGGTGGGAAAACGGTGGCTTTAAAATCGTTTGGCATTGCAGCTCTTTTTTGCAAACTTGGAATACCAATAATTGGAACAAAACGTAGCATGATGCGAGTAGATTTTTTTGACGATATATTTGCGGATGTAGGTGATAGCCAAAATTTAATAGAAGGGACATCAACACTGATGGCACGGATGGTAAATACCGCTGCTATACTTGAAAAGATGCGTGGTAAGAGAGGATTGGTCTATTTATTTCACTCGTGCACTCAAACATTATTTCAAAATTACAGGTAACGTTTCAGAATTGTCATCAAGAAAGAAGAAGGTCATGTTTCTCGCTGACGAAGCGGGAACTGGAACTGACCCAATGGCGGGTTATGCAATAACTAGATCGATTTGGGAATATATTCTAGATTTGGACGACGGGGCGCGTATTGTAGCAACTACACATTCTCCTCAATTGAAATTACTCGCTATGAACGACGAACGTTTTACTAGCGCATCTGTTTTATTAGGGAACGGATTGGGTAACAATGGGGGACTTAATGATCCAGCCTTCAAATTGACATATAATTCAATTGGAGACTCTAACGCGTTATCTGCCGTAGCACGATGTAATTTTCCCGACAAAATTTTGAGCAGAGCGACAGAACTGCTTGGAACGAATAATGAACATATTACAGAAGCAACATCACTGGTTGAGATTTTGGAGCAAGAGAAGGAGGCATCAAAGATTATGTTTGAGAAGGCAGAATCGCTAATGAAGGATTCGCGTGAAATTTTTCAAAAGACGTCGAATGTGGCATCTTCATATGAGAAGAAACTTGCGAGAATTGAAAATAGGTTGAACTCCATATTTGCCAAACTTAAAGCTGACGAAAATGTAGGATCATTAAACTTGGTTGGTACTACGTTGCAACATGTTCGTTTAGATAGGAAAAGAGTTCAGACGCAAACTGAAATGTTGCGTAACAGAGGATTAAAACTTGTGCCATTTTCCTATCAGTTTTCTTTACGTGAGATGGTCGTTATATTAGCTGAACCCTATGATGGAGAAACTGGATACGTGGTGAATCAAGTTGTCGACAAAGTTTATGTCGAACCTGCCTTTACGTCTAATTTACAGACTATAGAATTCGAAGCAAGTGGAGAGTCAAATCTTAAGCTTGGAATAGATGAGGTTGCTATTTGGGACGATTACGAGGGAAATGATGATTATTTAGCCCAACCTCGATCCGATTCCTACAAAGGATTAGAAAATGTGTTTTCCAAAATTTCATCGAACACATCGCCTCAACCAAGTAAGAGTGCTTCAAACAAAAAATCAAGTAAAGCCAAATTCACCTCATCGAGAGCAAGAAAAGCTGCAGCCAAAAAGAGGGGGAAAAAGTAGAAGTAAAAAGTTACTCCAATCTCCCGTTTCATCAATTTCATTATCAATCTACAAGCACCATCTCGTTTAAGTTCAATTTTCTTCGGGTGGAAGAGATAAGTCGATTTACCTTGTATAGCAGCTAGGATAACTATTCTTTTGAAGTTTCCTCCCTGAATAACACCAAGTATTATAGGTGAAATTCCCTTACCATCATACAACCAGTATACTATACTGCTAGGATGAATGTCGTAATTAAGCGTCTTTTCGATTGATTCCGCATTAATTTTAAACAGAGAATTCACCAGGACATTGCTAGGAATGAAAGGAGAACGATTCAATGCGATTTGTTTTAAAAGGGAAGCATTAGGAAACGTCCAATTTAGAGGTTCAAAAGTCAATCTAATCTAAACTCAATCAATTTAAGGTGATTCAGACGTATGCGAGAGTAGTACGTGGACTTAGTTGAGGAATATCCAGATGTACAAGTCGTATGTCTAAGGTGTTTGTTACAGATCTTTAGCTGACCATCTGAATCATCTCACTCTAGCAAGACTAAAATTATTATACTTCGAAGTAGTAATCATCTTTATTGTCTGTTCCGAGTTTCATTTCAGCGCATAGTTCATTAGTGTTGCCTTTTACAAATTTCCAACTGATAAATAGAAATAATTTCCTAACATTAGAAATTAGAGTCTAGTAGAAAGTGCTTTTTATTGGCTCATACGAAGTTTCATCAGGTTTGAAGAAAATCGAAAATTTCGTGATTAGTAATGATTATGATAGAAAAACCTCTGCGGATATAGATGCAAAAAGGAGCACCCGCGTAGTTAATCATAGAAAAGTACCGACAGGCAAGTCGGCAAGCAAACAAAGAAATGAATCACCCCTGAATTTACTATTTCAATGTACATTGCGATCTAGCAACCAACTGAATTTATTGACACGTAGGAACATCTAAAGTTGTATTTGGCACAGAAGTACAAGTTTTTCAACCAAGTGTTGATACCCGTATTTGATTCTTTTGATGAGCCACAGATTCCCAATGAATCCAAAAACTCCAAAAGAGTCGCTAAAAGCTGTTAATAAAAATGGAGACCCTGAGCAGGATCCTACAGAGTAAGCGCAATACAATCTTATTATGTTGCCTATTGAAATGCGTAACAGGCAAAAATTAGTTACGAATTCCAGCAAGTTAAAACTTGTTGTTTACATTATCATCAATCGATGTAGTAACCCAATGAAAGGACAAATACAATCTCATCGCCGTTATCCAAATATGAAAAGAGTCACTGTAGTAGGCGATCTACTCAAAACCATCAAACGAATGTCTATGCAAGTGACCACATATTTTTTCACAAACACCATTTTAAAAGCCATCAAAGTTCTTGTAAATATCGAATGGAAACCAGAACAATCTCGAGCAGATTTCACCAACGAGTTTCTGGCAGTAGTTAAGGTATTAGAACATGCTAGTGGAATCTATTGTATCCATCCATCTCTAATAATCTCATAGTACATGAAAAAGATACAGACAGGAAGAGTGGAGTCTCAATTCTTCATTCCTAAGATGTATACAGGAAACATACCAGGAACAGGAGAGCTTTCCTCATTCAACAATATTCGGATCTACCGTTAGCTTCCTGTACGTTTTGGAGCGTTTGGGATGAAAGATCTTAGTCGAGTGCGGAATATGACATTCATTGGAGGATTCATGGATGGAATCCTTCCTCATATACTATTGACTCACAATGATGTAGAGATTCACGGAAAATAAGATAAGTTTTGTTTGAAACACTGGAGAAGAGAAAATGGTGTAATATCCTAATTCGGTTCATGTAGTATGGTCATCTCACGCAATGAAAGTATTCCACCGGTAATACATGAAATAAATCTTGCATTCAGCTCAATGTGTAATGTATATCGCTCGATGTTCCAGATACCGGTGATGAAAGAGGTATGCCACAATTTTTCATGTAACGAACCGACACTGTCAACCGAGGGAGCTGTTCGTTGGTGTACCTACAAATTCGTCGAACTCGTAAAGTACATGTACCGCTTATCAAGTGACACAAATATACATATATGCTTGTACGACTAGAGGTGTCAACTGTCCACTGTCAGACAGTGGATAGTGTACTATCAAACTGTCAAACTATCAGACAGTACACTGTCCGGTCGATTTTGACTATCAAACTGTCACAAACTATGAGAGACTATTCTTCGTTTTTAAGCTGAAATCCGCATAGTTATCCATATCTGTTCAGTATCATATTGGAAAAATTAGATTTTTTGTGTGTTTTTAGGAATCTTGCGCACCTGTGGGCAGGAATGGGCTGATAGTTTGTGATAGTTTGTGACAGTTTGACAGTCACCTTCTTTTCATCAAATGACAGTGGATAGTCAGTGGGCTTTTTTGGCTGACAGTTGACACCTCTATATACGACTAAAAACTGAACTTTTCTCAGTTGACACAGAAATAAGTGGTATCTTCTTATCTCATAATACTTCTCATATTTCAGCAACGTAAATCTGTCATATGCGTATCCATAAATATTTTTGAAGAACACACACTTTTGCTGGATAATGCAACACTTAACACTTATGCAACAAGATTTTTGATCTTCCATCGAAATCACAGAAAATATATCGCGTTTTCAACTGTTCCTCACTGTCTAATTGGAGGGTTCCTTTTTGTCGCGTGCCAACTTATTAATTCAAACAAAACCGACAGCTAATCATATCTCATAATTTTCCTTTCTCACCAATTTCTGGTGAAGACAACGGTCATTTATTTTGAAAAGCAATGCTCTCTAGATAAAATCAGTCAACAAAGGAACGAGTAAAACCAAGACGACGACGACGACGATCATGGAAGATACCTCCAAAACATTCGATGACGACGCAAATCGACCCATTTCAGTCCGTTTATCACCTGGTTTCATCCTAGCATCCTTCGTGCTTCCCTGCATTGCTGCCTTTTTCGCGGGACGAACCACTGGTGCCTGTTTCCTTGCCGCCGGTGTGCCACATCATAGGCCCGTTGTTAATCTGCCAGACGGTAGTGGTGCTGCAATGTTAACCACCGAGACGATAACGAGTCCAGAAGGTTTCTCGGTGAGTACCCTTCCTGTACCGGTCGTTCCAAAGGATAAGGACGTACCTCAGACTGTGTTCACGTCCAAGAACTTTGCTGTTGATAATGTTCGTACGAGTAACACGATGCATCTTCAGAGGCATGAGCAGCAGAAGGCAGGGGAAGAGAGTTCAGATATGGTTACAACCGAAGGACAACAGGATGATGCTGTGCATGAACCGGCGGGTCAGCATCTACTTGTCGATATTAAAAACGTTGATGCGAGTTTTCTAGATAGTGAACAGCTTCTTGCGGAAGCAATGGTGAAGTTGGTTCAGGAATCTGGACTAACGTTGTTGTCATATCATTGTCATTCTATGATACCTTCCGGCGTAAGCTGTGGTAAGTAAAAAAAAAGAAAACCTTAATTTTATTTTTATAATTTTTCTAAATATGTTAAATTGATCCTCTTTTTCATCCGACTACACTTTTGGATTCATGTCGCGATTCAAAGTCGGAATCCTCTTGGAGAGTCATATTTCCTTTCACACGTGGCCACAGGAAGGGGTCATAACTTTGGATCTATTTACTTGCGGGTCGAAACCCCTTATACCTTCAATGCCGTTAATTGAAGAACTATTCGGTGTCTCCCGACAATATCAAGATCGAGAAACAGGTGGAGAGGCTTTCGAAAAACCTAGGCTTCTTTGGATTCATAAAATGCGTGGCTTTCGAAAGAAAAATCACGAACTTGAAGAAGATATAGGATGGAGTGTTGTTCATCACGGGGAGTTTGAATATAAGAGGGAGGTTGCATCGACTAAGACCAAATTTCAATCCATTCAAATTTATGATTTTATCGATCCTCGTTTCAATACGTTACTTGACTATGAAGCTAGTATCTCTAATAGCACTTCTTATCAATCGAGTAACAAGGACCTCTACCTTCCCAACCGAGCTGTCTTCTTGGATGGTGTATTACAGAGCTCGAGAAAATGCGATGAAGCATATCACGAAATTCTCGTTCATCCAGCAATGTTTACCCATCCGAGTCCACGCAGAGTTGCTATAATTGGAGGTGGTGAAGGTGCGACCTTACGAGAAGTCCTTAAACATGAAACTGTTGAAACTGCTACAATGATTGAAATCGATGATGACATGATGAAATTTAGTAGGGAGCACCTACCAAGTTGGACAGATTGTAGTGACATTATTGGATCTCGTGAATCATGTTTCGATGATCCGCGTGCAGAAGTTTATGCTTTGGATGCCATGGAGTGGTTCATGGACAATTTCGACGATCCTGAGGGTCCTAGCGAGGAGAAATACGATGTGATAATAATGGTGCGTGTCCGAACTTTATGGTTATACGAATTTACATCGCAAACTGACTCTTCTGATGTTGTCACAGGATGCATTAGACCCCCAGGAAGACGTCCCGTTTGCGAATGTGTTGTACGAAAGCAAGGAATTTTGGGCCTCCCTTTACAATGCGTTAAGCCCAGACGGCGTAATGGTTATGCAGCTAGGGGTATCTCCAGGAATAAACGACGCACCTGAAGAATTTTTTAAAAACAAGTTACGCGCAGAATTGTTCCGCTCTGTTGAAGATTTGGGCTTTGAAACCATCCATGCCTATGAAGATGTAAGTGAAATATTTTGTCCAACTTTCGATGGCCTAAGTGGTTCTAACAACGATTTCTTTTTATTTAATCCGTGAAAATAGGCGCATTTGGGTTTTGGTGACCCTTGGAGTTTCCTTATTGTATGTCGTCATTCGTGCAGAGAACGCTTGTTTTCAAACGAAGCGGAAGTAGAAGTACAGATGCACAAACGAATGAAACGAACCAAGTCGGAACGTCATTCCTTACAATATTTCGATGGTAATACAATGGCATTAATACAGAAAGCAATCCCGAAAGCATGGGAGTATTTGGATTGCTTGGATTATAAACATGAGTTGCCATCTTTTTGTGCGATCTCTCTTTCTGACCCTTTAAAATGGTTTTCGATGAAAGCGATTCTGTTGCGAAAAAATTCGAACTTCTTTAAGATTTCCTCTAATGGACAGAAAAACAAGTGGGCAATGAAGATGGAGAAGCTCTTAGCAGATTCAAATGAAAAAGGATACAAATCCGATCATCTCCTTGACTTTTTCGCACTGAGGCGCTTTGGATAAGCTTACAGGAAATAACTTTACCAGCAAATTTTCTAGAAAATTTTAACAACCGGGAAACAAAGTTTAAAGAGTTATCAAAATTTGCTTCTAATCTTTGACAAAGCGTCTAGCCCAACAGATTCAGTCCCAATATATCCCTCTTACTGCTTTGACGTAATTTAAGCGTAAATGACTACACTTATTAGCGTCTCTGTTCATTCGTACGTTACTATGTTAGATTCGGTCATTTGGCTAAATTGATTACTTATCTCTACTACTATGATCTTCAATTAATTTTTAATTGTTGCATTCTTTCAAACTGTTTTTATTTCTGTTAATACCTACTCTGTTGTAACAATTATATTATCCCATGGTTATACCTCGTCCTCTTCATCAGTCACTGGTACTGAAGAGACGAAGTAGCAATAAAATATAATGTAAACATATAATACGCGTCATCAGTTTCCTTGTTATTGAATCATGAGCTTACATATTCTGAGTAATACTTCCTGGCATTTCCAGCACACGCTGCCTGACTAGCAGCTTCTTTTGTTCTTCTTATGAATTGCACGCGACGTATCATTAGTTCACTCTGAGTCTTCATTGCATTAACATATATTGAAACATGGTTTCCCTAATCGTGGTTGAAAATATGCGTCCAATTGCGGACGAGTTTCAAGGTGAAAGACAACCTTCCTAAAACAAGGAGAAGTTGTCAAGTCCTAATGGTAGCTCCTCAGCTTTGTCAGAAATGAGTGAAATAATTGATGATGCATCGCTCTCGTCAGGTATCGATCCATACGAAGCGAGAAACAATAGATCGCTAGACTTCGATTACATTTCAGAATTTCGCTTGTCCCCTGCTGTTTGAGTCATCAATTGAGGAGTGATTGATTTATTCATTGTCAATATTTTGTGTTTGAAGAATTGAAGAAAGAGTCGCCCTAAAATCCCCACAATTGTACTCTCGTAACAGTTATAGAACACATATCTTTGTGCGTTCGCAAGCGGTTCCGAAGAAACAGTGTTTCGGATTTCGGACCGCATCTTTGATGTGAGTCGGTGTCGGTGTCAAATACATTTTTCTCTGCCATCATTTCAAGCTTTTAATTAACTGCATACCCATTCATTATCATCTTTAACACGAAAATGCGTGCATTTGAAATTGGATTGAATATTTGGTTTGTTTGTAGTTTTGGCTACTTACTCCATGATGTCAATGGATTTTCACCGTCAGGTCAACTCTTCGGAACGAGATTTACGACGAAGGCTTCCTCATTGCACTTGCCGGAGCCACGAGCACATTTTGAGGCGCTTCAGTTACAAGATGGCGACGGAGAAGACATTTCTAGTAGCATTTCCAAATGGGACCCTGTAACCTGGACAGCTCCGAGATTCTGGAACAGTCTCTCTTTTCGAAGTGCCACCTTATTGTCAGCCCTTACTCTTGCTTTCAAAGGTGGTGCAGTCTCTCTGTCCTCTGGAATTTCGGCTTCGGTTCACCTTTTTTCATTTGCTGTTTGGTTTGGTACTATGTGGTATACTACCTTTATTTTTGGTCTCACTGCTTTTAAGACATTGCCCCGTAGACAATTTGGAAAGCTCCAAAGTAAACTTTTTCCCAAGTACTTTAATATTTGTGCATTGACTGTTCTTCTTCAGGTAAGTATCGCTTTCACCATATTCAAATTTGTTATGATTCATACATATATAATCAAACGCGTGCAAAGCTATTGACGCTGAGTAAACTCCCTTCGTTATCGTCAACAAAAACTTACAGAGCATTGAGCGTCGCCATGATAATGACACTCGTAAACCTTTTCATTCTCGAGCCAAAGTCGACAAAAATTATGTTTGAGAGGTACGAATTAGAAGATCAACCGGGAGGGAAGGAAAAGAGTGAGTACAAACAACTACAAGCATCATTCGGGAAGTTCCATGGAATGAGTTCATTAACAAACTTAATCGCCCTTTGTGCCGCAATCGTCCATGGATTCAGCGTTGCAACATCACTTCTAAGCTAATTCAATTCATATCTTTAAGGCAAAATACCATATTATGTATTTCGCTTTATTTGTAATTGTCGAAGACACCATGCTTTCGGTCTATTTGCAATTATCGAAGATACCATGCTCATCCGGTATGGGGTGGGGAAAGGGGTTAAATGCCTGAAAAGTTTACCGGTGTTCCCGTGAATCTTTTCTAGCATAATTGAATTTCTTAACAATTATCGAAGATACCATGCTCATCCGGTATGGGGTGGGGAAAGGGGTTAAATGCCTGAAAAGTTTACCGGTGTTCCCGTGAATCTTTTCTAGCATAATTGAATTTCTTAACAATTTTACATTGTTACTTTATATTCTCAAATATTGCTGACTTGCGATGGATGCACTTATTTCAAATCTTTCTCATCCTCCCTACTTTCCTCTTCCCTCCCAATTTCGTGCTTGTTCTTCCACTTGTTTCACATGCTTCAACACGTAATTACTCTGTGTCATCACACAGTGTTTTACGTTTGTTCGGCAGCTTTGTGCGAGATCATCTCTTCCGACTCTCATCGTATATCAATTCGTGACATAAGAAAATCTTCTTACGCACGAAGTGCTTGATTTATTTACAATCTATTACGATATAACAATGTTCCGGAATTACTACAAGAAAAGAAATACTTCAGTATACCATATAGATAGATTAGTAGGCGACGCTATTATTACTATACACCAATATACTGAAATAAATATATACAAAACATACACGTTCTGCATATAGCTGGCTAAGCGATCATATCTTGTCTACACGTATCGAGAAAAGAAAAAGAGCAATTTGGGAAAGCTATAGTTAGCAATTAGCACCATCCCGCGGAGTCATCTTCACCCTGATTAGTCGAAGATGCACTAGATCTAGAAAGCTATGAACAGTCACCGATCAAGAGTACATTGCGTATCGAGAAAGAAAGCGTTATGGTGAAAATAGTGGAGTGCCATTATGAATAGCTGCAATCTAAAATGTTCGATCAAAACAGCTCCAAACTGACCGCTTTTCACATTCCACATACGAACAGCAGAACAGCAACAATGAAAATTACAATTATTAATACCGGTACATATACTTCAACAAAACATGAACTCCTGATCTATCCCAACACCAGAAACGCCTTTCCAGAATAACAACGACGGATGCGTTCAAACATCGGTGGGGTAGAATGTAAACGATCAATTATTATTTTATGCACTTCCACATTGGGATCTAATTGCATTGGATAGTATCCCATGTACACTGGTCCGTCTTTAATGTCTTCGTCTCCTTCATCGTCGAGCAGTATTTTATCTTTGTTTAGGACATAATTGTGTAAGATTGCACATTCTCTCAATACTTCCACGTGTGTACTTAGCTTACCATTTAGGGGAGATTTTAAAACTCTCCATTTACCTATAGTGCGAGCATTATTCTAAGTCGATAACAAGATTAAACATATACCAAAACCTAAACGAGCGAAGGACATTTCAATCCGAATCCTCGCCTGGCTCAAGAAAAAATTAAAATAATCATTCAATGGATTTGCTCTCTGTGAGCCCGTGAATGGCGTAATGAGATTTTCGGAAAGTTCAAATGCTGCATCACTGACAAAGTATGTACCGGCTGGCATATCTCTCGAAATTTTGTGACATCCAGCGTTGACAAACGACAGTGCGTCGTTTGTTTTTCCTGGTGATGCGACACAAAAAAAACACATATCTTCCTTCTACGTCACAAATCCCTAGACAATTCACGCCATAATGCTAGTAATGTCCTGAGAGGTAAGCCGTTTGATTGTTGGCACAGTCTTTCTTTCTTGGCATCAGAGTTCTTTGACAGAAACCGTCGATAGCACCAACACATCCATTTATTACACCTCCAGAGTTTTTTGACTCAAATCCTCTCGGAACTTCCTTCCATTCAGTTACTGTCGTCGGCAACCTTATTTGTAACTGATCGCAATTCAACAGGGCATCTATGAATTTGTTCCTACTCCTGTACGCTTCAGTAGTGCTTCTTACTCCAAATTCATCTTCGATCTCTTGGTAGCTACCACCGGCCAACTATCTCAACCCCATTGCAAAATCGCCTGCATCATCAAGAAATCCTCCCATTCATCTTCGTCAAGCACCCTTAAAATATCTCTGCGACGTGACATTGTAAATTATTATAAAATGATAGAAATGGTGGTGTTACGTGAACGAATTCAAGGAGTGTACGCTTTGGACAGTTGACGTGGAATTTGGCTGATCTTCGATATTTGTCCAAGAAATGGGTGTGTTGTGGTTTTCAAGCGCTGGGAAAGGATTTCAACACGAAAACAACATCATAGTATGTTGATGAAAGGATCCCGGAAACACTGTTGAAACTGTGTTGTGGTTTGCGAGCGCTGGGAAAGGGTATAATTCATTGCTTCACTGCTATTGGAGATTGGAGTGTCGTCTGCTTCTCTGGTCACAGAAACAAGAAATTGATACCTGGTACAATAGTAGAAGTGAACAAAAGTAAAAGTTAATAAAGCAAAAGCATACAGTATAAAAAAGAAATAAAAGCATACAGATTTTAAAAAAAAGAGGAAGAGGATACATGTAGCAAGGAATAAAAATTTAGCATGAGTGAAATACTTTTTCTTCTTCTGACTTACGAGTTCTAACTTTCCGATTTTTCGTCAAGTAACGAGGACTTCAACACGTGATTTTAATTTTCCGATGTGTTTGCGTTTACTTTTTAACGAGGATTTCAGATGTCAATACATTTTTTAATATTTCGTGATTTTCTAAAAATCGCACACACATTATTGAAGATGAAAGATGATTCATCATGATAAGTATGATAACCCTCTCCTGTATGACACATGTTAAGATGCATGAGAAAATTTATTTCGATAGTTTCGGAAACGTGAGTGAACGTAGATTCTCGAATATTTTACATATCCAATAATAAGAAGAAGGATAACGCGGAAAAAAATAATGTCATTGCTCTACTATTTAATTATTTTACTTACAGAGAAATGACGCGGAAAGACACACGTATGTTGACTTAAAGCCTAATTCTGCACTTTCGTTTTTGCTGAAAAGAGAAGCAGTTTTTTCTACACTGTGACTTCTCAAAAATCTATCCATTATTCAAAGACCACAGGTAATCCGCTTGCTCTATCTCGTTCATGCTTCCAATCAACAAATAACTTCATTTCATCTTTACTACCGACGTGGATTGAAGTAAAATTGAGTGGACTGCGATAGTAATTGATCTTTGTGATATCATGAATAGTGCTTTAACTTCAACAGAATTGGAAACTACGAGTTTTCCGGCGACAGAAATCTCAGAAAAGTTATTATCACACGAAAGGAAAGGCGAACCGTCAGAAACCAACTTTCCACAGAAAGCCATACCTGCGACACTCAACCAACTAGGGTTCACCGTACGCGATAATATGAACGAGGGTCGCATCCAAAAGTCGCAGGATGGGTATAACGACTGTGATAGCAACCCTACAAGTAATTGTAACAACGCCCTCAAGGTAAGGGTGGAGAATGTTATCGAGGATGATGATGATGATTATGATGATGATAGTGAAGAAAAGTATGTGTACCAGGATTATGCAGACGTACCTCCTCCAACGCACGGCGATGCAATGTGGCAACCCGTGCTCGATTTAAATCTAGATGGCAAGAAGAAGGGAAGCCGTGGTTCTCGTGAACCGAATTTTCCAGTGAAGTTGCATACGATTTTGAGCCGCCCGGAATTTAGTGATATGATTTGCTGGATGCCCCACGGACGAAGTTGGCGGGTACTCAGGCCTAAGGCGTTCGAGGAACGTGTGATTCCGCTTTACTTCCGTCACTCTCAGTATTCATCCTTTGCAAGGCAGGTGAATGGTTGGGGCTTTCATCGTATCACTCAAGGACCGGATTATAATTCGTATTATCACGAGCTATTCTTGAGGGGTAGAGTATACCTTTGCAAACGTATGCGTCGTCCTCATACATCAAAAAAAATGGCGACGATTTCTGTGGATGACGAGCCCAACTTTTACTTGATGAGTGAAGTGCATGCATGTGGCAGAGTAGATGGGGCTGCCGATCAAGGGAAGAAAAGTAACATGGGCATGGATCATTCTACATCATTCGTTGGGCAGCACCAAATGAAAGGCCGATCTGAATTTGTTCAAGGGTATTCTGGTGTGCCTAATTATCCAAATAGTGATGGTAATGCAGGATGTAACGTCAGCCCTTTTTTGGGGGGCAATGGGTATCGTTCGAACAACGGAATGATAAGTTATGGAAGAGGTGGGAGTAATCACAGGTCAGCGGGTGCTCAAATGATGGGAAATGTTGGTATGTACCAAAATCCGCAGCTTTCAAACTTCAATACCCCTTTCATAAATGGGCCAAATATGATGCCAAATATGATGCCAAACATGAGCAACGGGTCAAATATGATGCCAAACATGAGCAACGGGTCAAATATGTTGCCAAATAGATTGCAATTTACAGCAAATGGCCAAATGTTTATGCAAATGCCTGGAAATCAACCTGGAAATAATCACCACTCATTTCAGAACAACTTGCAGGCTCAAAGGATGTATCAGCATAATACGAACAGAAACAGGGAAATTCCCCACCCGACGAAAAATTTCGATCATGACCCCGCTGGGGCTCTGCGGGATGCAGGACCTGTGTAAAGTTTAAATAAGGAGTTTACGTGTTTGTATTTTATGTAGTTTATTTAACAACTTTCATATCGATACCGAGGTCTATAGAATGTTCTATCTGTATAGTATGACTTATGCGATCATTACAAATACATTGCATCAAATAATGACAATACCAATAACGAAGTTAACGAGTCAACTAAAATATGCGAAAAGAAATAACCAATAAAAGTAGTCACCGGTATATTAATTCTAGGGACTAGGCACTTTGTTCCATCAACTCAATCTTTTTCTTGGCCTGACGTACCTTCTTTAGTAGATGCTTTATGTGCCAATTTAGTATTTCTACATAGTCGTTATCTTAATTTTTTTTGGGATAACTTTCAATTCGGTGCAATAAATTTTCTTTCAACTTCATTTTCTTCGTTTTCACAAAACAAACTCATACTCTCAACGACCTTCCGATCTCTCGCATTGCAAGATTCAACTCTCTTCTTAAAATACGCTAAAAGTTCTCTTAAAACATCATCCTTTCTTGATTTTCCTCACTCGATACAGAAGAAACGTTCGAAGGAGACTCAATATCACAACCTTTGTTGCTTCCTTTTTTATCCGTACCGGTAGTTTCTGGTATTCCGCCACAGATTATCGAAATCTCATTTAGAATTTAGCATATCCTTGCTGAGACAATTCTTGGCGGTTCGCCTCACACATCTTAAATTTATACCTTGAAATATAAGAAGATAAATGGTTGAGAACAAAAGTTCACAAAGTCGCCGTAGTTTCCGGATGGTTTGTGGTTTTTACAAGTTTTCGCGTACCAATAATTGGAGTAGCTATCAATTTCGAAAGCTCCTTCACTTTTCACATGTCAAGTCCTTATCTTAGTTATTCAGCGACCTGTTCCTTACGCCTTACGCCTTTTCCCTTTTGAAAAATATGAAATATGCATATTTGCGACACTCAATCCAAGCGAAAAAACTTTTTCCGAACTTTCGACTCCCCCCTAGCGGAGGGGTGCAACAGCAACACAACACATCGAAAAAAAGTAAAAACAGTTTTGAAAACATATCGAACTACAAGCACAAGCACACACACAATATACCTTTTGCGAAAATGCTTCACGGACCAGCATCCATTCCAGTCCTTCAATTTGCTGCAATTGCCTCCACGTACAAAAAAAGCGATAGCAACAGTTGCATCCTCGTAGCGAGTCCTCTATGTACCATTTTACAACACAAGGCTTTGGATGGGCTTGAAGAATTGAGGACGGAACTATTAGGCCCATTGAAGCCACCATCTTATACGACCAATTTGCACAGAACGAAGGATGATTTGACGCTATATTACATGCTTATGGATAGTAAAGATGAGAAGACGAATCAGTTTTGTGCTACTGTTCTGGCATCTCCTTCATCTGCATCGCCTCATAAATTTGATGCGTCTAGGAAGTCTTTGTCTTCGAAATCGCGAGTAGGTAGGGTTCATGGAGGTCACGAATTAAGAGGCGATGAAATCCCTCTTGTGTACTTCTGTGTTGGAATTACGGGTTGTCCGTATATTTATGCATCAGATCCATTAATATTTGAATTGTCAGATCGTTTGTTTGACTCAACGAAGCTCTTGCAAAGGCTTGGTAAATCTCTTCAAAAGAATACGCAGGAGGGGAAGAAGTGGGTACGGGCTTTGTTGGCATCGCTGATTTGCGATGAATCTGAGTTAAAGACTAACGAAGAGGTAACTATGAACTTATCCCTATTTACACCTGCGGCCTCGGACGAAGCTCGGAGAATAAATGAGAGAGACCAAGTACTAATGAATCTTTCGGAAAAAATGATGACTCCTAAAGAAGAATATGATTTATCAATTAGACCTTCAGCGAAGTTGCGAGGTAACCATAAAAGATCTTCATTGAATCCGTCGGCTGTAAACAGCAATTTACAATACGGTTTCGATTATGTCCCCCCTCTTCAAACAATTTCATCACCAAACCAAAATTCATCAAATCATTTGAGTGAGAAGCAAACAGAATATGACTCGTTACCAACACCATTCAAGACCCCTAAGAAAAGTGCGTGGCGAAAAAATGTAATGCCACGAACTAAGCTGTTTTCGATTGAAAACTCAGAGGATAAAACATTGAAAGAGAGTGAGGACTCTAAAGTAATTCCTGCATCTCCGCAACACTCAAGCGCAAATTCTTTTGCTTCTTCAGAAGTATCGAAGTCCACTGCAACAGTTACTAAGGACGACGATCTAGATGAAGTATCATCCAAAATCTCTGATGAACTTGATGAAAATCAAGAACATCATAAGAGTGCTGGACCAATGCGTCCACCAAGTTCTCCTTCGCGTCAACGACTTTGGAAAAGACAAACTGTGAATGTGGGTTTGTGCGAAGATTTGAAGTGCACTTACAAAGGTTCAAAGTTAGCTTCTATATCAATCGAAGGTGTTATACAGGTGAGCAAACATTTACAAGTACACGTGATGAACCTTCTTTGCTTCTTTTCTCAAATAATTTCAAAGATGCAAGTCAAGTCACCGTATGGATCGCAACCCTTTCTTTTTCGAATTGAAGACAAACTTAGTCACTTGAAGTCTTTTCTTGAAAATAAAACGTTTGCATCTCGTCTAAATAGCAATGGAAGTGATGGGCTTGAGTTTAATGTCAATCTTCCTGAAAGGGACGTTTTTGTATCTGTATTCAAGTATCGATGTAGTAGCGAACTTAGGCCTGTTCCAATTCGTGTACAAATCCGTGCCCGCCTCTTAGAACACGAGAATATATGTAGAGTTGCACTTCAGATCAGTTCAAATCCATCGAACAAATCGGAGCTAAACGATTTAAGTATCTTCATGGCAGTTCCGCCCATTATAGTTGGGTCAAGTGTCAAAACGTTTCCAGTTGGTGGAGTTTGGAATGAGAACCAACGAAATGTAAATTTTATTTATGCTATTTTGTGCTCTTACTTCATATATTGAATTTTTTTATTGTTTTAAAAGGTGCTTTGGTTTGTTTCTAAATTGGGTGCGGGGGAAAAATTTCAACTCCAAGCCCAATTTAAAACGATATCTCAGGAAGAGGAAGGAACGGTTGGTGAAAAACGTGATGTACCTATATTTCCGGTTCTTGTCCGATGTCATGGTAGCTCAGATGTATTAAGTGACATAAATGTCTCTGTGGCTGCTAACGAAGATGCATCTACCCCTGTTACTATGAGAGCAGCACATCGCTTTAGGATAGCACACAAAGAGCAGCTTGCCTGAAGCGGGAAAAATGCATGTTTAATTTTTAATGCTCAACAAGAGTCATGGCCCTTTATATCTGAGCTCTTATGATATTTATATATATGCCAGTCTCTTCTCTCCTGTATATGCATGATGTCAGAGGTGATACGTCTCAACAATGTAAAATGTTGCTGATCTAATAGAAATTTTGAGACATGTGTTTCCTAGTTAAGCATTCATCTTTCAGTTGGAGCTGATGCGAATGTTAGGAACGACACCATTGTGAGAATAGTGCTTGACGACGACAATGTTTGTGTGTATTGTTGTTTACCTGATCAAGGTATACTCAGAATTCTTAATTGTGAACATGAAGGTCGATTTGATTCATATACTTTCAGAGTTTGAATGTGTAGAAGAGATTGGAAGGCTCTTTAGGCGAACATTTTGTAATGAATGTGAGGGGGAAAAGTATTCGGTTTGACTTATGTGCGAACGATAACTTTCTTCTCCACCATATCCTTGAAAGTTAAGAATAATGATTTTCTTGTGTTAGAGCCACATGATGATACATTAGAGGTTCAAGGATCCCTGCAAGTAAAATGTCGGATCAATTATAAATTTTTTAATCCGTATGCTTTTATTTTGTTAACTTCTACTATTGTACCAGGTATAATTGGATGGAGGCGTGGGCATTGGACTTATCAAGGAAGATGGTCTATGTTGAACGTATATTAAACCATACTAGTAGCATTTTTGAGAGGGCTCTGGTTAAGATTGGTGCCGTGGGTTTCTTTTATAAACACAGCAAGTCGACTTTGTGTCCCAATGTTAAATCGAGTGGTAATATGTTTAGATCTACGTAATGAGAATGCAAATTGAGTATCCTTGTTTAGCATGTAATAGACGATAACGTTCGGCGGGCTAGACGAACTCGATTTTTAGATATTCTTTCCGTTAAGGGTTCGGGTAGGACATTTATTCTGGCAACGAAATCGTAGCACTTCGCCAGTGCATTACAATATAACCTATAGAACCCTTGATAAAAACGCCACTTAATCCATAACAGGGAAGTTCAAGAAAGAAAAATAGTTCAGAAAACGAGAAATCATGTGCATTCATATTTCCAAAACAAAATAATTACAAAGTTGAAACATTATTACTCAGAGGATCATATTTCACAACCACGCAAAGCACTCAAAAGCTGACAGTAAATTCCCTAAAATATCACCAATACGATTACTTCAAATCTCGTTGCCAGTTGTCAAGAGAATCTTGAACTGCGGTTTGCAAAAAATCGCACTCATTCGATAGATCCTCTATAGCCGCGGATAGAACTTCGGTCGGCGATACATTGCTACTTGCTGTTTGAATTTTCAATTCTACAAAATGCAGCAATGGATGAGGGATTCGATATCCGGTAAATCTGACTTCAGGATTTCGCAGTAACTGCAAACGAATTAAATTTCCGAGCGTATGATCTTCTTTGTTGAGAATAAATAAACCTAAACAGTAGAAACGTTTATTAAAAAATTATTTCAAATGCTTAGACAAAATATTTTACAAGGGCTTGGACTTGGACTTTGCTCACCAGCATTTGCGACCTTTGTGTCAGCTGTATAGGTAATTTTAACCTCTCCAATATCCTCATCGAGAAGAAAGCATGCGGATGCTTCCGGTACATTCGACATTGTATTACGATTTGTCGGAAGTCTGGCGTGTGTCTTGCTGGTAACTATTTATTTTATATACTTTGAAGTAGAGTTTTTATATTGTGGTATTTGGTAGGATGTTTGTTTTCGTGATTTTGAGATTGTCTCGGCGACTGCGGACTGTGGAAGCAGTTTTCACTTTTCACTGATATACGAATTTTCAAATGGCTATACGCTATAACGGTATGCGACGTTTCAGATCCAGTTCTTTTTCTTTTATTTTTTGTTGTGAAAATTGAAAATTGAAAATTCCGCATCCGAGATCATCCTAAACATGCTCTTGAGGTAAACCATTGTACTTTTTTACAAGCAGTTCGACCGCTGCTATTAAAGTAGTAGAAAGTGATCGAAGTTCATCATGCGTGAAAGCAGAAGGATTTCCTTTTTACAGTTTTTTCTTATTTTGCTACCTTTCTTGAGCGTCATTCGAGCCTATTCGTCATCATCCAAGTCTAACAACCTCTGTATGTCAGCAACTACGGGAAACAATCAAATGTGGTACCAGAAAGAAATTTCAGTTACGGTAAGATTATTTGATGTATGAGTACATATCCTCTTTAAGGGGTTTGCCTTTAATTGTTAGGGTTTGTGGTTGAAGAAATAGTTTCATCGATAGTGAATCTGCAACTTCATTTGATAAGTTAGGTTTGAAGTCTGATTGTCTCCTTTCATTCTCATAATGTTTCATTTATACAGGCGCCTCATCGTGGGTGTCATTTGATTACAAAAGATGTTACCACGGCAGTAGGATCGGAATTGAAAAATGTGAAAATTGGTATGATGAATCTATTTATTCAACACACATCCGCCAGCTTGACTATCAATGAGAACGCTGACCCAGATGTCAGAAGGGATATGGAGGTTGCCATGAATAAAATCGTTCCAGCTAGTTGGAACCGTGATGGTACATTTAGGCACACTTTGGAAGGAGATGATGATATGCCGGGACATGTGAAATCGTCTATGATGGGTGTAAGCTTAAATATCCCTGTTCGAAATGGACGCTTGGCTTTGGGCACGTGGCAAGGAATTTATCTGAATGAACACAGAGATCAAGGTGGATGGGGTGGTGGACATACACGCCGCATTGTTATTACAATTCAGGGCCAAGGTTAAAAGATCTTGCTTTCATTTGGTAATGGCTGAATAATTATAAGACTATTGTTTTGCATTGCACTGAGTGACGGAAGTACTTTACAGAAAAATTCGTTATATCTGTTATGTATACCAATGCAAAAGTGTCGAAATACCGGCTGATAGATCCCATTTTCATCCTTTCGGTTGTCCCGTATATATCTTAAATCGCAATGGGACAACCGAAAGGATGAAAATGGGATCTATCAGCCTTTGATGTACTGCTGAATAATATCAAAGAAGAATATCGTTATCTTCTTCTATTGTGAAAAATCAGATCTAATTGAATGTACGTTAAATAATTAGGCTATAATGGCAAGGGCATGCCTTTGTGATTTCTGCCATATTCTTCTTAATCCATCCTTTACGGAAACTGTGTTGAAAATTTCATCGCGTCACCGTTATCAAATAATGTTCACTTCGTCACATATGTTCTAATAAAAGAGCAAAATTACTTCATTCTTTCCTAATTTGTTTTCTCTTATTGTTGGATATGCTTTGAGTTTGCTACCCATAAATTAGTTTGTAAGGACTCAGTCAACAATTCAAAAACTCGAAAATCAAAAAATTACCTTGTTCGATTACGTCTTTATCAAGTTTACGTTATGGATAGTGAGACTGTAACCAATACGACAAAGCTCGCATACTCGTTTCCTCGTGCAAAATCATCAGATTATGGGAAAGTAGTTGACTGGAAGAAAGAGAAGAGGAAGCGACAAGTATCTTCAGCTCAACGCTTCCGAAATTCAGTTATAAGTGCATGTGATGTAGAACTTGCAGACAGCAAAAAGAATGTTGCAACATTACAGGCGGAAAATGCAATGCTTCAACTCAAGCAAAGTAGGTTACAGGCTGAAATGAATGAAATGATGTTATTTTACGAGGAGGATAAAAAAGTTAAAGAAGATGAAATTTTGGGTTTGAAAAGAAAGTTGTATGCAGAGAATATTGACAGAGAAAAAACCGTGAAGGAACAACATAAATGCTATAGGGAGGAAATCCAGAGATACAAAACTTTACTAGAAAGAATGAAAAGTGAAGATTACGACAGTAAAACAAAAATTTTGCGGGCTATACAATGCTATATTGAAACTAAAGAAGAAAAAGAAATAAAAATAAAGTCTTTAGAACAATCAAATAGATCATTAGCAGAAAAATGCGTAAAAGAAAAAGAAGACATGGAGAGAAAATTCATACTGGAGTCACGGCAACAAAAAACGGGTGGAAAACAAATGGAATCAGAATGGGTAAAAAATTCTGACGAGTTCTTGATTCATATGCCTTTCCATCTAAAATGTATGACTACGGAAATGAAAACTCAAATCGAAATTATTGAAAACATGAATAAAATACTGAGAAAGACTAAGTTAGAAAGAGATAAAACCTTTTCTGAGATTGATAATTACAAGCGAAATATAGTTGACCTAACAGCCGACAAAAAGCAGCTCGTTCATGAAAAGGAAAAGCTGAGAACTAGAGTAAAGACTCTAAATCGTGAGTTGCACAGTCTGAAGAAAGAATTTCAGCAAGATGAACTCACCATGTCAGGTAAAATGGATGCACTCAGGAAAGCTACAGATGACAAGATTAATTTTATGGAATGTGCCGTTCGGGAAAAAGATAGGAAAATGAATGCACTGCAGATGCAAGCTCAAGCCATATTAGATGAAAGGTCGCTTGTTGAAAAATTTCTTGTGGATACTCTTCTTGAAGCAAAGAGTAAAAATACTGCGCATATAAAGGAGGTGAGACCTGGGTCTCCACACCTGAACTCAGCAGATGGACTATCATCGTCACAAAAAGAATTACTTTTGAGAAAGCTACTTTCAATGATTTAGTTAGCGAAAGACATTGGCAGACTTTATTTTCTTGACATCAAAGAACTGCTACTACGTTCACATGGTTTGAGTTCATCATCAGTTTCATCATTCCCAATGGATTGAAGTGAGAGAAATTCTTTTATTTTTGATTCTTCCGGCGGTTTACTGGCGCCATCTACGAGTACATTTGCTGTACCTACCGCGCAGCCAAATTTTAGACCTGTTTGCACAGCTTCATCCGACAAAAGAAAATTACCATTCTTCAAAACGCCATATAGAAATCCAGCAGCAAAAGCATCCCCAGCTCCGGTTGGATCAACTACTTCGATCTGAGCTGCTCTTTGTGAACAAACTTGTTTACCATTCGCTACTGCAATAGCACCTTTACTGCTTCTCGTTATGATTACTAAAGTCCCAGGCGACACCCTTTGAAGTGTACACGAAGCGTCATCGATATTTTTACATTTAGTGATAGAAAGTGCTTCGTTCTCACTCATTATCAACAAATCAACACACTCCAAGATATCGAGTATTCCTCCATCCCATTCACCAGACGCATCATACTGTGGCACTAATGAAACTGTTGTAGAGATATTTAAGGCTTCTCTTGTGGCTTTCAAGGACTTGATTCTTTCTTTTAATTTTCCATTCCAGAAACTCGTTATATTATAGTATCCTGCAATGTGGAAGTGTTGGTGAACTTTTGCAATTGAGGAATCTGAATAAGTAGGCAATACCACTTGAGATAAGCGATCACATTGAAAATTGTCTATACACCCACGATAAGTCAAAAACGATCTATCATCGTCTGCAACAATTACCAGACAATGGCCAGTTGCTGCCTTACTGCTAGTTTCCGACAACTCTTGTTCTTTCGAAGAGCAATCAAGCATTTTAAAACCAACCTCATCTGCATGGCCACGCAACAAATCCCCATGCTCATCCATACCAACAGCTGTATACACATTCACTTCATCAAACGAAACCAAGCTTGCTGCATCACAATTATCATTATGACTATTTAACAATCCAACCAAATGTGTCGCAGTATTTACACCACTACCACCCGGCAGAAGCTCCATTGGTTTCTGTAAAAGCGTGTCACCGCCAAGAACTGGTAAGTTGGAACATCTACAGAAAATATCTACAAACGCATCGCCAATTATGGATATATGAATGTTTTTCTTCACGTTCACGGTCCCACCATCATCACAGTTTTCGGTCATCGCTGCGGTTCCCGAAAAATCTCTTCCGGCACCTCACCACCAAAAGGTTCCAAACGGAAAATTCAAATAAGTTTGTATTGTAATTAGATGGAATGAGATAGATGACTGCTCATTTGGTTGTGATGTGATGATGTAATAGAGAGCTCCTCGTGTCAGGATTTCGGATTTCGGCCCGTTCTTTTGACTTTTTTAACGGTTTTGCCAAAATACGTACGAGGACGAATTATGGTGTTTCTTCTTCTACGAATCCTACCAAGGTACCGTTTGTGAACATTTTATGTGGGTTTAACCCACCACTAGAGTATGTAATATTAGTAATAATTCGTTCTCCTAAATGTTTGATTTGTAGCTGGGAAGAAATGGGAACGAGATGATGTCATATGTATCATATCCGTCCTGTACTGATCTTCTTATGCAACTTTCAAAAAGACTTCATCGTTCAGCGAAAGTAATCCTAGAAGTGAATATCCAAGCCTCTGCATTCTAATTTAGGTAACCTGCAGCTCTATTACATCTGTTGTTAGTGACTTAATTTCCTGATCTTCATCAACTTTCCACTGTTTCGTCTCTACAAGTTTTCGGAGTGCATCCTCAGTACTTTCTTGATTTAAATCCCTTGCCAACGAACAAATCCCATTACAATGTCCTGCTCCTACAACTGCAACTATTCGGCGTGAACCTAAGTTTGCAGTTTGACACAATTTGTTGTACATGTATGCGTCGCGTTCATCGATGATCACACGACCTATGGACGGAAAGGCTTTACTCAATTCCTTTATACTTGCAGTAAGTAAATCACCATTTCGCATTATCTCATCCATCCATTTCTTTAACTCTTCTGCTGAGGGTTGTTTGATACTTGACCACAGCAAATATATGACGAGCTTGATCTTTCCAAAGATCGATAAGGATTCCCACGCGCGGACGAGTGTCAACCGAACGGGTCTATCCCCAAGGACAACACGACAACGAGCCCTGCTCAGGCTATCACCAACGTTGCTCGAGAACGATTCATTATTAAGTGAGAGAGCACATTCGTAAGCCTCTTTAAACTCTTGGCCGACGTTAACACCTAATGTTGAAGCATAGTCTCCTTGTACCTTGGTCAAAAGTATTGTAGAAAGCGCTCCTACACGAGACATACCATTCTCCTGAAGGTTCTTCATACTTTCAAAAAACCCAACATCATCATTTGACGAGTCGCCTCCACTCTTCTCTTCCTCGTTATCACTTGGCATTAGAATAGGTATTCTCTGAGGACAAAGCTCTACAAAAAGAACATCTGGCTTTAAATATTGCATCAACTCCCTAACGTCGTCACATGATTCCGTCGAAACGTGCGATGTACCTAAACCCAAAAGATAAGTGATGAGAGAGAGAGAGAGAGAGAGAGAGAGAGAGCTTAGAACTCTAAACACTTGTCTTAAAATCCGCAGGCACGCACAAAATTGCTACTCACCTAGTAAATATATTTCAGTTCCATCAATAATGAATCGATTCAGATGTTGTTTTTTCCTTACACTCGGTGGTAAATTAAGTCTCCAAAATCCATTATCAAGCGTTGTACTAATGACGAAAATCGGCTGAAATGCCAGCAACGAAAACAAAGAGGACACTAATAGCAATGATCCGATGTTTTTTATTATTATACTACATCGACTCATTTTCGAACGCATAAGTATGTTAAATGGGAGTGAACAAGGCTTGGAGCTGATACCGGTATAGGTTTTCTTCTTGTGATGTTTCGATGTGTGTGAAATGTATGAATAATGTGGATATGAGGTCGTCTGCGAGCGTTCGTTACTAGCTAAAGTTTTGAAAAATACGTTGTTGAAAATAGAGAACGCTACGAAAATTAGAGTCTGATGTCTGATCTATGTATCACATCGTGATAAAAAAATTTCTTCAGGTTTCATGAAATTTTTTACCTATGCATCACATCGTGAAAATGTTCCTCCGTTCGAATTTGTCCACAGAAAACAACGGACTATGGAAGTGAAGTTGAAGTTGCACCCCTCCGCTAGGGCTGGCCGAAAGTTCGGAAAAAGATTTATTCTATTGACTCCCCCCTGCATTTCAATACACGACAACCCCCCACCCGATAAGTGCAATTTTATCGCCAATTTTTTCACTAACAAATAACTAGTAAAAATCAACACGTCCGACTTATCACCGTCACCCAAAAGGCGCAAGACCCAAAGTAACTACAACTCGCCGACATTCATCTACAACACTCACAACGGCGTGCATCTGAAGTGGCGGGGAGGAAAACGTACTTTAATTGAACTACTTTTGGCCACTATTCTAACTAGTATGTTTGGAAAGGTGAGATACGTATGTACGTATAGGTGCGGGACAAAAGTCTCGCACTTGCGCGAGACCTATGTAGAACCAACGTGAGAGTGTTGCGAGACCAACAAGTGAGACCAGTTCGGGCACTACCTCGTTTTCTTTGCTACTACACCATGAGACCCAAAACAACAGCTACCATGTACATGAAACGATGACAATGAAACACACGCACAACAATATAAACGTATCGTTAGTAATATACGTAAGTACAATTCT
>Ga0115008_10000158_pt1 | contig 44125 bp, 39 predicted proteins | sample FraStrMetagenome_FD_87164 | JGI IMG/M metagenome (GOLD analysis project Ga0115008, IMG submission 87164) | Marine eukaryotic phytoplankton communities from Arctic Ocean - Fram Strait ARC3M Metagenome | ecosystem: Environmental > Aquatic > Marine > Oceanic | place: Fram Strait | collected... | reverse complement strand
GTATTTTTGCACCTCGTTTTGAAACAACAAAACAATTAAAGTTAAGAAAAATGTCAAGAATTTGTGAACTTACGGGTAAAAGAGCAATGTTTGGAAACAATGTGTCTCATGCCTTAAATAGAACTAAACGTAGATTTAATGTAAATTTAATCAAAAAGCGTTTTTACATTCCAGAAGAAGATAACTGGGTAACCCTAAAGGTTTCTACCGCAGCCTTGAAAACCATCAATAAAATTGGTATTCACGCAGCAATCAAAGAAGCAAAGACTAAAGGTTTTTTAAAATAAACGACCAATAAAAGCACTGTAAAATGGCAAAAAGAGGAAATAGAGTTCAAGTAATTTTGGAGTGCACAGAGCACAAGGAGTCTGGAAAACCAGGAACTTCTAGATATATTACAACTAAGAACAAGAAGAATACGCCTGATCGTATGGAGATTAAGAAATTTAACTCCATTCTTAAGAGAATGACGGTTCACAAAGAAATCAAATAATTTAAGAATTTTACGAAAGTAATTTTCAAACGTAACACACTTGAATCATGGCAAAGAAATCAGTAGCATCCTTACAAACTGGATCAAAGCGTTTAACTAAAGCGATCAAAATGGTTAAGTCAGAGAAATCTGGAGCTTATACTTTTGTTGAATCTATTATGGCGCCTGAAAAGGTAAGTGACTTCTTAAGTAAAAAATAAGACACTTCTTACGATATCATATTTAAAGCTGCTTTATTATAAAGCGGCTTTTATTTTTTAATTTCCTCACATTTAATGCTATTTTTGTAAATAGACAAATTGCTGACTTATGAGTTTTTTTAAAAATATATTTTCATCCGATAAAAAGGCGACTTTAGACAAAGGTCTAGAGAAGTCGAGTTCAACCTTTTTTGATAAATTAAGCAAAGCTGTTGTTGGTAAGTCAAAAGTTGATGCGGATGTATTAGACAATTTAGAAGAGGTTTTGGTCACCAGCGACGTAGGCGTCAACACCACTCTTAAAGTGATTGACCGAATTGAGGCACGGGTTGCCAAAGATAAATACGTTGGCACGGAAGCTTTAAATCGTATTCTTAGAGAAGAAATTGCGGGCCTGTTGTCAGAAACTAATTCTGGAGAAGCAACCGATTTTTCCATTCCACAAACAAACAAACCTTACGTAATCATGGTAGTGGGTGTTAATGGTGCTGGAAAAACAACAACCATCGGAAAACTTGCATACCAACTTAAAAATCAAGGTCTTAACGTGGTTCTTGGAGCCGCAGATACATTTAGAGCTGCAGCTATTGATCAGTTACAGGTTTGGGCAGATCGCGTGGGTGTTCCTATTATTAAGCAGTCCATGGGTAGTGACCCTGCATCTGTTGCTTTTGATACTTTACAAAGCGCTGTGACCTCCAATGCAGATGTGGTTATTATTGATACCGCTGGGCGTTTGCATAATAAAGTTAACCTGATGAATGAATTAACTAAAGTTAAACGGGTCATGCAAAAAGTGGTAGACCATTCCCCTCACGAAGTTTTATTGGTTCTTGACGGTTCCACTGGACAGAACGCTTTTGAACAAGCGAAACAATTTACAGCAGCCACTGAAGTCACTGCTTTAGCTATTACCAAATTAGATGGGACTGCAAAGGGAGGCGTTGTCATTGGAATTAGTGACGAGTTTCAAATCCCTGTTAGATATATTGGAGTTGGAGAAGGTATAGAGGACCTTCAAGTTTTTAATAAGTTTGAATTTGTGGATTCATTTTTCAAATAACCACACTATTAATAGTAAACCATGAGAACTAAAACACTTAAGAAGAATAAAATTAATGTGATCACTTTAGGTTGTAGTAAAAACGTCTATGATAGTGAAATATTAATGGGGCAACTCAAAGCGAGTGGAAAAGATGTGGTCCACGAAGAAGAAGGTAATGTAGTGGTTATTAATACTTGTGGTTTTATTAATAATGCCAAAGAAGAAAGTGTCAATACCATCTTAGATTATATGCAGAAGAAAGAAGATGGTGAAGTTGATAAAGTATTTGTCACGGGCTGTTTAAGTGAACGTTATAAACCAGATCTACAGAAAGAAATCCCTAATGTTGATCAGTATTTTGGCACCACCGAACTCCCTCAGCTATTAAAAGCTTTAGGCGCTGATTATAAGCATGAACTTATAGGAGAGCGTTTAACCACCACACCAAAGAATTATGCGTACCTAAAAATAGCTGAAGGTTGCGATCGACCTTGTAGTTTTTGTGCCATTCCATTGATGCGTGGTAAGCATAAATCAACTCCTATTGAGAACCTTGTTATTGAGGCTGAGAAATTAGCTGCAAATGGGGTTAAAGAATTAATTTTGATCGCCCAAGACTTAACGTACTACGGATTAGACATATACAAAAAAAGAAACTTAGCAGAGCTTTTGGAAGCGCTTGTGAAGGTGGACGGAGTGGAATGGATTCGTATGCATTATGCATTTCCAACAGGCTTCCCATTAGATGTATTAGATGTCATGAAGCGTGAGCCTAAAATCTGTAACTACCTTGACATTCCATTACAACACATTTCAGATAAAATCCTTAAAAGCATGCGTCGTGGAACGACCCAAGCTAAAACCACCAAACTCCTCACACAGTTTAGGGAAGCGGTACCAGAAATGACCATCAGAACGACTTTAATTGTAGGGTACCCAGGAGAAACAGAAGAGGACTACCAAACATTAAAAGCCTGGGTAGAAGCGATGCGTTTTGAACGTTTGGGCTGTTTTACCTATTCCCATGAAGAAAACACACATGCGTTTAATTTAGAAGACGATGTGCCAGAAGAAGTAAAGTTAGCTAGAGCTAATGAAATTATGGAAATTCAATCTCAAATTTCTTGGGAATTGAATCAAGCTAAAATTGGATTGACTTTTAAAGTCGTCATTGACCGTAAGGAAGGTGCTTACTTTGTTGGAAGAACTGAGTTTGATTCTCCAGATGTAGATAATGAAGTTTTGATTGATGCAACAAAAACATACCTAAAAACTGGTGAGTTTGCGACCGTTAAAGTCACTGAAGCTGCAGATTTTGATTTGTATGCAGAGGTGGTATTGTAGCCCTTCGCTAGTAACTGCATCCGAAATTAAGTATTTTTACATATAATAAGTTAATGCTATGCCAATAGACTGTATTTCATTTCGAGACACTGCTTACGCTTCAAAGCTTATTTGTGATTATGTGGAAAAACATCCAGAACTTCAGCCCTTTTACAGTCACTATCCAACTCTAGAGAATTTTAAGCCCCAAGTAGACGCTAAAAAAGCAGAGTTTTCAACTGAAAAAAGAGCTGTTTTAGTGAGCGCATTGATGCAACAATATGCGAAATTAATGCCTTCTAAGCACATAACGAGTAGAATTGAGTCTCTAGCCAAGCAAAATACTTTTACAGTAACGACCGGGCATCAGCTAAACCTGTTAGGTGGGCCGCTCTATTTTTTGTACAAAATTATAACCACTATAAATTTGGCAAAGGAGTTAAAGGTAAAGGATCCAAATAATAATTACATTCCTGTCTTTTGGATGGCTACTGAAGATCATGATTTTGAAGAAATAAACCACTTTAATTTTCATAACAAACGATTTCAATGGTCAAAAAAAACATCTGGCGCTGTTGGATTGTTAGAAACATCGGAATTATCTGAGTTGATCAATGTGTTTTCTAATGTATTAGGAAAAACGACTCATGCCAAAGTGCTTTTAGAATTAGTTAAAAATGCTTATCTAAATCATTCAAACTTAGCGGATGCTACACGTTATTTAGTTCATGCTCTTTTTGAAGGGGATAACTTACTTGTTATTGATGGAAATGATTCCAGTTTAAAGCGGTTATTTATCCCTGTTGTTGCTACAGAATTGTCGTCTAGTCATGCTTTTAAGTTTATTTCTCAGACGAGCGAAAAGCTAAAAGAAATTGATAAGAATTATAAAATTCAAGTAAATCCTAGACAGATAAATTTATTTTATTTGAAAGGTAATTTGCGTGAACGCATTGTACTCAGTGAAGGGATTTATAGGGTCTTAAACACCCAGTTGTCATGGGATTTAAAAGGCGTTTTAGAAGAACTTAATTTATATCCAGAGCGATTTTCTCCTAATGTGATTATGCGCCCATTGTATCAAGAAACTATTTTGCCTAACCTGTGTTACATAGGGGGCGGCGGAGAGTTATCGTATTGGCTTCAGCTTAAAACATATTTTGAGTCTGAAAAGCTCAATTTCCCTATTTTGTTACATCGTAATGCAGTACTTTTAGTACATCAAAAACAGCAACAGAAATTAGATAAATTAAATGTATCTGCTTTAGATTTGTTTCAAAGTAAGCAAGCACTAATTGATTCTCAGCTAAAGAAAATATCCAAGATCCCAATTGATTTTTCTGAGCAAAAAGCGACTCTAAGGCGACAATTTTCGACACTTTATAAAGTTGCTAGTCAGACAGATAAGTCTTTTATGGGTGCTGTGGCTGCACAAGAAAAAAAACAAATGAATGGGCTAGAAGCTTTAGAGAAAAGATTGCTTAAAGCAGAAAAGAAATCTCATAAGAATTACATTGAACGTCTAGAGCAGATACATCTGGAGCTTTTTCCAAATGGAAGTCTACAAGAACGGTTCTCAAACGTCTCAGAATTTTACTTAGACTATGGAGATGAATTTATAGACCGATTAAAACTTGAGTTAGCGCCTCTAAATCAAAATTTTTACATTTTTTCTCTATAAATTTTAAAATTAGTCCTTCAATTTTATTTATAAATATTACTTTTGAATATGCAACACGATAAGGTATTAATACTCGATTTTGGATCTCAATATACTCAACTTATAGCAAGACGCGTAAGGGAGCTTAATATTTACTGTGAGATCCATCCCTATAATAAAATTCCAACTAATTTAGACGAATTCAAAGCCGTTGTGCTTTCTGGGAGTCCACAATCTGTAAGAGGCGAGGATGCATTGCATCCAGACTTATCAGAAATACGCGGGGTTAAGCCATTGTTGGCCGTTTGTTATGGCGCTCAATATTTAGCTCATTTTTCTGGAGGGACTGTTTCGCCTTCTAATACTCGAGAATATGGGCGTGCTAATTTGTCTTATGTAAACGAAAAAGAACCCTTTTTTAAAGGGGTCAGTTCTGGGAGTCAGGTTTGGATGAGTCATAGTGATACGATTAAAGATTTACCTAATAATGGTGTTTTATTAGCAAGCACTGCTGATGTGACTAATGCTGCATATAAGATTGAGGGAGAAACAACCTTTGCCATTCAATTCCACCCCGAAGTATACCATTCAACTGACGGAAAAATATTATTAGAAAACTTTTTAGTTTCCATCGCTGGCTTAAATCAAGATTGGACCCCTGATTCGTTTGTAGATGAAACGGTTGCGGATTTAAAATCTAAACTTCAAAAAGATAAAGTTGTTTTAGGGTTGTCCGGTGGCGTAGACTCAACAGTAGCAGCTATTCTGTTACATAAAGCTATAGGAAAAAATCTCTATTGTATTTTTGTAAATAATGGATTACTTAGGAAAGATGAATTTTCAAGTGTTTTAACCCAATACGAAGGAATGGGGCTTAATGTCAAAGGAGTAGATGCTTCTGATCGTTTTTTAGATGCCTTGGCAGGACTTGAAGATCCAGAACTTAAACGGAAAGCTATTGGGCGCGTATTTATTGAAGTATTTGATGATGAAGCACAGATGATACAGGATGTGAAATGGCTTGCTCAAGGCACTATTTATCCAGATGTAATTGAAAGTGTTTCTGCTACTGGGGGACCAAGCGCCACCATTAAAAGTCATCATAATGTGGGTGGCTTACCAGATTTTATGAAATTAAAAGTTGTAGAACCGCTTAAAGCTTTGTTTAAAGACGAAGTTAGGCGCGTAGGTGCTTCGATGGGTATTGATGCCAAGTTACTAGGGCGTCATCCCTTTCCAGGACCAGGGCTGGCCATTCGGATTTTAGGCGATATTACCCATGAAAAAGTTCGTATCTTACAGGAAGTAGACGCTGTATTTATAAACGGTTTAAGACAATGGGACCTTTATGATAAAGTTTGGCAAGCAGGCGCTATTTTGTTACCAGTTAACAGCGTTGGAGTTATGGGGGATGAGCGTACCTATGAAAAATGTGTTGCCTTAAGAGCTGTGGAGAGCACAGACGGAATGACCGCTGACTGGGTAAATTTACCTTACGAATTTCTTCAGAAAACATCTAATGATATAATTAACAAAGTAAAAGGTGTTAATAGAGTTGTATATGATATAAGCTCAAAGCCTCCAGCTACCATTGAATGGGAGTAAATATAATTTTGAGCAGGAATAAGTTTTTAAAATAAGCGTATGAAGAAGTTATTAATTTTTTTAGGAATCGTTGTTTTTAGCTTATCTAGCTACGCTCAAAATTTAAAAAAACATAGTGTAAAAGTTGGTGAATCTGTTGAAAGTATCGCTAAGCTCTATAAAATATCAACGACTGATATTTATGCTTTAAATCCAGATGCTTCTTCTGGAGTGGACAAAAGTACTGTTTTGATTATTCCGGAGTCATTTTCTGAAAGGTTAAACACTCCTCTGGCTGACAAGGAATTAGAATCTTATAAAGTTCATAAAGTTAGACGAAGAGAAACACTTTTTAGCATTGCCCAAAAATATGACGTCACAATTGAAGACTTAAAAGCTCATAATGAGCGCTTAAAATTTAAGAAGTTAAGATCAGAAAAAAAAATATATATTCCAATCTTCAAGAAAAATAAAGCACAATCTTATAATAGTTCGTTACAGCTTTATACCGTTTTAGCAAAAGAAGGGAAGTGGCGGATTGCCTATAAATTTGGAATTTCGGTACCACAACTAGAAGCGCTTAATCCAGGTCTCGGTTCTACTCTTAAAGAAGGGCAGAAATTAAATGTTCCAAATATTGTTGTTTCAGACAAAAATGAAATCAAAGAAGATCAATTCGGCTATTATATCGTGAAAGCACGTGAGGGCTTTTATAGGCTTGAAAAAAAGTTAGGGCTGTCTAAAGAAGTCTTAGAGTCTCTTAATCCAGAATTATTAACAAATGGTTTAAAGTTGGGCATGGTACTAAGAGTTCCAAAGTCTAGTGTCAAAAATATTGAAACAGCGCTGGTGTATACGACCAATATTTCCCATAGCTTAGTCGATTTATCCCCAAAAAACATAGGCCTTTTGCTGCCATTCAAGACTAAGAGTATCGATTCAGATTCTTTAAATCAAGCAAAAGAGCAATTAAAGCGAGACGGATATATTAATATTGCTACTGATTTTTATTCAGGTGTCGCTGTTGCACTTGATTCTGCCAAACAGTTAGGGATTTCAGTAAACTTAGATGTGTTTGATACCAATGCAAAAGCATTGAGTTTGAAAAAAATAATGAATCAAACGGATTTTTCAAAATATGATGCGATTATTGGCCCCATAACTTTACAGAATCTTGAGTTGACAGCTAAATATGTTTTATCTGATAGTATCCCTGTCATCTCTCCTTTCGTGAAATCAAATAGGAGTTATTTAAACTTATTTCAATCCATTCCAGATGTAGAATGGATGCGATCTAAAATGGTGTCTTATGTTCAAGCAGATACAATTCCTCATAATACATTAATCATACACGATTCAAAAAATAAGTCAACGGCCAATTATTTAAAAACAGCATTCCCTTCGGCTTCTGTGATGGCTTCTAAAATAGATAAGAATGGGATTGATCAGTTTTATATAATGTTAGAAGATTTACGAAAAGTTCTTTTACAAGGAAGAACAATTGTTTTTCTTGAGTCTAACGATGAGAGCTTTATTTCCAACGTTACTAGCATGTTAAATGCTATGAGTGGCAATAAAGTTATAATTGATAAACCAGATAATGAAACGGGGATTGAGCGTGATATACTATTAATGACATCATATAAAAACAGAGCATTTGATGGTTTAAATGTATCTAATTATGATTTGTCTAATTTACATTTTCAGTATCCATCTATTAATTATAACATGGAGCTTTCTGAAGCATTTCAAGAGAAATATTTAATAAAATTTGGTACGTATCCTAACAAATATGCGATTAGAGGGTTTGATTTAACAATGGATATACTCCTACGTCTTAGTAAGTTTGGAACCTTGTTTGAAAGCCCCTCGGATATTCAAACTAGTTATGTCGGTAATAAATTCAAATACACACTACAGTCAAATGGAGGTTATAAAAACGAATCTTGTTTTATTCTTAAACATCAGGACTTAGAAATTATTAAAGTCCAAGACTAAATACCTCTTAATAAAATGATATTAGCTAGCTGAGTTTCCACTTAATGCTACATCCAATACTCGGCTTCTGGGTGCGCGTGTTCTTCTTGTTTTTTAGTAAACAACTTACCGCATGTCTAAGGTCACTTCCGTCTATTGGAAGTCCATTTCCTGGGCGAGACTCATCTAGTTGCCCTCTGTACGATAGTTTTAAGTCGGAGTTAAATAAATAGAAGTCAGGAGTACAAGCAGCGTTATATGCTTTGGCAATATCTTGTGTTCTATCATATAGATAAGGAAATGAATACTTCATTTTTTGCGCATGCAGTTCCATAGCTCTTGGTCCGTCCTGTGGATACTTTTCAGCATCATTACTTGAAATAGCAACAACTGCAATCCCTTGTGATTTCAACTCCTTAGCCAACACCACCAAGGCTTCATTGATATGAACAACGTAAGGGCAATGATTGCATATAAACATTACCAGAGTGCCATTAGGGCCCTTTAGTTTGTTTAATGATTTTATAGAATCTGAAACAGTATCCCATAATTTAAAATTTGGTGCTTCCGTTCCTAATGGAAGCATATTTGAAGTTGTTTGAGCCATTTTGAGTTTAATGTTCTCAAAGATATGCAAAGATTTGTGTTTATTCATTTATGAAGTACTCAAAAATTTATATCTTCATTACTTTAATTAATGTAAAAGCTATGAGTTCTGTAATTTCGTTTGATGATTTCTCTAAAATTGATTTGAGAATAGGCACTATAATAGAAGTTTTTGACTTTGAGGAGGCGCATAAACCTGCCTATAAGCTAACTATAGATTTTGGAAGTTTAGGTATAAAAAAGTCTTCGGCCCAGATTACATCCCTTTATTCTAAAGAAGATTTATTGAGTAAGCAAATTATAGCCAATATTAATTTCTCAAAGAAACAGATTTCAAATTTTGTAAGTGAATGCTTAGTTTTGGGTGCTGTAGAAGATTCAAAAGTTGTTTTATTATCGCCTGAAGATAGTGTACCTAACGGTACTCCTGTACGTTAAACAGATTACTGTCTAAAAAAGTCTTGATTTATTTTTTGTTTGAAGTAATATTTCCCCAGAAAGTGATTAGGAAACCAAAAACTCCAGCATCAATGTATTTAGATCGAAATATAGCCTTTTTTAGTACTCATTAGTGGGCACATTCCCGCAAATACAACTCCAGAATTAAAAAGTTACAAGGAAAATTTTTATTCTTTTTTCGTTGTATTTCCGTTGCTAGATATCATCAAAATCAACGTCAGTAAAGCTAGTGTTTGAAGGCTTATCCTTAGCTTCTTCAGATGGAAATTCTTCTTTTACATAATCTTTTTGATGTCGGTCGCTAATAACCTCTTGACCTTTTTCGTTAATTATGTAATTGGTCATTTCGTTCAATATTGTATTGAATTCTGTGAAATCTTCTTTGTAAAGATAAATTTTGTGTTTTTTGTAGTGGAAAGAACCATCATCATTAGTAAATTTTTTACTTTCTGTGACCGTTAAGTAATAGTCACCAGCTTTTGTAGCCCTTACATCAAAAAAATAGGTACGCCTTCCAGCTCTTAAAACTTTTGAATAGATTTCTTCTTGTTCCATAATTGTAGTGTTGAAAATAGAAAGAGTTTCAATTAATAGCTTTCTATTACATTCAAAAGTCTAAAAAATAAACTAACACACCAACTAATTTACGTATTTATTTTCTAGAACATAACGATTTATTGTTTTATCAAACTAACTCGAAATTTCTTGTAGTTGATTTTGATAAAGTTCTTTGTAATAACCTTCAACATTAATAAGTTCCTGGTGAGCCCCCTGTTGGGTAATGATTCCGTTGTTTAGAACCACGATCATATCGGCATTTTTTGCCGACGAAATTCTATGACTAACGATGATAGTCGTTTTACCCTTAGTCACTAGCTCGATGTTATTAAGGATTTGTTCTTCAGTTTCCGTGTCAACTGCAGAGAGGCAGTCGTCTAAAAGAAGAATTTGAGGGTTTTTGATAAAGGCCCTTGCAATAGATACCCGTTGCTTTTGTCCTCCAGAAAGTGTGATACCTCGTTCACCTAAAACAGTGTCATAGCCATTTTTAAAATTAATAATATTGTCATGTACGACTGCCATCTTAGAAGCTCTTTTGACTTCGTCATCAGACGCCTTGTTTTTCCCAAATTTGATATTGTTCCTTAAGCTATCAGAAAACAAAAAGGGATCTTGAGGTACAAAACCAATACTAGATCTAAGACTATTTAGGTTTAGACTTTGAATGGGTTTGCCATCAACTTTTATATCCCCTTTTTGAACATCATATAACCGTCCAATTAGCTCGAGGATCGTTGATTTTCCAGAGCCAGTATTCCCAATAATAGCTAGTGTTTGTCCTTTTTGAACTTCAAAACTAATGCCTTTTAAAGCTTCAATATTAGTGTCCTCATAAGTGAAATGCACGTTTTTAAAAGAGATGGCTCCACCAATATTAGACTCTAGTTCACGGGTGTTGAGTATACTAGGCTTTTGTTTCAAGAACTCATTTATCCTCTTTTGAGACGCTTCTGCCTCTTGGATCAAGGAAGTAACCCATCCAATAGAAGCAACAGGCCATGTGAGCATATTTACATAAATTATAAATTCTGCTATGGTGCCCAAATTCTCAATCTGCCCATCCATATATTGCTTGCCCCCTATATAAATAACAATTAGATTACTAACTCCTATAAGCAATAACATTAAAGGATGAAAAAAGGCTTGTATTTTAGATAAGCCCAAGCGTTTTTCGCGTTGTGAGTTCGCCGAATCTGAAAATTTTTGTTCTGTTTGTTCTTCTAGTGCATAGGCTTTTGTAATCCAAATACCACTAAAAAACTCTTGAGTTGAAGAAGATAAGGTAGATAAATGTGTTTGTACAATTGTACTTTGCTTATGAATTAGTTTGCTTAAAAAATAGATAGACACCGATAAAAATGGAAGCGGTATTATTGTGTAAAGTGTAAGAGATGGTGATTGGTTGTACATATACGCCAAAGCAACAATAAATAGTGTTAAGGTATTAATGGTGTACATTACAGCAGGTCCAATATACATTCGTACTTTACTAACGTCCTCACTTATTCGACTCATAAGATCTCCTGTGCGGATTCGTTTATAAAAAGCAATGGAAAGCTGTTGGTAGTGGTTATAAACTTCATTTTTCAAATCAAACTCCACATGCCGGGACACGTTAATGATGGTTTGACGCATCAAAAAGGTGAATAGCCCAGTTGCAATGGCAGCTCCTATGATATAAAGTATATATAAACTTATTTGATTTCTAAAAACATCCGTGCTCGTGGGTTCTGTTATTTGATTAGAAATTAAAGTAATCGACTTTCCAATAAGTTGAGGGGTGAATAATGCAAATATTTTTGAACCAATAGTAATAAGAATACCCAAGATGATTTTAAAGCGATACTTTAAAAAATATTTATTAAGATATTGAAGTTCTTTCATTGGTTATATTGTGCGATCTTGTAAGAGTGATTAACCCACTTACAAAGATAGTCGTTTTAGAGAAAGATGACATTGTGTAAAAAAACTATTTTTTGAATCTTTAGAAGCAAAATAATACTATTTTTGTCGGGCAATTTATTTTAATTGTAAGAAACAAGATAAATAAAGATCACAAATTTGATCTTAAACCAATAAGTTCTTTATACCATGCTGAACAGAAGACATATTCGAACTAAAGTAATGCAAGTTATCTATGCCCTTAAAAGATCGGAGGACCTTAACTTGGCTTCTGAAGAAAAATTTCTTGTATCTAGTATGGATAGCATGTACTCGCTCTATCTACTAATGCTTTCGTTACTAATTAAAGTACATGATAAAGCTAAAGATCAACAAGAAAAATCGCAACAAAAACATTTGTTAACTACGGAAGATTTAAATCCAAATATGAAGTTTATTCACAATTCACTTCTTGTTCAGATGTCAGAAAGTCAGTCTTTAAAAAATGCCTTTGTACGCCATAAAATCCAAAATTGGGAATTAGATAATGAATATGTAGAAGTCATTTTTAGGTCTGTTCTTGAAAGTGATCTTTATGCAGCCTACATGAATTCTAAGTCGTCTTTTAATAATGACAGACAATGCGTTGTCGATCTCTTTAAGGAAGTGATCGCGCCCAATGAGAAATTATACGATTATTTAGAAGACCGAAACTTAACATGGTTAGATGATTTACCTGTAGTCAACACAGCGTTGGTTAAGCTTTTAAACAAAGCCAAAGAAAATAATTCAGATGGATATTTTACGCCTCATTTATTTAAAGATGATGAAGATAAAGAGTTTGGCGTTACACTTTTAAGAAATACAGTCCACAACTTAGAGGCTTACACAGAAGAGATTAGCCTGAAAACCCAAAACTGGGACAAAGATCGTATTGCTGATATTGATTTTGTGTTGCTTCAAATGGCAATTTGTGAGTTTCATGAATTTCCCTCAATTCCGACCAAAGTGTCAATTAACGAATATATTGAAATAGCAAAAGAGTATTCAACTCCAAAAAGTAACGTGTTCATTAACGGAGTTTTAGATAAAATTGTAAAAGAGTACGACGAAAACAAAACCTTAAATAAAATAGGACGTGGATTAATGTAAATTTTTAGTTACTTTTATCCTCTTATTTTTAAAATCAAACTAATATAAATTCTAACTTATGAAAAAATTATTTTTAACATTAACAATTGCAAGTTTAGTAGTTTTTACCTCTTGTAAAGAAAACGCTGCTGAAAAAATAAACCAAGAAAATGTAACTAAAGCTGCTGAGAGAGACTCTCAAGCAATAGTTTTTCCAAGCATCTCTTTTGATAAAACGGAGCATGATTTTGGACAAATAATGAATGGTACGGCTGTAGAAACAACTTTCGCTTATACTAACACAGGAAAATCTCCACTCGTTGTTACTGATATTAAAAGTACATGTGGATGTACAGTTCCTCAAGGCTGGAGTAAAGAACCCCTAATGCCTGGAGCTTCATCACAGTTTAGTGTTAAGTTTAACGGAAAAGGAGCCAATAAGACTTCAAAAACTATCACATTGACAACTAACACGCAAACAGGAAGAGAGCAAGTAAGAATATCAGCTTTTATTACGCCAGATCCTAATGCACCTGTTAAAAAACAATAATTAATTAATACTCCAATTTTAAGTATATGGAAAATCTAGGTCAATTTACCCCCTTTATTTTAATGTTTGTAGTGGTCTACTTTTTTATGATAGCCCCTCAAATGAAACGTGCCAAAAAAGAAAAGAAATTTGCCGCGGAACTTAAAAAAGGAAATAAGGTAATTACCAAAAGTGGAATGCACGGAAAGATTGCTGAGTTAAATGACAAAGATAACTCTTGTGTAATCGAAACTCTAGCTGGGAAAATTAAATTTGACCGTTCTGCCATTTCAATGGAAATGAGTCAGAAATTAAATCCGACACCCCTCAAAAAGTAATTTATAAAAAAAGGCCGCTAAACTAGCGGCCTTTTTTTATAAATAACGTTTTTGTGTTAGTTCCGCAATTTTACAAATTACTTTTATAGCACTCAGGATACTTTCTAACGGCACATACTCATAGCGCCCATGGAAGTTATGGCCTCCTGCAAATATGTTTGGACAAGGCAAGCCCATAAAACTTAATTGGGATCCATCAGTACCCCCTCGAATCGGCTTAATTAGTGGTTTAATATTTAACTCCTTCATTGCAGCTTCTGCAATGTCAACAATATGCATCACAGGGACCACCATTTCTTTCATGTTATAATATTGGTCCTTGGTCTCAATTTCATATACCATATAACCAATTTCTTTATTTAACGAATCGACCAAATCAAGAAGGTATCGCTTTCGAGCTTCAAATTTAGTCCGATCATGGTCTCTTACGATGTAACTCAGTTCAGTAGCCTCCACTTTACCTTCCATACTATGGAGGTGATAAAAGCCTTCATAGCCTTCTGTTTGTTCTGGAGTTTCATTTTTTGGGAGCGCTTCAATAAATTGAGACGCATAATACATGGAGTTAATCATTTTTCCTTTGGCATAGCCGGGGTGCACAATTTTACCATTAACTTTAATGAGGGCAGCAGCAGCATTAAAGTTTTCATATTCTAATTCTCCGATCTGACTTCCATCCATGGTATAGGCCCACTCGGCTCCAAATTTTTCAACATCAAATTTATGAGCACCACGACCAATTTCTTCGTCTGGAGTGAATCCAACCTTAATAGGACCGTGTTTTATTTCTGGATGCTGAATAAGGTATTCCATAGCACTCACAATTTCGCAAACCCCCGCTTTATCATCTGCCCCCAAAAGGGTAGTGCCATCAGTAGTAATTAAAGTTTGCCCTTTATAGAGTAACAAATCTTCAAAATAATCAGGCGACAAAATAATATTCTCTTTCGTGTTTAGTACGATTGCTGAGCCATCGTAATTTTCAATTATTTGTGGCTTTACATTCGCAGCTGTAAAATCTGGAGAGGTGTCAAAGTGAGATACAAATCCAATCGCTGGGACTTTATGTGGCACGTTTGAGGGTAGGGTGGCCATGATGTATGCATTCGCATCGATATTGACGTCCTGCATTCCAATTGCTTTTAATTCTTCTGCCAGTTTGTTGGCGAGGTCCCATTGTTTTAGAGTGCTTGGTGTTGAAGTAGATTTGGGATCGCTTTCAGTATCTATTTTTACATAGCTAATAAATCGATTTAGAATGTGTTTTTTGTCTAACATTTAATTTCGTATTTTTTCAAAAATAATTAACCCCTTTTAAAGTGGCAAGACTTCTTTGGAGTTTCTTTTTTTTTGTTGCTATTTAGCGTATTTTTGTGTTCAAAATATACGTTATGTATAAATCAATTATTCGCAAAATCCTTTTTAAATTTGATCCCGAAGCCGTTCATTATTTCACTTTTGACGCGATCAAACTAGTCTCAAAAATTCCTTTGGTTCCAGCTTTGATCCGATCTATTTTTCAGGTGAATCACCCTAATTTGGAACGCGAGTTATTTGGATTACGTTTTAAGAACCCTGTTGGCTTGGCAGCTGGATTTGATAAGAATGCAGTACTGTATAATGAACTTGCAAATTTTGGTTTTGGTTTTATTGAAATAGGTACGGTCACTCCTAAAGCCCAAGAAGGCAATCCCAAAAAACGTTTATTTAGATTGCAAGATGATAAAGGAATCATCAATAGAATGGGGTTTAATAATGCAGGCCTTGAAGCTGCAATCACGCAGTTGAAAAAAAATAAAAAACAGATTATAATTGGAGGTAATATTGGTAAAAATACCCAAACAGCTCCAGACGCCTATACGAAGGATTATTTAGAGTGTTTTAGTGCCCTACACCCTTATGTGGATTATTTTGTCTTAAATGTAAGTTGTCCCAATGTAGGGAGTCATGCGAAATTAAATGATAAAGATTATTTAGAAGAATTAATAAACGCTGTACAATCATTAAATGCCACTTTTGAAGTCTCTAAGCCTATTCTGCTTAAAATAGCACCAGACTTGAATAATACACAGCTAGATGAAATCATAGCACTCGTTAAGGCGACTAAAATTGAAGGGGTTATTGCTTCTAATACGTCCGTGTCTAGAGAGAACTTAAAAACAGATGCCACCGCTTTAAAATCTATTGGGAATGGGGGGGTTAGCGGACAGCCGATCACAAATAAAAGCACTCAAGTCATCAAGTATTTATCCGACAACAGTCAAAAAGCATTTCCAATTATTGGAGTCGGGGGTATTCATTCTGAAAAAGATGCCTTAGATAAATTAAGTGCTGGTGCAGATTTAGTACAGATTTATACAGGATTTATATATGAAGGCCCTGCTCTTGTAAAGCGAATTAACAAAGCAGTATTGAAGTCCTTATTAAATTCATAATTCATTTTGAATACGGAAATATTAGTTTCATTTATTCTTGCCACAGCAACTCTGGCATTCTCTCCGGGTCCTGACAATGTATTTGTTCTTGTTCAAACTATTTCTTATGGTAAACGCAAAGGAATGGCCATTGTTTGTGGGTTGATTTTTGGGTGTATTATACATACTTCTGTAGTAGCTTTCGGCTTATCGTCATTTATACAGTCTAGTCCAAATTTGCTTTTTTCATTAAAACTTATTGGCGCTTTTTACTTGCTTTATCTTGCTTATATCACCTACCATTCAAAACAAGAATTTAATATTAAAAAACAGTTGGATAACGGGAATTCTCTATTCCGATTATTTAAAAGGGGCTTTATTATGAATGTAATCAATCCAAAAGTCTCCTTATTTTTTATGGCTTTTTTCCCTGCTTTTTTATTCAGTTCAACCCTGTCATTAACCAGTCAGTTTTTTTTTCTAGGTCTCTTATTTATGGGAACCTCTTTTTTAATATTTACACTGCTTGTCTTTTTCTCAGGATCTGTAGCTTTAACTTTAAGGAATAATAAAGGTTTTGAATCTATAATTAAATGGTGTCAAATAGTCGTCTTTTTGATAATCGCAATTTTTATTTTAATCACAAATTAGAGGATTACTCACAGAAAATAAATGGAAAAAATTAAACTTATATGGGATTTTAGAGGTCCTTCGAGCCAGCACACTGCTACACACTTTAAAACTCATTTATTAGAGTTTTTTCATTCCGAAAAAATAGAATGGGATTCGTGTGACGTTCAGGTGGTAAACCCCTCATATCACTATACATTTGTCATTACCGCTAAAGCACATTTAGCGCTCATTAAATCGGCTCTTAAGCCCAATAGAGGCCAGCTGGTTAAAGCTGGCTAGAGTTCCATTAGTTATATATTTCTAGAAGTTTGTATTGGGATTCTATAGCATCCTTAAATTCTTCTTTCATTGAAGCGACAAGTTCTGCTACTGACGGGGAATCATGAATATTTGTTACCCCTTGTCCCGCAGACCATATAGTTGCCCAAGCCTTTGCTTCACTTTCAGAAGGCGTAAGTTCTTTTCCAAAATCAATTTTCTTTTCTTGACTGAGCATTTCCTCAGTAATACCCATGGCTTCCATGCTTGGGCGTAAGAAATTAGCCGCGACTCCAGAAATGGCCGCAGTGTATACAACATCGTTAGCACCACTAGAAATAATCATATCTCTGTATTCTTTTGGTGCCTTACTTTCCTTAGTGTTTATAAATCGAGTGCCCATGTAAGCAGCATCGGCACCCATTTGCATCGCTGAAGCGATATCACGGCCATTGCTAATACAGCCAGAAAGAATTACAGTTTTCTTAAAAAAGCTTTTAATTTCAGCGACTAAAGGCATTGGATTAATGGTACCGGCATGCCCTCCAGCACCTGCAGCTACGACAATAAGCCCGTCGACGCCTGCCTCAGAAGCTTTTTCAGCATGTCTTCTTTTGATCACGTCATGAAAAACCAAACCTCCATAACTATGCACAGCTTCAACTAGCTGAGGGACAGCTCCTAATGAAGTGATGATGATAGGTACCTGGTGTTTGACGCACAACATTAAGTCTGCTTGAACTCGTGGGTTGGATTGGTGTACAATCAAATTAACCCCAAATGGGGCCGGTTTTGTACCCGTTTCTTTTTCAAAATCTACAAGCGCAGTTTTAATCTCAATAAGCCATTCCTCAAAGCCTTCACTTGTTCGTTGGTTTAGAGCAGGAAACGTGCCTACAATTCCATTTTTACAACATTCAATTACAAGTTTCGGACCTGAAATTAAAAACATTGGAGCTGCGATTGCGGGGATCGATAATTCTTTTATAAATGAAGCTTTACTCATAATTGTTATATTGTGTTTTTTTAGAAGTTACCAGAGATATCTAAAGCTAAAAGCATGTGGTGCTTATACTGGATCACCCCTGATTGTTGTTGCAATATAATAGTTGTAAGTTAGAACACCAACAAATCTCTAAAATCTCCTAAGGAAAAGTAAGGATATTATTTGTTTACTTTTAAAATTAACTTTCCAATTTTATCTCCAGAAAAGAGTCGTAAAAGTGTGTCGTTAAAATTATCTATCCCCTCATAAATGTCTTCTTTACTTTTGATCAAGCCAGCTTGGGTCCATTTCATATAGTCAGCAATGGCTTCAGGATATTGTTGCTGATAATCAAATACAACCATGCCTTTCATTGAAGCACGATTGACTAACAGCGATAAATAATTACTGGGTCCTTTTGGTTTTGTAGTCGTATTATACTGAGAAATTGCGCCACAAATAACAACTCTTGCATTCCTTCTTAATTTTGTAAGCGCTCCATCTAAAATAGTACCTCCTACGTTATCAAAAAACACATCTATCCCTTTTGGACAATGCGTTTTTAATCCGGAGTATATATTATCGTTTTTGTAATCAATAGCAGCATCAAACCCGAGTTCATTAACTAGGTAATCACATTTGGTTTTTCCGCCTGCAATCCCGACCACTCGACAGCCTTTTATCTTTGCAATTTGTCCTACTAAACTCCCAACAGCACCAGCAGCTCCGGAAACAAGAACAATGTCTCCTTCTTTTAGCTCCGCCACTTTTAAAATCCCAAAATAGGCGGTCATCCCCGGCATTCCTATAATGCCCAAATAGCGCTCTAGTGCTGCTTTCGTTGGATCAACGACATAAAATCCTTTTCCATCTGTGACGGTGTACTGTTGTACGCCTCCCCATCCACAAACAAAATCACCGACTTTAAATTTTGAATGGTTATTTACTTTTATAACTTCACCCACAGTCCCTGCACGCATGATAGCCCCCACTTCTACAGGATCAATATAAGACTTGCCTTCACGAATCCATCCTCGCATTGCGGGGTCTAATGAAATATAATGATTTTTAACAATAACTTCTCCATCCGAAAGTTCAGGAATTTTTGTCGTTTGATAAGTCCAAGTAGACTCTGTGGGCAGCCCAATAGGGCGTTCAGCTAATAAAACTTGTTTATTCATTGATTTAGTTTATGGTACTTTACTTGATTATAATCGTTCTTTTTAAGTGGTATTAGTCCAAACAGTTCAATCATTTTTACGATAATTTGATTGGATTTCTGTGTCTTTGCTTTTATTTACTGTGATGTAACAAAATTCCCCAACTGGGGCGATAGGACGGTCCCTACAAAGACAAGTTGAAATTAGTTTCGGTATTTCAAATGTTATATTAGTGACTAATAATCTCAAATATAGTAAAATAGAATGTATTTTTAAACTAACAAAAAGTAATTATTTAGGCTTGCTTTGGAGGTTTATAATAGAACTCAATAATCGAATATTAATTCACTACTCACATCTTATGAATACTCTTGCTGGAGAACCTGACCCTCCTATTATCTTTAAGGGCGCCACAATAAGTTCGCAATTTCCTTTTTCTTGAGCAATTTCCGAAAGACTTGCCATATTTTCGATAATGAGAATGTTTCGTTTAGCTAATAGTATTCCGTGGCATGATGTTTCTGGATTTTTGAAATTTGAGGCGACATCTAAAGATCCATTATCAGATCCAATTCCTGTAATGTTAATGGCTTTGTTATCAATAAGGTCGGCTAGATATTGACAGGTTTCTTGAGCGAACCCAGGAGAATCTTTGCTAGAGTATGTTTTTGTATTATAGTCTTGTGCTAAACCAAAATTAACGATAAGCCAGGCACCATTTTGTAGTTGATTAACAATAGGCTGTATATCACTTGGGTAGACATTACGGTTTTCACGACTCGTCATATCTAGAAAGACCATAGGACCTGTTAGTTGATCTACAGTAAGTTCGCCAACAGAAAGCTGATTGATTTGATCACTGTTTTTGTGTACAAAATGATTTGGTGCATCAACATGAGTCCCTGTGTGGTCGTCAAAGAATAGGTTACCTCTTAAAAAACCATGGCTTCCATTATTAAGACTTCCTGAATAGGTTACTGGGTCAAACAGGGCTATTGAATCCGTATTAGAAAATGGATTTGTTAAGTCCGGAGTTATTTTTTTTAAAGATGTGCTATCAGCATAAAATGCTACCATAGGAAGTCCTACATCGTAATAACGTTGAGCATTCAACTTTTGTTGATGTGCCATTAAAATTAATATCAACATAACAAATAAGTTTCTAATCATATCAGTTTTTAATTAAAATGTATTTTTTTTTGATGTCGTTTGTATTACACAAGCTTACTACATTCGTGCTCATATTAAACAGATACTTACCACAAGGAAAGATTACCAATCCTTTTGTAAGGTTCAGCTCTAATTACGTTATAAATTCGTAAAAACTAAAGGGTGATGTAATAAGAGGTCGTATGGTGTAACGAAAGTGTTCCGTTAGTGTAACACTCTATTTAAAAGAATAGATACATTCGAATAGTTTATTATCTTTAACCTTTAATTTTATATCATGAAACAAAAGATAATTGTGACAGGGGGGTGTGGGTACATAGGTTCTCATACAGTGATAGAGCTCATAACTAATAATTATAAGGTGGTTATTGCCGATGACTTATCCAATTCGTCCTTAAAGATTTTAGATCGCATTGAAAAAATTACAGGCACTAAGCCTTCGTTTACGCATTTGGATTTAAAATCGGTAACAGCCACTCAAGATTTTTTTAAGTTGCACAATGATGCGGCTGCTGTGATCCACTTTGCGGCGCATAAGGCCGTAGCTGAGTCTATTCAGAACCCTTTGATGTATTATAATAATAATTTTGTTTCGCTGATCAATACTTTAATGTCGATGCAAGAGTTTGAGATTCCTAATTTCATATTTTCTTCGTCAGCGACGGTTTATGGAAATCCATCTATCATGCCAATTAGTGAACAAACTCCAACGCAACGCCCATTTTCTCCTTATGGCAATTCTAAGAAAATAGCGGAAGAAATATTAGAAGATGTCTGTAATGCAAGTCCTAATTTTTCTACAATTTTATTGCGTTATTTCAACCCTATTGGGGCGCATTCTTCTGGTTTAATAGGAGAGTTTCCATCAGGTATTCCAAACAACCTAATGCCATACATCACTCAAACGGCTGCTGGTGTACGCGAGAAACTCAGTGTGTTTGGGGCGGATTACCCAACAAAAGATGGAACCGCTGTTCGTGATTATATTCATGTAGTCGACCTAGCTGATGCGCACGTAAAGGCTGTTAGTAGACTTCTAACCGATTCAGCTGGTGCGAGTAATATTGAAACGATTAATCTAGGAACCGGAATTGGTTACTCTGTTTTGGAGGTTATTAAAGCCTTTGAAGCGGTTAGTGGTAAGCCACTAAACTATGAAATCACCAAGAGAAGAGAAGGGGATGTTGCAGAGCTTTACGCTTCTACGGCTTTAGCTAAGAAACTTTTAAATTGGGAAGCCAAATTAGGTTTGGAGTCTATGATTCAATCGTCATGGGATTGGGAGCAAAATTTAAGAAACGAATAATTAAGTAGTATATTTCTTATAATTAAATACATTTATCTTTCTCTGATAGCCCAACTAAAAGCGTTAATTTTATGATAAACAGATGTATTAATGTGTATCTAAACTGTATGTTTGTTAGACAAACAAACCAATTACATTACAAATGAAGTCTAAAGTTTTTTCCGTCATATCGTTCGTTTTTATCTTTTTAATTTCTACAAGCGTAGATAACAGCAAGTCCGCACAAGAGTTTCAAGCAAGAGCTTATTATTTTTCTAAATCTAAAATGGAATTAGGGAATTGGGGTGCTAGATTAAGCGAAGCTCAAAAAAAGGAAATTGGAGCGCGTATGAAAAATAGACTTGAAAAAGGGTATGTTTTGTCTTTTAACAAAGAAGAGTCTTTATTTGTTGAAGAAGATCAATTAGATGCTATTTCTGGGGCTACAGATTCATGGGGAAAAAACTTTACACCTGGTACACAATATAAAAATGTCAAAACAAATACCCAACTACAAGAACAAGAATTTTACGGAAAAAAGTTTCTTATCAATGATGCCTTACAGCCTATAGAGTGGAAACTTGAATCAGATACCAAAAAAATTGGTAATTATAACTGTTTTAAGGCTACCGCAGCAATCCCAACCAATGAACTTACGTGGTATTCTTTTTCATGGGATAAGCTCAGAGAAACAAATGAATCTGAAAGTGATTCAACTCAAGTAGAAGAAATTAAGATGACGTTAGTAGAAGCTTGGTATGCACCGCAAATTCCTGTTCGTCATGGACCTCTAGAATATTGGGGTCTTCCAGGACTGATTTTAGAAGTAAGTGCAGATAATACCACGATGTTATGCTCAAAACTAATCCTTAACCCGGATGAGGTCATCGAGTTTGAAGCCCCTAGCAAAGGAAAAGAAGTTACAAAGTTAGAATACCGAACCATAATCAATGAAAAAATGGTTGAGTTTCGTAACAATCGCATGAGACGACGATAATACCTCCTACGTCAATCTGTGATTTATTCATAAATCAGAAAATAAGTTAAATTATTAATAGTTTTTTAAGTACTATTTTTAGAATATCGAAAAAGTGTCGATAAAACGTTTCCTATTTAATTCTAAAATCAAATAATTTATATATTTACAATGTATTAAGATACTTTAATTCAGTGTCTAATCAAATTATATGGACTTACATACTTATAAAACCTTCAATACAACAACGGCTACTCTTTATAGCCTTGGTTTTACATGTCCTCGCGTTACACGCTGTCGCCCTTAGGGTGTTTATGTAGTTTATGAACTTTGGTGTGTCCGGGTTCCCTTTTAAATTCTTTCAAAACTTATTTTATTAATTTAAATCTTAAATAATGAACATCATTATTGCAGATAAATCACATGCGATCCATGCGCTTACTATTTGTGAAGCTATAGAAGCAGCAGCTCAGGTAAGGGGTACAGGAATTGCCAAACGTTCTAAGGAATACATCATTTCTAAAATGGAAAACGGCAATGCCGTTATTGCTTTAGAGGGCACTACGTTTGCCGGGTTCTGTTATATAGAAACTTGGAGCCATGATAAATTTGTAGCCAATTCAGGTCTTATTGTCGTCCCGGAATTTAGAAATCAAGGATTAGCTAAGAAAATCAAGCAAGTGGTTTTTGAGCATTCAAGAACGAAATATCCAACGGCTAAAATTTTTAGCATTACAACCGGTCTAGCAGTCATGAAACTAAATAGCAGCCTTGGGTATAAGCCGGTTACTTTTTCTGAACTCACCAATGAACCTAGCTTTTGGAAGGGCTGTCAGACTTGTAAAAATTACGATGTACTTCAGCGAACATCAGAAACCATGTGTTTGTGTACAGGGATGTTATTTGACCCTAAGGTAGACTTGTCAACCAATTCTGAGAAGGTAAAAGAAAAAACATTTCTAAGACTAAAAAGTATCAAGCAAAGCTTGTTTCTAAAAAAAACTAAAAAATGAAAAACTTAAAAAAATTAGTAATCGCTTACAGTGGTGGTTTAGATACTTCTTACTGTGCAGTATCCTTGTCAAAGCAAGGCTATGAAGTTCACGCGGTGAGCGTTAATACCGGTGGCTTTTCTGAAAGAGACATTAAGACTATTGAAAAAAACGCTTATAAAATGGGGGTTTCAACCTATAAAAATATCGAGGCAGTTGCTACATTTTATCAAAAAGTAGTCAAATACTTGATTTACGGAAACGTCCTGAAAAACAACACCTATCCATTGTCTGTTAGTGCAGAACGTATTGTACAAGCGATTGAAATTATTGAGTATGCAAAATCCATTAATGCCAAATTTATTGCTCACGGTAGTACGGGTGCAGGAAACGATCAAGTTCGTTTTGATATGATTTTCCAAACTTTAGCACCAGAAATAGAAATTGTCACACCAATTAGGGATCAAAAGTTAACACGACAAGAAGAAATTTCTTATTTGAAATCTAATGGAATTGATTTAGACTGGGAAAAAGCAAAGTATTCTATCAATAAAGGGCTGTGGGGCACAAGCGTAGGGGGTGACGAAACCCTGACGTCACACTTGGCGTTGCCAGAATCTGCCTATCCATCTCAGTTAGAATCAAAATTGCCTCAAACCGTAGCGCTCACTTTTATAAAAGGTGAGTTGACGGCTATTGACGGGCAGGAGAATGCTTCTGAAATACTTATTCAAAACCTCAATGACTTGGGGTCTAAATATGCCATAGGAAGGGATATTCATGTAGGGGATACCATTGTAGGGATTAAAGGTCGCGTTGGTTTCGAAGCCGCTGCCGCCCTTATTACGGTGAAGGCCCATCATTTACTTGAAAAACATACCTTAACAAAGTGGCAACTTCAACATAAAGACTATTTGTCTAACTTTTATGGGATGCATTTACATGAAGGTCAATATTTGGACCCTGTTATGCGCGACATGGAAGCATTTCTAACGTCAAGTCAAGCTAGTGTATCAGGGATTGTTGAGGTGGTGTTGAAGCCCTATCATTTTACAATTAATGGCGTTAAATCCCCTTACGATTTAATGAATGCAAAGTTTGGTAGCTACGGAGAAGTTAACTCTGGATGGACTGCTGAAGAGGCTAAAGGCTTTATTAAAATTAATGGAAATCAGAACAGAATTCATCAACACGTAAATTCAGACGCATGATACAAGCAGGAATTATAGGGGGGGCTGGCTATACAGCTGGCGAATTGATTCGATTACTATTAACACACCCTAAAGTAGAAATCAACTTTGTATACAGCACCTCTAGTGCCGGAAAAAAACTGAGTGCGATACATCAAGATTTAGAAGGGACCACAAATCAGCTGTTTACAGATTCAATTCAAAGCGATGTGGATATTTTATTTCTTTGTTTGGGGCATGGAAACTCTAAAGTATTTTTAGAAAACCATCCCTTTTCAAAAGCGACTAAAATGATCGATTTGTCAAACGATTTTAGACTCACACAAGATGCTGTATTTCAAAATAAACAATTCGTCTATGGTTTACCAGAATTAAATAAGACGGCCATACAATCGGCTCAGTATATTGCCAACCCAGGGTGTTTTGCAACGGCCATTCAATTGGCAATTCTGCCATTAGCCGCTAATGGATTAGTGGAAGACGCCATCCATGTCAATGCTGTGACAGGCGCGACGGGAGCAGGGACAGCCTTGTCAGCAACCACCCATTTTACATGGCGAGTTGATAACTTTTCACATTATAAAGCATTTAACCACCAACATCTAGGAGAAATCCACCAATCCGTAAATTCACTTCAGAAAGAGTTACAGAGTGTAATTCATTTTATCCCGAACCGAGGAAATTTTTCTAGAGGCATATTTGCCACTATTTACACCAAATACGATGGCACTTTAGAAACCGCATTGTCGCTTTTTAAAAGCTATTACAAGGATGCAGACTTCACCTTTATTTCGGACACGAGTATTCATTTAAAACAAGTAGTGAATACCAACAAATGTTTACTTCACTTGGAAGTGCATGAAGGTAAGCTGCTTATCACTAGTGTTATTGATAATTTACTCAAAGGAGCCTCTGGGCAAGCAGTACATAACATGAACTTGATGTATGGATTTGAAGCTCATTTAGGGCTACAGTTAAAAGCAAATTATTTTTAAATCATGAGTTATCGACCACTACCATTAGGTTTGACTGTATCAAAGTCCACTATTGAAGGACTTGGCCTGTTTGCAACGCAACCGCTCCCAGAAAACACTGTTTTAGGCATCATCCATGTTAAGGATGCTCGTTTTGAAAACGATTGCATCCGAACTCCACTAGGGGGGTTTATTAATCACAGCCAAGATCCAAATTTACAGTCCTTTTTAAAAAATGATTTTAAATATATAAAAACAACAAGAGAGGTTCGTTTAGGAGAGGAATTAACCTTAAAATATACTTTATACAAATTATGAAAACAGCAATTATAGGAACCGGAAATTTAGGAAGTGCAATCGCCAAAGGCCTTATTACAACGAATGCAATAACTTCTTTGTATCTAACCAAGAGAAATGTAAATGGTTTAGTAGCTTTTGAAGGCTATCAAAACGTGTTTTTAACAAGCGATAATATGAAAGCTGTTCAGAAGTCGGATATTATTATTTTGGCCGTACAACCAGCTCACCTTGAGAGTATACTTAAAGAGATTAGCCCCTTTTTAACGGAGAAACATGTTTTAATATCTACGATAACAGGATTTTCAATTTCTAGAATTGAAGACCTTGTTGGGGCCCATCAGTTTGTCATTCGTGCGATGCCTAATACGGCGATTGCCGTAGGCAAATCTATGACTTGCCTTTGCAGTAATGAAGTTGGTGCGCAACGTCTGGCCATAGCTGAAGCTATCTTTAACCGATTGGGTACAACGATTGCCATTCCAGAACAACAAATGCAAGCAGCTACCGTAGTCTGTGCCAGTGGCATTGCCTTTTGGATGCGTTTAATTCGTGCCACAACACAAGCGGCTATCCAACTTGGTTTTGATGCCAAAGAGGCTCAAAACTTAGCAATGTTCACTTGTGAAGGGGCAGCCAGTTTATTAATCACTTCTGGAAATCACCCAGAACAAGAAATTGATAGAGTAACAACACCAAATGGCTGCACTATTGAAGGACTTAATGAGATGGAACACAAAGGGTTGAGTTCCTCTCTTATTCAGGGGATGGTCGCGTCCTTTGATAAAATTAACAGTATAAAAACCCAGTAATTATGAGTTTATTTGATGTATATCCCCTCTTTGATGTTACCCCTGTGAAAGCAGATGGTGTGTTTTTATATGACGCTTCTGGAAAAGAGTATTTGGATTTGTATGGGGGTCATGCGGTAATTTCAATAGGGCATTCACATCCTGTTTATGTAAAAGCATTGACGGATCAGCTTCAAAAAATTGGGTTTTACAGCAACGCTGTACAAAATCCAATTCAAAGCAAGTTAGCGGACCGTCTTGAGCAGCTTTCTGGTTGTACAGATTACGACTTGTTTATGTGTAGCTCTGGAGCGGAAGCCAATGAGAATGCGCTGAAGCTCGCCTCTTTTCATACCAATAAAGCAACGTTGATAGCATTTAACAATTCATTTCATGGCCGTACTTCTGCCTGTGTTGCTGCGACCGATAACCCTAAGATTATAGCCCCTTTAAATGCCCAACAACAAGTGCGTTTTTTGCCACTTGGAAACTTAGAGTTGGTTGAGGCAGCTTTAAAAGCGGAACCTATATGTGCCATCATTATTGAGTGTATTCAAGGCGTTGGTGGCTTGGATGAAAGCACCACAGATTTTTATATGGGCTTAGAGACGCTGTGTACTAAATACAGTACCGTTTTAATTGCTGATGAGGTTCAGTCCGGTTTTGGACGGACTGGAGACTTTTTTGCATTTCAAAAACATGGACTCAAGCCTCATATTATTTCAATGGCCAAGGGAATGGGAAATGGCTTTCCTGTAGGAGGGATTCTAATTCATCCTTCAATAAAGGCATCCTATGGATTACTAGGAACTACTTTTGGTGGCAACCATCTGGCTAGTACTGCGACTCTAGCTGTTTTGGATGTTTTAGAATCTGAGAAGTTAATGCAAAACGCTAATGCCATGTCGGCTTATTTTATTGAAAAAGCAAAGACCATATCTCAATTAAAACAACTAAAAGGCAGGGGTTTGATGTTGGGGGTAGAGTTTGATTTCCCGGTGGCTTCACTTCGTAAAAAACTACTTTTTGAACATTCTTTGTTTACTGGCAGCTCTAAAAACCCTAATCTGATCCGGATTTTACCACCATTGACGATTCAAAGAGAACATATCGATACATTTTTTAATGCTTTAGAACAAGAGTTATGAAACACTATTTAACTATTAACGATCTTCCGTCTGTTGAAATAGCAATCCAAGAAGCGATTGCGTTAAAATCAGATTCCTATAAGTATAAAAACTTAGGCGCTCAAAAAACCTTAGTCATGTTGTTTTTTAACGCCAGTCTTCGCACCCGTTTAAGCACCGAAAAAGCGGCCAAACACTTAGGAATGGAGGTCATTGTTTTGAATGTTACAGATGCTTGGCAATTAGAATTTGAATCTGGTGTGGTGATGAATTTAAATACATCTGAGCATGTCAAAGAAGCGGCGCAGGTCATTTCGCAGTATGCGGATATTTTAGCAGTGAGAGCTTTTCCAACCTTGAAAGATAAGGACAAGGACGCATCTGAATGGATCTTAACTAGTTTTGTCAAGTATGCGACCGTTCCAGTTATAAACATGGAAAGCGCCACTGGCCATCCGCTTCAAGCCTTAGCTGATGCGATGACGATTCAAGAATTAAAAACGAAGAAAAGACCTAAAGTGGTGCTTTCATGGGCGCCTCATCCAAAAGCATTGCCACATGCAGTTGCCAATTCGTTTATTGAAATGATGCAATCTATAGAGGTTGATTTTAGCATTACACACCCCGAAGGCTATGATTTGGATCCTAATATAGTCAAAGAGATTCCAGTAAGTTACCTGCAAGAAGAAGCCTTAAAAACGGCTGATTTTGTCTATGTAAAAAACTGGAGTAATTACAAGACATACGGAGAAAATACGTCTCAAGATTCGAGCTGGATGATGACCAAACAGAAGCTAGGGTCCGCGACATTCATGCATTGCTTGCCTGTGAGACGGAATGTAGTGGTTGAAGATGCTGTCTTAGATAGTGAGCAATCGGCAGTGATCAAGCAATCAAATAATAGAACCTATGCCGCGCAGCTTGTATTGAAAAAAATTTTAGAAAATGAAGAATAATAGACTAAAGATCATCAAGGTTGGTGGAAATGTTATTGATAACCCTATAGCCCTTAAGTCATTTTTAAAAATAGTATCTACAGTTGAAGGGCCTAAGATTCTTGTTCATGGAGGGGGAAAATCAGCGACAGACTTAGCAAATAAAACGGGGATCGAAGTTAAAATGGTTGAAGGTAGGCGACTTACAGACGCCGCGACTTTAGAACTCATCACCATGGTGTATGCAGGCAAAATTAATAAAACTATAGTAGCACAACTGCAAGCCTTGCGTTGCAATGCCATTGGATTTACAGGGGCAGATGGCAATACGATTAGCTCCATTAAACGTCCGGTGTCAACGATTGATTATGGCTTTGTTGGCGATGTCCAAAGCGTGGAAACTTCCACTTTGGAATTGCTGCTAGAACAGAGTATTTTGCCTGTGTTTTGTGCCATAACCCATGACAACAAGGGGCAGCTTTTAAATACCAATGCCGACACAATAGCTTCCGAATTGGCAATTGCATTTGCTAAAATGTACCAAGTCGAACTCTACTACTGTTTTGAAAAAAAGGGCGTTTTAAAAGATATTAATGATGATAATTCGGTGATTGAAACCATCACTAAATCGTCTTACGAAAAATTGTTAGAGGCCCAATTAATATTTTCTGGGATGCTACCGAAATTAAATAATTGCTTCCATGCGTTAGAACAGAATGTTTCTAAAGTTTGCATTGGAACACCAGAAATGTTGCTTGATTCAGAAGCAGTTTTCACAACACTTACTTTAAAATGAATTTAGAAAATCTATCCGCCGCTGCCATTCAATTATTAAAAGATCTGATTGAAATCCCTTCGTTCTCATCTGAAGAACAGCATACTGCGAAACGCATTGAAGCGTGGTTTAATATTAATAAAATTCCGTTTAATCGCAACCAAAACAATATCTGGGCAGTCAATAAATATTTTGATGCATCCAAACCAACCCTCTTATTAAATTCTCATCACGACACCGTCAAACCCAATAACGGCTATACCAAAGACCCATTTAAAGCACAGGTCGAATCCGGAAAACTTTATGGGTTGGGGAGTAATGATGCTGGCGGTTGTTTGGTGTCTTTAATAGCCACATTTACGCATTTTCACACATTCAAAAATCTTAATTACAATTTGGTAATTGTAGCCTCTGCAGAAGAAGAGAGTAGTGGTAAGGCGGGATTAAACAGCATGCTGTCAATCATTCCAAAAATTGATGTGGCGATTGTAGGGGAGCCCACGCTCATGCAATTGGCTGTGTCTGAAAAAGGTTTGGTGGTCTTTGATGCAGTTGTAAAAGGAACACCCGGGCATGCCGCTCACCCCAATCCAGATAATGCAATCTATAATTCAATCCAAGTTCTGGAATGGTTTAAAGACTTTGAGTTTGATAAAATATCAGACTTTTTAGGGCCCGTAAAAATGACCGTCACACAAATCAATGCTGGAAAGCAACACAATGCGATACCCGCAGGCGTTGAGTTGGTTGTAGATGTTCGAGTTAATGACCAATATAGCAATTCAGAAATCGCTGAAATTTTGCAAAAACAAGCTCCCTGTGATTCTATGATTCCAAGAAGCTTGCGACTTAATTCGTCTTCCATCCCTCTTGCGCATCCGCTGGTACAAGCGGGTATTGAAATGGGGCGTAAAACTTATGGGTCGCCAACACTTTCCGATCAATCGGTTTTGAGTTGCCCATCCCTAAAATTGGGTCCTGGAGATAGTACGCGTTCACATACGGCAGATGAATTCATTTTTATTGACGAAATAAAGGAAGGCATTTCATTATATATTCAATTATTAACTAAAATACTATAATTATGAAACTTTGGGATAAAGGAATTTCAATCGATCAATTTATTGAAAAATTCACTGTTGGAAACGACCGTGAAATCGATCTTAAAATTGCTATTTATGATATTCAAGCGTCGTTGGCGCATGCACAAATGTTGGTAGAGATAGGGCTTTTAAAGCCTAAAGAACTCAAAGCTATTAAGGGTGTATTTGAGGTCTTACAATCTCAGCTTAATGAAGGCACTTTTGTGATTGATGCCCAGTTTGAGGATATTCATTCAAAACTTGAATATGAGCTCACCAAAGCCTTGGGAGATACTGGTAAAAAAATACATACGGCACGTTCAAGAAATGATCAGGTTTTAGTGGCTTTACAGCTGTATTATAAAGCTAATTTGAAGACGATACAGGACAAGACTAAAATATTATTCGATACTTTAATTGATTTAGCAGAAACGCATAAAACAGCTTTATTACCAGGCTATACCCATTTACAAGTCGCCATGCCCTCGTCTTTTGGTTTGTGGTTTTCTGCCTATGCCGAATCTCTTATAGACGATGTATATGTACTGCAGGGAGCTCAAAAAGTGGTGGACCAAAACCCTTTAGGTTCGGCAGCTGGGTATGGGAGTTCATTTCCAATTGACCGCGTATTCACGACCAAAGCACTTGGATTTGAAACTTTAAAATATAATGTAGTGGCTGCTCAAATGAGTCGTGGTAAAAATGAACGTATTATGGCAGCTAGCTTAGGGAATTTGGCGAATACCCTTGGGAAAATGGCCATGGATATCTGTTTGTATATGAGTCAAAACTTTGATTTTATTGGTTTCCCAGAGAGTTTAACGACGGGGAGTAGTATCATGCCCCATAAAAAAAACCCAGATGTTTTTGAACTAATTCGGGGGAAGTGTAACAAGCTTCAAAGTTTAGAAACTGAGATGCTTTTGATCACTAATAATTTACCGAGCGGTTACCACCGTGATTTTCAATTATTAAAAGAAAATATGATTCAGGGCTTTGAAGACTTAGAATCTGTTTTAGATATTTTTAATTATGCCATTCAGCAAATTCAAGTTAAAAACATTGATTTGAAGGACCCTAAATACCAGTATTTGTTTACAGTAGACAGTATCAACACCTTGGTGGTACAAGGGGCTTCTTTTAGAGAAGCGTATCAAACTATTGGAGCTCAAGTGCAGGCGGGTACTTACAAGTCGGAGACCCGTATTCCGCACACCCATTTAGGGAGTATTCATAATTTAGCATTAGATAAAATTAAAGCGAAGTATCCCTTAGGTAATTAAAATAGAGAAAATCAAATAATTAGTATTTTACTACTTTGTGGCTGCTAGTTTCAAAGGCATTTTTAAGCGTCAGAAAATACATTCCATTTTGTAGCTGGGGGGCGTTTATGGCTGCTTTCCCATTACTAAATTTCAGAATACCCTTAAGAACGCGCTGTGACAACTGATTCCGTAATTCAAAGTGGGTTTCTAGTTCTTGGTTTTCTGAGATTATAAAAAAGGAGGATTTAAATGGATTTGGAAACACAGACCAATTTTCTAGATTCGTTTCAGGAATCGTTAACGACTCTGTGTAACAATCTTCAGGAACAGCATAATCAGTTTTAATTAAATCTGTTATTTTAGAGCTTACAAAGCTTTCATTTGATAGGTTTTCAAGAAATGTAGAATCAATGACACTATTTGTGGCTCCTAAAAAGTCCTGCATGATCGTTGCGAACGTTTCTCGGTAATCATGCTGAACTGTTTGTACTTGGTAATTATTAGTTTCTACTGCTTCTGAAAGATCTACATTAATACCAGACACACCACTTTTGACGGGCTTTCCAAAAGCAAACATTGGGGCGACTTCTCCATGATCCGTTCCCAAACTTCCGTTTTCTTTTGCCTTTCGACCAAATTCAGAAAAGGTAACACCTAAAACGTCATCCGCTAAGTTATCCGCATTTAAGTCGGACATAAAAGATTCTATGGCTCCTGACAACTCAGCCATTAATTCACTATGTTTTCCTTGAATATCTCCACTCGCTTGATTTTGATTGTTATGGGTGTCAAACCCTGCAAGCTTTACCATAAAAACCTTGGTTTCAATTCCCCCTCTAATCAATCGAGCAACCGTTTTTAATTGATCTGCTAGATTGGTGTCTGGATAATTAGCTCCGCTACTGTTTGCTCCGTTATTAAAAGCAGTTGATATGAGCTGTGAATATTGGTTTGATAAAATATCTGTATCAATAATGTATTGTAGTTCCGCCCCATAATCAGAGTTAGGAATGTTAGTAGGGGGCGCACCGGCGAGTCCGCTAAGTACGGAGTAGAAGTTTTCAGAATCTTGACCGCTTAAGTTTAGAGCCAGTCCATGTTCAATTTCTCCATGAAACCCTAATGAGGTTGTTTTTGAGCCCACTTGTATGCCTAGTGGGTAAGCGGTTGGAATGCTATCTGCATAGTTTTGCTCCATAAACCGCCCAATCCATCCACTTTGATTTCCGTTGTCCCAATTGTTGCCATCATTTCCGGTCGCATAAATATCTTGAGATCCAAAATGACTTTTATTTTGAGAAGGGTATCCAACAGATTGAATGATGCGCAGTTGATCTTGTGCATATAAATTATAAAACCCTGTTAGTTCTGGATGCAGTGCAATATCCTGATTTGTTCCTATTAAGGAAGCGTCAATAGTGTTTAACGGAAGAAATACAGATGCGGGGATGTGAATATTTGGTCTTAGCGTTTGGTAGTCTGTATAGGCGCTAATAGGAATGACTGTATTTAAGCCATCATTTCCGCCGTTTAATTCCACTAAAACTAATTTTCTATTTGATACATCGCAATTATAAAACGAGTTGACCAATTTCATTGAAGCCTGAACTTCAAACGGCAACATGCTTGCGGCCGAGGCCGTCGTTGTGAGTTTTATGAATTGACGTCTTTTCATAGATGTGAGATTACATTAATTGAAATTCAGGAGCGTTAATCATCGCTGTAAATAGGGCATCTAATCGTATTTTGACTTGAACGGTATTTCCTGTTTGGAGGTAGTCGTTCCATGCAGAATTCCAATAATATGCTTCGAGTCCATCGGTTAGAATAGAGATAAAATATGCGTTTCTACTACTGTCTATAGATTCACAATAAAGCAAGTTTGCAATCTCTTGAACCAAAGTTATTGCATCAGTAGCAAGGGAGAAATTACCTGAGTTTTCTACATAGTCAACAGTGTTAAATAGGACTCTAATATTCGCATTGTTATTAAGAATTTTATTTCTTCCAGAAATAAAACACTCAATTAATTTATACCGCCCTATAATCGTGTTTGAAGAAAACCAATTACGATCAAAACTAGGAGTTTGGTACATGGCAGGGTAGCCTGCTACCGATTCTGGTGAAAACGGATTAATTCCCGTGCTTGGGAAAAAAGCTAAATAGCTAAAATTATAGTAAAATTTATGAAAATAAATTTGATCATTGCTAAAGCTTGATGGAGGGTTAGTGGCGCTGGCTTCGGGATTGGGAAGGTTAATATTTAATAAGCGTATGGTTTCGCTAATAAGTTGAAGTGGACTTTTTACAATGCTACCAATAATTTCATCTGAATTATCACTCGTATCTTCATCATAAAAATGTTGAGACATCAATAGAGTTTCTAGAACCTCAAGTAGGTTAAAGTCATTGGCAATAAGTTGATTGGATAGAGGAGTTATGATCTCATCTTCAACCTGTTGATTCCATTCGCTTTTGACATAAAACCGGTATAGTTTTCTGCAATATGATTTTGCAGTTGCTTGCTGTGAGAAAATCATCTCAACAAAGTCATCTACTTCCTGAATAACACCTTGCTGAGTGGATTGGCCTGAAATGGTCTGGTTGTTAAAGGCTGACGAAAATATTTTATCTGTAGTATCGTGTTGTCCAGTATTTACATATCCCATTGGAATTCCTGTGTCTGGATCAAGGGTATCCCTGAGCGGCTTGGTTTTTATTCCAGAAAACACTTTTGCAGCATTTTGGATGTCACTTTCTGTGTAGGTTGTATAATTTCCTTCTCCAATTTGTTCCCCTTTTAATATTGTAAATAGTTCTAAGAATTCTCGAGAATAATTTTCGTTCGGATTGTTTTTATTATTGGTGTTATTGTCAAGATAGTACAAAATAGAATTGTCAAAAGTTATTTTCTTGGCAAGAGCTTTTATGTTCCCATAAGCATAGAAATCTAACAATCTTAAATAGTCATAGAAGTAAGAAGATTTTGGGACTCCATCACTTTTAGAAAGTGTAAAACAGCTATGAAGAAAAAAAACAAGTTTATGTTTTAAACTATTTTGTTTCTGTGCATTATACCACCACCATCCTGAAATGATTGCTTTTTTTCGAAACTGTCCAACAGTGAAGTCTGCAGGAGTGGTGTTTACTGTGTGCATCCAAAACCCGTCAGGGACTCCAATTTCTGAGTTTACAATGGAGTCATAAGGGTGTTCCCAAAATAGGGTAGGTTCGTTAGACAACTCATTAACGGCCTGTTCGGGGGTTAGGGTCGCAAAATAGTCAAGAGTGGTTTTCGAATAATTAAAACAAGCTCTTCTTAATAGATGTTTTGCTTTTCGAGGTCCTAAGAGAACTACAGATGGGTTTAATGATGCCAATAGTTATTATATATGATACTAATTTAGTGAAAATCTCATTAATTACTTTAATATAACTTAAATAATAGATTTATTTTCAATTAAATAGATGTCAGCTGATACACGAAAAATTTAAAAATTGAATGAGTCGTATGATTCCTTAATATTAAGAAAATGAATTAATATTCGTAAATCAATCAGAAATATACAAAGCTCAAAAGTTGGGACGCTTTTCGGAGTCGAGTAAAATTTCACAAACTCAATCCATTAACAATCAAGTTATCAATGTTAATAAATTGCAATAAAACACAAGCAGTATTTAAGTAACTTTTTTGTAACTTAGCTTTATCTCTTAACTATTATGCAAAACTTATGAATCTAATTATTAGTGAAATAAATAAGAGAAATAAGTACGTTTTTAAAAAACTATTTAACAAGCACTATAAAGGATTAGTAATTTATGCTAATGGATACCTTTTTGATATGGATTCCAGCAAAGATATAGTGCAAGATGTGTTTATCTACATATGGGAGCATTCTGGGAAATTAAACATAAAAACGTCGTTAAAAGCCTATCTCTATTCAATGGTTCGTAATCGATGTTTGAATTATTTAAAATCGATTAAAGTCACCGATAATTTCAGTTTTCTAGATTTTAACATTTCACTTATCACAGAGGAAGTTTATGATTCTAGTTCAGAGCAAGATAAAAGTAAAGTGTATAATAAAGTTCTTGAAATTGTAGATACCCTCCCTGAAAAAATGCAGCAAGTTGTAAAATTAAAATTTCTTCATAATTATAAATATGCTCAAATAGCAGAAGAACTAGGTGTGTCTATTAATACAGTTAAAACCCAGCTTAAAAGAGCTAAGTATAAGATTACTCAGATGGTCACAACCCTACTTGTTTTTCTGCAAATTTAATTCTTTTGTTTCTAGATTTCTTAGGTTTTTTTTAAAAATAGTACGTTTTTAAATCCAAATTGATTGGTATTAATTCTTAATGGTTGAAAAAACTATTTGTTTTTGTCACCCTTTTTACGTTTTTAATTGTCTTACTAACAAAAGCTGTAATAAAGAATAATGGAATTTAAATTAATTATAAAAAAACTTCAAAACACACTCACACCAAAAGAAAATTCTATTTTTTCTAGATGGTATGAAACATATGAATCTCACAGGTTATATTTTGATAATGTGAAGGCGAACTTTAAAAATGATGTTACGCATATAGATGTCAAGACTGGCTGGCTGAGGATTGAAAATAAATTACGCATTTCTAAACGTAAAAAGTCCCTTAGGAAGTATGCTTCAGTTGCATCCGTATTGTTTTTTATTGCTGTAACTATAATTTTTAATAACGACGCAACCGAAAAAACGGACCTAATTGTTGTAAATGATACTATAAAAATTGGTACTGAAAAAGCCATACTCACATTGGAAGACGGCTCAACAGTCATATTACAAAAAGGAGAAAACTACAAAACAAAAAACGTAGTTAGTAATGGAGAAGCGCTTGTTTATAGTTCTAAAAACAACTCTGAAGATAAAGTTGCTTATAACTATTTAACCATTCCAAGAGGAGGGCAATTTCAAGTTATTCTTGAAGATGGTACTCAGGTATGGTTAAATTCGGATTCTAAAATTAAATATCCCAAAACATTTATTAATGGTGCAACTCGAGAAATAGAGTTGCTTTATGGCGAAGCCTATTTTGAAGTTTCTCCAAGTAGTAAGCACAATGGGGATTCATTTAAAGTTATTTCTAGCCAACAGGAGGTGGAAGTTTTAGGAACCGTGTTTAACTTGAGGGCTTATGAAGATGAAACTTACATTTATACGACACTTATTGAAGGGAAAGTCGTTGTTAAAAACGGGTTAACTACCGAGATATTAAAGCCAAACGAACAAATTGCACTTAATGTCCAAAACAGTACAATTTCCATGGCTATAGTTGATGTTTACAATGTGGCATCTTGGAGAAATGGTATTTTTAGTTTTAAAGAAAAACCGTTAGAGGAAATAATGAAAACACTTTCAAGATGGTATGATGTAGATATTATTTTTGAAAACCCAGTTTTTCAAAAAATGAAGTTTAATGGTGTTTTAAATAAAAATCAAAATATAGAAACTATTTTATCAATTATAAAATCCACTAACAACATCAATTATGAAGTAAATAACGATCGCGTAATCATAAAATAAAAAAAAAGGGAACAAGGTTCAGATCTCTCACAATTCAAGCCTTTATTCCCCCTATTAGATTTAATTAATTATAAACAACTAACCAAAACATGTAAATTTATGAAAATTAAAATTAACAATGTTCTTTTGAAAAGCAAAAAAGAACTTTTAAGATTTATTATGAGAATTTCTATATTCTTATTTTGCGCCACAGTTTTTAGCTTAACACCAGAAAACGTTTTTTCTCAAAATGCTAAAATTGTAATCGATTCCGATAAAGAGGTCTCGATCCACCAGATCTTTGATCTTATCAAAGAACAAACAAATTATACTTTTATTTATAATTCTAATCTGTTTGACGGTGTTTCTAAAGTTAGCTTAAAAAAAGGAACCATTCTAGCCAATACATTATTGCAAGAAAGTCTTTCACATGGAGATTTTAGTTTTGAGTTCTCAAACGATCAAACCATTGTTTTAAAGGACAATCAAATAGAAAGCCCGCTTCAAGTTCAGCAACAAATATCTGGAGTTATCTCAGATGAATTTGGGTTGGGATTGCCAGGCGTGAATGTCATAGAAAAAGGAACTAGTAATGGTGCAACGACTAATATTGAAGGGAAGTACACATTAAACGTAACGAATCCTGATGCTATTCTTGTTTTTTCTTTCGTTGGATATACAACTCAAGAAATCCCTGTTAATGGACAGTCTGAAATTAGTCTTTTCCTAAAAGAATCTGTGCTAGCTTTAGATGCTGTAAATTTAATCTCTACAGGCTACCAAACAATTGCTAGAGAGAAATTAACAGGTGCTGCCGAAAATATTAATAAATCATTTTATGAAAACTCCTTTAATCAAACTCTACAGCAAGGTTTACAAGGGAGTATTGCTGGCTTGCAAATAATTGCAAATAACACACATCCTCAAGCGGTTCCACAAGTAATTATTAGAGGAGTCGGCTCCGCTTTTGGAGAAGGCGTAGGAACTTTAAGTATAACGGGGAACACCTCAGTGTTGGGAGATCCATCAATTTTGACTGCAGGCAGTCCTTTGTACGTTATTGACGGCGTACCAACTTTTGATGGACGAGATCTTTCTAGCATTAATGGTATTGATATTAAATCAATCTCCGTGCTTAAAGATGCTGCTGCGGCAAGTATATATGGTGCAAGAGCTGCTAATGGTGTTATTGTAGTAGAAACTAAATCTGGGATTTCTGGAAAAGGTAAAGTTAACTATTCTACCCAAGTTGGTTTCTCTGAATTTGTAAGTTTAAATGAAAGTCTCAATACCTCTCAATTGCAAGAAATATTTATTGAAGGATTAATAAACAATACAGGAAATAGTATTGATACGAGTGAAGCTGCTTTAGATTGGTTAATAAATGAAAACCCTTACTCAGCATTTAACCCTAATCAAGACACTAATTGGGGTAAGGAACTAACAAGAGTAGGACAAATAACACAACATAACTTGTCTGCTTCTGGAGGAAAAAATGACAATAATTACTATTTATCTCTTGGGTATTTAAAAAATGAGTCTGCTATTAAAGAAATTAATTTTGACCGACTCACATTGAAATTAAAATACGATACACAAATTACTAAAAAGCTAAAAGCTTCCACTATTATTGGGTATGGAAAAACACAATCTAACAATCATGAAACAGGTACTTCGTACTATAATCCCTTTACAAGTATATATCGTTTAAGGCCAGATTTTAAAATTTATAATGATGATGGTTCTTATGATACTAGCTATAATTTTAAAGTAAACCCATTAGGGGTATTAACAGATGAAACCCGCCAACTAGAAACAAATGATTTTAGAGGGTCCATAAATCTAAACTACGAACTAATAGCAGGTTTATCGTTAGAAACAAGTTTAAGTACAAATTATAGACTAACCGAAAACTACAACAACTTCCCTTCTCATTTAGGAAAAGGAGCTAATTATAGAATTGGCTTTTCGGCGGTACCTACGAGTTATGGAAACCAAAGAAATACGGCGATATTTTCCTGGAACGCAAGATCTTTAGTAAGGTATACTAAGACATTTGGTGAAGATCATACTTTTGGTGCGTTTGCTGGAATTGAACAAAATGCAATGGATATGAAGGGTACTAATTTATCTGTGATTAACCTACGCGATGGTTCTGAAACATTTGATAATGGATCTTCAGAGGATAGCGACTCTTTTAGAAGAGAGACTTCAATTAGTTCTGCGTTTTTAAGTTTAGAGTATGATTTCCAAGAAAAGTATTTGGTAAACATGACCTTTAGAAGGGATGGGTCTTCACGATTTGGAGCTAACAATAAATACGGAAATTTCTATGCCATTGGATTGGGTTGGAATATTCATAAAGAGGATTTTATGCAAAACAATGACTTTGTAAATATTTTAAAATTACGCGCCAGTTATGGTGTTAATGGAAATGACCAAATTTCTCCTTTTGGTTATTCTGGAACGTTTGATACAACAGGGGCCTATAACGGACAAAATGCTGTTTTTATTTCATCCGCGGGGAATGCTTTAATAGGTTGGGAAGAAAATGCAACCTTTGATATTGGAGTAGATTTCGCGCTTTTTAATAATAGAGTTTCAGGCTTTTTAGATTATTATGTACGAGATACATCTGATCTTCTGTATAATTTACCGGTCTCCAGCCTAAATGGCGACTCGTTTGTTTTTCAAAACTTTGGGGGTATGAAAAATAGCGGAGTTGAAATTTCATTAAACACGAAAAACATCATCTCTCCTAATGACGGATTTACTTGGTCTACAGGAATTACTTTGACAACAAATAAAAATGAAATAACAGAACTTGAGACAGACGAAATTATTTCAGCTAACTATTTAAGAAAAGTAGGCGAGGACTATAACACGCTTAACCTTTATGGGTATGCAGGGGTTGATCCAGAGACGGGTAGTGAACTGTTTTATACTGACGAATCCGAGACCGAAACAACGATGGTACTTGGAGAGGCAGAAAAATACAATCATGGTAAAACAACTCCAGATTTTTACGGATCTCTAACAAATACGGTCACTTTTAAAAACTTCTCTCTTACGGCACAATTGTATAGCGCTTGGGGAGGACAAATATTTGAGACTAATGGGAATTTTCAAAATGATAATGGGTACAGAAGAACTCGTGATTACAGTAACACATCTAAATATGTGTATGACAATAGATGGCAACAACCAGGGGATATAACTGATGTTCCAAAATATGTGTATAGTAATTCACAATCAAGTAATCAAACTTCAAGATGGTTACACGATGGAAGTTATGTCCGTTTAAAAAGAGTGGAGCTAGCTTATACTTTTTCAAATCAGATTTTGAAAAACACTTTTATTGATAGACTTCGTGTTCACGTAAGTGGAGATAATCTATGGACCTCCATAAAAGATGACACCTTGATGAATGATCCTGAAATGGGGGGAATAACAGGTGCATCAAATCTGAATAATCCGATCTCAAGAACAATTTATTTTGGTCTTAACGTTACATTTTAACATAGTTTCTTCCAATTTTAACCATATAAAAAACACATAATTATGAAAAACATATATTTAATAATTTTAATGTTATCAATTACGCTCACATCTTGCAACAGTGATGAGCTTTTAGATAAAGATCCTTATGATGTAGTTCTGACAGAAAATCTAATTACAGATTTCACAAGTTTTGAATCAGCTACAGCTGGCGCATATAACATACTTCAGAACGGCTATTATCAAGGGGGCTTATACGCGATTGCTTCAGATTTAATGTCTGATAATTCTTTTGCAATTTGGTCCCTCTTTGCCGATACCGATAATTATGAAACAACTACTGATGATCGGGAGGTATTAAGAATCTGGAGTACAATTTCCAGTCTTATTGCACATACGTCAATCGTTATCAGACAGGCTGAAAGCTTTGACTTTGAATCTAACCAAGAGCAAGCGTCTGACTTAATTGCACAGCTCTATGTCATACGTGGTATGGCGTATTTCGACATGCAACGTTTGTTTGCACAGCCGTATAATTTCACTGCAGATGCCTCTCATGTCGGAATTCCTTTAATTGATGAAACTCAAGTAGGGATAGAGATTATTAATCCTGCAAGAAGCACCACCGCTCAAGTATATGCCAAAATAATTTCTGATATTCAGTTTGGGATTAATGGAATTGCTGATGATACATCTTCAATTTATAATTTTAATAAGACCTCTGCAAAAGCATTATTAGCAAGAGTCCATTTATATATGGAAAATTGGGCTGAAGCAAACGCATTGGCTACAGAAGTTATTGGATCTGGATATTCTTTAGTTTCTAACGTTGATTATATTGCAAGTTGGGCAGAAGCTACGACAACGGAATCTGTTTTTTCAATTGTAAATTCTGCAACAGATAACCCTATGTTTTATGCCATCACTTATTTATACGGACGTCCGCGTTTCAAAGCTACTACGGATCTATTTGATGCTATCGATGGCAATGATGTTAGAAAGAATTTAATCTACGATCAAAACGTACTAAAATATCCTTCTTATTCTACACGGGACGATAACACGCCTGTCATTCGTCTTTCTGAGATGTATTTGATAAAAGCTGAAGCTATGGCAGAGCTAGGAATGGATTCAGAGGCTCAAACAGCTGTTAATATGATTCTATTAAGATCTAATCCATTGGCAGCTGTTTATACTGAAACTGGCGAGGCGCTAAAAGATATTATTCAGGACGAAAGAAGAAAGGAATTAATGTTTGAAGGTCACCGTTTGTTTGATTTGACTAGAAAGAAGAAAAGTTTCACAAAGTATTCATCAGATGGAGCTATAATAGATGTTAATTACCCAAGTAATAAAACAATCTTACCAATTCCTCAATCAGAGATAGATGCTAATTATAATATAACTGAAAATGATCAAAATGCTGATTACTAATTAATTTTAATTGATAATTAAGACAAGCTATAAGTGTATATCTCTTGTAGCTTGTTTTTGTAATAACTACTTTAAGAATCTAAATTGCCCACTGTAATAGTAACGAAAAATCTACTTAATAAATTTAAGACTATGAAAAATATAATTCTAATATTAGCAGCCTCATTTGTTTTCACTTCCTGTTCTGAAAATAATTATGTTTTATTTTCTGGAAACGTGTCGAATTCCAAAGACACTACAATGAGAATAGGGAACATTAATAGGGACTTTAAAAAAGAAGTGACCATAGACGAAAACGGTAATTTTAGAGACACCTTGTATATTACTTCACCTGGTGCTTATTCGTATCAAATAGGAAGATCGTATGCTCCTGTTTTTTTTAGAGAAGGTTACGATTTGAACTTAAGTATTGATGCCAATGATTTTTATAAATCCAGAAAATTTAAAGGGAAAGGAAGTGAAGTAAATAACTACCATGTCGCCAAAAGTGCACTAAAAAATGAATTAGTAGGAGATGCTAAAACGTTTTTTGTAGTTCCTTTAGAGAATTTCCTAATTAAAATTAAAAAAAATAAAGAGACTCTTTTAGCTTTTTTAGAAGCGTCTACTTTAAATGGACAAGACAAAGAGATTCAGCGCAAAATCATAGAACATGATTATTTATTGACTCGCTACAACTATGACAAGTTTAACTATTACCATACAAAAATACACCCAGAACTACCTGAAGCCTATTACGACCCCATCATTGAAATGGATCTTGATGACGAAGTTTCATTTATTTATGATAAAAGTTATAGAATTCTTATCGTTGAAAATTGGAGATTTACCTCAAAAGAAGCAATGGAAATCGATCCAAGTTTCACACAAGTAAGTTTTGTAAAAAATAAAATAAAAGACATTAAAAGCACTAAAATAAAAGACTTTATTGTCAGTATGTTGTTTAATCAAATTAGTTTAAAAAACAAAAATTATGAAACGGATTATCCAAGAATCTTAGAGATGCTTAAAGGTGATCAATTAAAAGAGAAGCTTATGGCTAAGTTTGTTGGTGTTCAAAACACGAAACCGGAAATGCCAGCGCCTGACTTTAATTACGAAAATTATACGGGAGGAAACACAACTTTAAAGGATTTAAAAGGCAAGCTAGTCTATATCGAAATTTGGGCAACTTGGTGTGGTCCTTGTATCAAAGAAATGCCTGCGTTGACACAATTAATTAAAGATTTTAAAGGGAGAAACGTTGAATTTGTGAGCATTTCAGTGGATTCAAAACGTGATTATGAAAAGTGGCGAAAAATGATCCCAGAAAAGAATGTTGGCGGTATGCAGTTGTTAGCAGACAAATCTTTGGAGTCTGATTTCATGAAAGCTTTTAGCATTGGTCTTATTCCAAGAACACTACTGTTGGACGAGGAGGGGAGAATTATAACTATTAAAGCTCCTAGACCTTCTGCAGCTAACACAAAACACTATATAGACAGTTTACTAACTAGAACTATAATGAAAACTAAGACAAAGACAATGTCTATGACAAAGTCTATGACAAAGTCT
>Ga0115008_10000154_pt1 | contig 44286 bp, 42 predicted proteins | sample FraStrMetagenome_FD_87164 | JGI IMG/M metagenome (GOLD analysis project Ga0115008, IMG submission 87164) | Marine eukaryotic phytoplankton communities from Arctic Ocean - Fram Strait ARC3M Metagenome | ecosystem: Environmental > Aquatic > Marine > Oceanic | place: Fram Strait | collected... | reverse complement strand
TTTTTAGTAACTTAACTTAATACTTTTTTTTAAGCTTATTTAAAATATCAACATTAATAAAATTAACTAACAAAATTGTGAAAGAATAGATACTATTATAATAAAGATAAATGAAGGAAATAACCATTCTAGATAATTACTAGCATCTAGGTATCGCTGTTTAAATTAAAATTCATTGCAGCTAAAATATTTATCAAATAAGAAAAACAAAGCAATCACATCTAAAAATAAGAAACTATTCTATTAAAATTAAGTAAGACTCCGATTAAAAAGTAGGAAAAAAAATAGGAATTGAATGATTTCACTCGAAAAATTCAAATGAACTCAGTTTCTTTTAGTTGAAAACTAGAAATTAAAAAAAACTAGTCCTTTTTTTTCTTGTTTTTTTGCTTCTTTTTAATTTTTGCAAACATCAATTTGTATTGCTCTACATTAACCGCTGCTTTTTTTTCTAATATAATTTTAGAAAAATCAAAATTTAACTTTGAAGAATAAGGTATTAATTTACCATCTTGAAATGCTCTTTGCAAAACGTCTTCTATAAGAAAATCCTCGTTATTTGATTTTGGATGGTATTCTGTTTTTAAAGAAAGTTTAAAAATATTTGCAGTTGTGTTGTACCAGAATGCTCTCCAACCACTTCTTAAAAATTTAATATTTTGAAATACTGTTTTACCTGTTTGGCGGTGAATTAATTTAATTAAAATGCGACCTTCTGTTGTTGTCATCTTTTTAATTTGATCCGTAAATTCTCCTTCAATATAATTCTGGACTAACCTTGTGTATTTTCTTTTCTTACTTTTAGACTTTATTTTTTCTAATCTTAAAATTAATGATTCCAATCTTTTTGACGCTAACAGAGCAAAAGGATAGGTTTTTAATACTTTTCTACGGAACCATACATAATATCGAACATCGTCTTTATTTTTAAATTTATGCTTTGGTAACAGGGAAAACTCATTTAAACTGATTGTTAAAGTATCTCCTGGTTTTATAAAAACATAGTCATCTATATGAACAGGTATTGAGTCTCTTTCCTTCTTTTGAGAAAAAGAAGCCAAGGAATTTACTATTATATAAATGTATAGTAATTTTTTCAAATTTTTATTTACTGATTATAAATTGAACACCTCTTTTAATCGTTAAGAAATTTTATCTATTAAATCTTGCTCAGAAATTATTTCTATTCCTAAATCTTGTGCTTTTATGAGTTTCGTGGGGCCCATATTATCTCCCGCTACAATGAAATTTGTTTTTTTAGATATTGAAGAACTTACTTTACCTCCATTATCCTCTATCGCTTTTTTAAGTTCATTTCTGCTTAATTGATAAAACACACCAGAAACTACAACTATTTTTCCTTGTAATTTATCTGTTAGGTTTTCTATACTTTCTAAAGAAACTTCTAACTGAACTCCGGATGCTTTCAAACGGTTTATTAGTTGGATATTCCCCAGGTCAAAAGAGAAATCAATAATGCTTTGCGCAATTCTATCGCCGATTTCATCTACATTGATCAACTCTTCAAAAGATGCTGTCATTAAATTGTCAATAGATTTAAAATATTTAGCTAGTTTTTTAGCGACAGTTTCACCTACAAATCGAATTCCCAGAGCAAATAATACTTTTTCAAACGGAATTTCCTTTGACTTTTGAATTCCTATAATCATATTTTCTGCTGATTTTTCAGCCATTCTTTCTAAAGGGAGTATTTGCTCAACTTTTAAATCGTATAAATCTGCATAATTTTGAATCAATCCTTCTTTTCTTAACAAATCAACAGTTTCTCCGCCCAAGCCATCTATATCCATCGCTTTTCTACTGATATAATGCTGAATTCTTCCTGTAATTTGAGGAGCACAACCAAACTCATTAGGACAGTAATGTTTAGCATCACCTTTGGTTCTAATCAATTCTGTCTGACACTCAGGACAATGAGTAGCATAAATAGTTGGCTCAGAATTTTCTGGCCTTTTCATAAAATCTACCTCAATTATTTTTGGAATTATCTCTCCTCCTTTTTCAACAAAAACAGTATCTCCTATTCTAATATTTAATTTTTCTATTTGATCTGCATTATGAAGTGATGCACGTTTTACAACTGTTCCTGCCAATTGAACAGGAACTAAATTTGCAACAGGAGTAATGGCACCAGTTCTACCAACTTGATATGTTATTTCCTTTAAAACTGTAGAAACTTGCTCTGCTTTAAATTTATACGCAATTGCCCAACGAGGAGATTTTGCAGTATACCCCAATTCTTCTTGTTGGTGTAAATTATTTACTTTTATGACAATACCATCAGTTTCATAAGGTAATTGATGTCTTTTAGAATCCCATTTATTGACAAAATCGAAAACTTGATTTATAGATTTCACTAAAAGGATCGTTTCGGGGACTTTAAACCCTATTTTTCTTGCACTTTGTAAACTCTCAAAATGTGTTTTATACTTTCTTTCCGATGTTACAACTTGATACAATAAACAGTCTAAAGGGCGCTTAGCTACTTCGGCACTGTCTTGTAACTTTAAACTTCCACTAGCTGTATTTCTTGGATTTTTATATTCTTCTTCTCCTTCAGCCAATCGTTGCTTATTCATTTTTTTAAAGCCATCTAAAGGCAAAATAATTTCACCTCGTATTTCAAAAGTACTGACAAAGTCAGATTTTAATGATAATGGAATGGATCTAATTGTTTTAATATTAGTTGTTACATCATCTCCTTTAAAACCGTCTCCTCTTGTTACTGCTTTTACAAATTGATTATTTTCGTAGGTAAGATTAATAGAAGCTCCATCGAATTTTAACTCACAGGTATATTCAAGATCATCTGTTCCTAACATTTTATGAATACGTTTTTCCCAATCAAACAAGTCTTCTTTGGAGTATGAATTGCTTAAAGAATACATTCTGTTTTTATGAGAAATAGTATTAAAATTCTTAGTTACCTCTCCTCCAACTCTTTGAGTTGGAGAATTTGAATCGAAAAATTCTGGATTCTCTTCCTCTAATTTTTCTAATTTTTTGAGAAGTATATCAAAATCAAAATCAGAAATCGTAGCATTATCTAGAACATAATAATTATAGGTATGCAGATTTAATTCTTCGCGAAGTTGTTCTATTTTTTGTTGAATTATCATTAAGCTGATTAAGTTTTCTTTGTCAATCTAAAAAATGTATGCGTATAGCTCCAAAAATAATATAATAAATACAAAATTCATCATAATAATAATTCTATTTTATCAACTAAAAAATAACTTTATAGGCTAAGTTATGTTGGAGGTATTCATTAATGTTACAATCGTTTTATTCATCATTAGATGTTTATGTGAATTGTAAATTACTAATTGTGAAAAACGTTATAATTTTTGGAAGAGAAACACTAGAAAAAGAGTCTATACAGGACTAGAATTAGAAACAAATTATATCAAACAATTTATAAAAGTGTTTTAATTTTATTTGATCAAATTATTGTTAATGATCAAATTGCCTTTCAATTATAAAAGGAGAATCCAAATTTATTTTTAATATTTAAATCAAGAATTTTTTTTAGTAATAGGTGAACCTTCTCACTTTTGCAATATGTTTTGCCAAACGCATTACTTGGTGAGAATAGCCATATTCGTTATCATACCAAACGTATATGACAATTGTTTCTTCGGCTGTTATTGTTGCTTTGCTATCAAAAATTGAGGGTGCAGTAGAGCCAATAATATCAGAAGATACTAACTCATTATCTAAAGAATATTTAATTTGCTCTACTAACTCTCCCTCTAAAGCATACTTTTTTAATGTTGAATTTATACGCTCTTTTGAAACTTTTGTTCTTAATTGTAAATTTAGAATTGCTAATGAACCATTAGGAACAGGAATTCTAATTGCGTTTGATGTAAATTTACCTTTTAAAGCTGGTATTACCTTTGAAACAGCTTCTCCTGCACCAGTTTCTGTAATAACCATATTTAAAGCTGCAGCTCTTCCTCTTCGGTATTTATGATGCATATTATCTACCAAATTTTGGTCATTCGTATAAGCATGAATAGTTTCTATATGACCTTTAAGAATTCCAAAATTTTCTTCTAAAACTTTTAAAACCGGGGTTATTGCATTTGTTGTACAAGACGCTGCTGAAAATATATCTACGGTATCTAGATTATATTGTTTGTGATTGACTCCATAAACAATATTTGGAACCCCTTTTCCTGGTGCTGTCAATAAAACTTTACTTGCTCCTTTTGATTTTAAATGTCTACCAAGAGCAACATCATCTTTAAAAGCTCCTGTGTTATCAATGATTAAAGCATCTTTTATTCCGTATTTTGTATAATCTACATCTTCTGGGTTATTCGCAGAAATCATATGTACAGTAGTTCCGTTTATGGTTAAAGCCTGACGATCTATATCTGTTTGTACAGTTCCTAAAAAATCTCCATGGACAGAATCTATTCTTAACAAGGAGGCCCTTTTTGCCAAGACAGTTTGATTAATTTCTCCACGAGTTACAATTGCTCTTAAACGCAACTGAGAACCTTTACCCATCTTAGTCATTAGTTCTCTCGCTAATAAACGACCTATTCTTCCGAAGCCATATAAAACAACATCTTTTGGCTGAATATCTTCTGATTCTGTTGCTCCTTTTAATTTATTCTTTATAAACTCGACTTTATCTGCGCATTTTTTCAAACTTAAATGGCATTCATAAGCTAATTTACCAATATCTAATTTAGACGAAGGGAGGTCTATTTTTTGAATTGCTTTGGCGATATCTAAAGCGCCTTTAATAGAAATTGGCTTACTTACAAATTCTTTTGCATAGCCAATTAAATTTAAAACTTCGCTAGCTCTTTTATCTACTAAAGAATTTCTAAAAAACACTAATTCTATGGATTTGTCATACCACAAATCATTCACAATAGTTATGAATTCTACAACAGCTCTTCTATTTTGAGTTTGTATTAAAACTTCTTCTTCGTAATTTAAAATTATTGACATATTTGTGTATCTAAGTTTAAAATTTTACTGCAAAAGTATTCCTTTTTTTAAAAATACGAAATCGATTTCGTAAAAATTTTGGTAAATAAAAAAAATCCTGATTGGTATCAGGATTTTAAAATAAGAATAATATGTATTTCTATCTAAAAGCGTAGCGCTCTCTTTCTCCGTTTAAATTTATGACCTCTATATATATAAGATTCCCATTAACATACGATGCATCAATTGTTTTGGCAGCTTCATTAGCATTTAAAACTGATTTTTTATTAATCTTCGTAATTATATATCCTTCTTTAACACCATAATAGTCAAGATTTCTATTATTGTTTCTAACAATTTTTGCGCCTCCATCAATATTATATTTCTTCAACTCTTTTTTATTTAAATCTTTTAAATAGATCTTTAAGGTTCTAGAAATATATAGATTTTTCTTACCTAGTTTAACCGTTTTTGTATGAGACTGACCTGCTCTATCTACTGTAACATCTACAAAATCTCCTGGTCTTTTTGCAGTTAACTGACCTCTTAGTTCTGAGAATTTAGAAATTTTTACATTATTTATTTTTTTAATAACATCATCAGATTTTAATCCCGCTTTTTTTGCACCACCATCATCGCTAACTGAGGCAATTTTCACACCATCAATGTCAGCATCTCTTTGATCTATATTTATACCTAAAATAGCTTCTTGCACAGATCCAAACTCTAATAAGTCATCTATAATTTTTTTAGCAATATTAGAAGGTACCGCAAATGAATATCCAACAAAAGAGCCTGTTTTTGAAGAAATAGCCGTGTTGATACCAACCAATTCACCACGAGTATTAACTAACGCTCCTCCACTATTTCCGGGATTTACAGCTGCATCAGTTTGAATAAAAGACTCTATATTTCCATTACCTTCTAAGTCTCTACCTTTGGCGCTTACAATACCAGCTGTAACTGTTGAAGTTAGATTATATGGGTTTCCAACTGCTAAGACCCATTCTCCAATTTTAATATTATCAGAATTTGCAAATGGAATATATGGCAAAGCTACCTTCGCATCAATTTTTAGTAATGCAATATCGTTTTCTTTGTCAGTACCAACTAATTCAGCTTTGTACTTTTTTCTGTCATTTAAAGTGATTTCAATTTCTGAAGCTCCAGCAATAACGTGATTATTGGTAACAATATAACCATCTTGAGAAATAACAACTCCACTTCCTGTTCCAACTTGTTCATATTTTTTCTTCCTATTTCCATTACCAAAGAAAATATCTATTGGATTTACCTGAGTTCTAACGGATGTGTTTTTAACGTGAACAACTGAGTTTACTGTATTTTCTGCAGCAACAGTTAAATCTATAGAACTTGTAATTGAATTGACTTTATTATGTACTGCAGGATTATAGGTTGTAGTAATCGTTCTTATAGGTTGAGAAATTGATCTTTGTATCACTAAACCATCATTAAATAATAATTTATAACCGCCTAAAGTTATAGCTCCTCCCAAGAAAGCAATTCCTAATAACCCAAAAAATTTCTTCATAATATTTAGCTTTTATAATACCAAATATACAGTTTTAACAATCTAAAAAAATTTGTTTAACTTGTTATTAACTCATTTTAACCACTTTTTAACAATCAATAATTCTTCATTAAATACCTATATTTGTCCTAATGAATTTAGATTTTTACAAATACCAAGGAACCGGAAATGATTTTGTGATGATAGACAATAGATCAAAATCCTTCCCAAAAGAAAACATCAACATTATACCAAAACTTTGTGATAGGCATTTTGGTATTGGAGCAGACGGCGTTATTTTAATTGAAAATGATACAGATTTTGATTTTAAAATGATTTATTTTAATGCTGATGGAAGTCAGACTTTCTGCGGGAATGGAGGCAGATGTGCAGTTGCCTTTGCAAAAGAATTAAAAATTATAAATTCTAAAACTAATTTTATTGCTTTTGACGGAACGCATTTTGCTAAAATTGAAAAAGATATTATTTCTTTAAAAATGAAAGATGTTGATGAAATTTTAGTTCATGAGAATTCAATTTTTGCCAATACCGGTACGCAACACCATGTTGAATTGGTAGATGATTTAGATAATTTTCCTGTTTTTAAAAAAGGGAAAAAAATTAGATATTCATATGATGATCCTGGAAGTAATGTTAATTTTGTTCAGCAAATTAATCCTTCTACTTTTAGGGTAAGAACCTATGAAAAAGGTGTGGAAAATGAAACATTAGCATGCGGAACTGGTGTTACAGCTGTTGCGATAGCAATGCATAAAATACAAAAAACAGACCACAATTTAATTTCGTTACCCGTGGAAGGTGGTAATTTAGAGGTTTCTTTTACAGAAAAAAATGGGGTTTATAAAAATGTGTTCTTAAAAGGGCCTGCATTATTTATTTTTAAAGGTAACACTACAATTTAATGCAAACACTTAACGGCCCCCTTTTAAATCTAAGAACTCTTGAGCCAGAAGATTTAGAGTTTCTATATCAAATAGAAAACGATGAATCTTTTTGGGAAATAAGCCATACTCAAAAACCTTTCTCTAAATATATTTTAAAAAGATATATAGAAAATGGGCATCTAGATATTTTTGAAGCAAAACAACTGCGCTTATTAATTGAAGAAAAATCTACAAAAAAGCAAATAGGAATGATTGACTTATTTGATTTTAATCCCCAACATAAAAGAGCAGGAATTGGCATATTGATTCATCCGAATTTTCAACACAATGGATTTGCCTCTGAAGCCCTATCACTTTTAATTAAGTATTCTTTTTCTCACTTAAACTTACATCAATTATACGCAAATATCACCTCAGATAACACTAAAAGTATGTCGCTTTTTAAGAAATATAATTTCGAAAAAGTAGGGATAAAAAAAGATTGGATTTTATCAGAAGGAAGCTTTAAAAATGAAGTTTTATTTCAGTTGATAAAAGACTAATTTTGTTTTTCATTAAAATTTAAACAATTGCAAAAAAAAAGAACATACATCCTCGCTAGCTTTTTTCTACTTAGTGGAATTTTAGGATACAATTATTACCAAAAAATATTTGGAAAAGCAATTTCAAAAGAAACTATTCTTTTTGTTTATTCTTCTGATACCTTGTTAGATATTAAAAATAAAATTTCTGAATTTTCATCCAAAAAGGAAGCTTTTCTAATGGTTGCAGCAATAAAAAATTTCTCTAAACCTAAGAGTGGTAGATATCTTTTTAAAAAAAATATGTCTAATAATGATCTTGTAAACATATTAAGAAGCGGTAATCAAGCTCCAATAAAGTTGTCTTTTAACAATCAAGATACTCTAGAAAAATTAGCAGGGAGAATTGCTCAACAATTAGAAACAGATTCTATTTCTCTGTTAAATTCTTTTATAGATAGTACTTTTTTATCGAAAAACAAACTGACGGAAGCATCGGTTCTTCAAATCTTTATTCCTAATAGCTATGAGTTTTACTGGAACACTTCCCCAAGAAAATTTAGAGATAAAATGTTAAAAGAATACAATCTCTTTTGGAACTCTAGCAGATCAAAAAAAGCTTTAGCCTTAAACTTATCTAAAACAGAAATTATTACTTTAGCTTCAATAGTGCAAAAAGAAACAGCAAAAATAATAGAAAGACCTATTGTGGCGGGTCTGTATTTAAATAGATTAAAAAAAGGATGGCCTTTACAAGCAGATCCAACTATTATTTATTGTATAATAAAAAATAAAGGTCAGGATTTTATTGTAAAAAGGGTACTAACTGCTGATTTAGAAATTAAATCACCCTATAATACTTACAAGAATAAAGGGCTACCTCCTACTCTAATTTCAATGCCCGATATCTCTGCAATTGATGGTGTTTTAAATGCACAAAAGCATGCCTATTTTTACATGTGTGCAAATGTTGATAAATTAGGGTATCATACTTTTGCAAGATCGCTTTCACAACATAATAGAAATGCAGCTAAATATCATAAATGGCTAAATAAACAACGAATTAACAGGTAATGCTCAAAATTCATCCTTCTATAAAAAAATCAGATACTTTAAATACCAAAAGAAAAAATGCAATTATTATTACTGAAAGTCTAATGGCTACTAGTACATTAATTGCCCTTAACAAAATTTGGTAAAAAGATACCCACATTCTAATTTTAGTAAAAAGAGGGCAATAATGATTGGAAAAAAATGAATATAATTGGCCATTTCATGACCTCTTGTTGTATTGGGTAAGTTAAAACAGACGTTTTAGATTGGGCCTAAATTTCTGAAAAAAAAACTAATATATGGGGCAAGCCTTGGTTTTACATTTTTAACAACTGTAGATATATTCAAGGGTTTTTCAAAAGAATAGGGAGCGTCTCCTGGAGACATTCTAGCAAATGCGGCAAGAACTGGTTTATTGATTGGTCAAGAATTAATATCGAATGAGCAGAGAATTACTCTAAAATATTCATTTCATCAAACTAGTTATGCAAAACTAAGACCCACAACTTTAGGTGAAAATTATATTCAACAAGCTTTAAAAGATTATAATAGACAAACTTATTGGCTTTCGACAAATATCTGGTCTTTTAATAAAAAAAGTAGTTTTCCAAAATGGTTGAATGTATTAGTTGGTTTTGGTGGAGAGGGAATGTTATATGGAAAAACATCGGTATCAAACCCAATACTTCAAGACCCTTAAAGACAATTTTACCTGAGTTTAGATCTAGATTTGAGAAAAATTAATACAAATTCGGAATTCTTAAAATCTATCTTTTCTGTTATTAACTTTATAAAAATTCCTGCTCCCACATTAGAAATTAATACGAAAGAAGGGAATAAGTTACATTATCTGTATTTTTAATAAAATTTAACATATTGACAATCAGTATATTTAAATATTGGATATACATTTGTAACCGCAAAACAGAAATATTCAATTTATCAAAAAGTTTTTATTTATAAGTATTGTATTTTTAGGATTTATCAACGCAACTTCTATTGATAAAAAAACAAATACAGATAAGAAAATTACGATTCCCAAATTTAAAGAGTATAACATACCTTATTTACAAAAAGATTTTGTTGGGTTTAAAGAAGCTTTGGCTTTTAAAGAATCTCAAGGAAAATATACGGTTGTAAATACATTAGGATATTTAGGGAAATACCAATTTGGAAGAACTACTTTACAAAGGTTTAAAATTTACAATACAACTGCATTTTTAAAAAACCCGGAATTACAGGAGAAAGCATTTGTAGCTCTATGTAAAGTTAATAAATGGATTTTAAGAAAAGACATACAACGATCTTTAGGAAAAAGTATCAACGGAATTAAAGTTACAGAATCAGGAATTTTAGCTGCTGCTCACCTAAGTGGTGCAGGGAATGTAAAAAAATTTTTACGAAGTAATGGAGCTCATAATTTTTCTGATGCTTACGGTTCTACTATTCAATCTTATTTAAAGAAGTTTTCTGGATATGATGTTTCTAATATTGAAGCAGATAGAAATGCCATTATTTAGTTTGGTTACTTGTGGATTATAAAAATAGCTGGTTTTTTATGTAAATTTGGCTGTTGGTGTTTCCAATCCATAATCGTCATTGATTTGATAAATTCAGATGGCAACGTAATATCTACTGCAATACATAAAAATGTAGTTGGAGTTAAAGTAGATTTTAAGTCTGCAAACATTTTTTCATTCCTGTAAGGAGTTTCAATAAAAATTTGTGATTGATTTTTATCTTTAGACAAACGTTCTAATTCTTTAATTGCTTTTTTCTTATCACTTTTATCAATAGGTAAATACCCATTAAAAGCAAAATTCTGCCCATTCATTCCAGAACTCATCATTGCCATTAAAATAGAACTTGGACCAACTAAAGGAACTACTTGAATATTATTCTGATGTGCCATTTTAACAATACTTGCTCCAGGATCTGCAACGGCAGGAACACCTGCTTCAGAAAGTAAACCAACATTGATTCCTTCTTTACAAATATCTAGATACCTTGCGGTTTCTGTGTCTTCTGCATATTTGTCTAAAAGCATTAAATTCAATGAAGGTTGCGATTCTTTAGGTGATATTTTTTTGATAAACTTTCTTGCTGATTTTTCATTTTCAACAATATAATAATCGATTTGTTCAACTACTTTTTTAACTGACAAAGGCATTACTTCTAATGGCTCAGTTTCTCCTAGAGTAGTTGGAATTAAATAAAGTTTACCTATCATTTTATAATTTTTCGGAAATGAGTTCACAAACCTCATCTAGCATTTTATAGACTTTCTCAAAACCTAAACTACCACCATAATAAGGGTCTGGGACGCTCTGGTTCTGGTTAAAATCTCTTTCATTTAAAATTAATTGTACTTTATGTGCATCCTTATCATCTCTTGCTAATAAAAGTATGTGATTGTAATTACTATCATCCATTGCATAAATTCTATCAAATTGATCAAAATCTTTTACAGTAAATTTTCTTGCTCTTTGATTTTTAATATTCAACCCATATTTGGCGGCAACATCTATCGAGCGACCATCTGGACTCTTTCCTATGTGATATGCGGCTGTTCCTGCAGAATCTACAAAAACTTCATTAGAATTTACTTTAGATTGTAAAATTCCTTCCGCTAATGGAGATCTACATATATTACCCAAACAAACCATCAGGACTTTTTGCATAAAATAATTTTTATTAAGAGATATAACTATTTGTCTAATATAGAAGTTAATCGATTAAATAAGATTTCTTCAGTTGTAGTTTTAAAAAGTCAACTTTTTTGTTAAATCATCTACATACTTTCTAAACTGTTTGTCTGTTTCAGATAAGTTATCTACGGTTTTACAGGCATGTAAAACGGTGGCATGATCTCTTTGGCCTATTTGGTTACCAATACTTGCTAATGAAGTTTTTGTTAATCTTTTTGCAAAAAACATTGCCAATTGTCTTGCTTGTACAATGTGACGTTTTCGAGTTTTAGATTGAAGCGTAGCAACATCCATATCAAAATACTTAGAAACTTCTTTCTGTATATAATCTATAGAAACTTCTTTCTTTGTGTTTTTTACAAATTTATCTACAATCTGTTTTGCCAATTCTAAGGAAAACTCTCTTCTATTAAAAGAAGCTTGAGCAATCATAGAAATGATAACACCTTCTAATTCTCTTACATTAGATTTTATATTCTTTGCTATATATTCTACGATATCTTCTGGCATTTCAACACCATCTCTGTACAATTTATTTTGCAAAATACAAATCCTAGTTTCAAAATCTGGTGCTTGCAATTCAGCAGACAGTCCCCATTTGAATCGAGATAACAAACGCTGTTCTATATCTTGCATATCTACAGGTGCTTTATCCGATGTTAAAATCACTTGTTTCCCATTTTGATGTAAATGGTTAAAAATATGAAAGAAAACATCTTGAGTTCCAACCTTACCAGATAAAAACTGAACGTCATCAATAATTAAGACATCTATCATTTGATAGAAATGAATAAAATCATTCCTAGTATTTGATTTTACTGAATCTATAAATTGTTGGGTAAATTTTTCCGAAGAAATATACAGAACTGTTTTATCTGGGTATTTATCTTTAATATTTACACCTATTGCATGTGATAAATGTGTTTTACCCAATCCAACACCACCATAAATTAATAGTGGATTAAAAGAAGTTCCTCCCGGTTTATTGGCTACGGCCATTCCGGCAGAACGAGCTAGTCTATTAGAATCTCCTTCTATAAAATTATCAAAATTATAGTTGGGGTTTAATTGTGATTCTATTTTTACTTTTTGTAATCCTGGGATTACAAAAGGATTTCTTAATTCTCTTTTGTTAGATTCTAGTGGGATAGTAACTTTTTGTGGTTTTAATGGATCTCTATTAGAACTAGGAATTTTTACAATTTGTGGTCTATTACTACTGTAATTATTTTCCATTTTAACATCATAAATCAATTTAGCATCATTTCCTAATTGCCTTACCAATGCTACTCGTAATAATTTAATATAGTGCTCTTCTAGCCATTCGTAAAAAAATTTACTAGGTACTTGAATTGTTAATGCCTCTCCTGATATTTTTACTGGCTGTATGGGTTCAAACCAGGTTTTATAAGCCTGTGGTTTAATGTTGTCTTTTATAAAAGCCAAACATTCATTCCAAACTGAATCAGCAGTTAAAGTCATGTAATTAAAGTGAATTTTAAAAATTATTAATTCGTTTAAAAAACGTTTTTTAAAACCGTTTCTTAGAGTCTTACAAAAGTGTGAATAAAATTCAGTATAAAAAAATGATTTTGCTATTGATTATTAATTATTTTTTACGTAACATCGTTGAAAATTATAATTTTATTTTTTCTTTTGAAAAATCACACCTCTAAAACAAGAATTCGATATTCAGAAACCGACCAAATGGGTGTAGTTTATCACGGTAATTATGCTCAATTTTTCGAATTAGGAAGAACCGAATGGTTACGCTCTCTGGGAATCACCTATAAAGACATGGAAACCAACGGAATAATGCTACCTGTAATTTCATTAAAATGTAATTTTATTAAATCTGCAGTGTACGATGATATTTTAACAATAACTACTTTTCTAAAGAAAAAACCATTTGTAAAGATTGAGTTTGATTATGAAATTATTAATCAAAATAACGAATTGATTTGTAAGGGGAATACAGTTTTAGCCTTTATGAACAGAAAAACAATGAAGCCAACAAGTTGCCCAAATTATTTATTAAAAAGTTTGGAATTTTAGAAAAAATTCAGTGAATTAATATTTCATTGATTGTCTTAAAGAATTACCAACTTCACTTTTTTTAAATTTAAAAACAACATTCTATTTAATTGGAATAATTTTAACTTGATACAAATTATTGAAAATATTTAAAATAGCATCCGCATCGTTTTTACGAATAGAAATTTCATACTCACAATTCATTTCTGACTTCTGATTAATAATTTCAATATTATTTTCTTTAACGATTCGCATTACCGAATTCATCAAATCGTAATTAAAAGTCAATTTAAAATGAATTTTTATTGTTTTTTCTAAAATAACAGAAGCTTGTAATGTTATTTTCGCAGATGTTTTATAAGCAGAAATTAGACCACCAACACCGAGTTTTATTCCTCCGAAATACCTAACAGAAACTATTAAGATATTAGTCACCTTAAAAGACTGAATTTGACCGTAAATAGGCAATCCTGCAGAATTATTTGGTTCACCATCATCATTTGCTCTAAATCTAATTTCTTTGATTCCTAGTTGATAAGCATAGCAAAAATGACGAGCAGAATGATGTTTTTTTTTTAAATATTCTAACCGTTTTTTTACGTCATCTTCAGATAAAACTGGAAAAGCGTATCCAAAAAATTTACTCGCTTTGTCTTTAAAAAGTGTTTCTCCTGATGGCGTTTCTATAGTCTTATAAATGTCTTCTAACATCTAAGCTATAGTTACTAAGATGATTCCTAAAATTGCTAAAAAAACGCCTATTTTATTTCGCATACTGAAGTGTTCTTTAAACAACAACAAACCTACAATTGAGGAGACTATTACAATTGCAACATTATTTATTGTAAAAAGTGTTGAACTTTCAAAGCCCTCTGTTTGCAATGCTTTAATTAAAAAAACGATAGAATAGTAATTAGGAACACCTAAAACAATTCCTGCAATTATATTTTTAAAGCCAAAAGCTTCTCTTTTTTTTAGGCTTTTTATTCCTAAAATTATCAATCCAAAAAAGGCAGCTATTGTAAATAGACTTGCAGAAAAAATAGCAACTTCTTGTTCAGGTACAAAATTTACCTCAATATATTTTAATGTTGTATCGATCACTCCTGATCCAAAAAAAAGCAATATTGGAAACAACAATCCTGCATTTTCAAAATTCCTTTTTTCATCCTTAACGGAAGCCAAATAAACGGCAATTAAAGCAATTATAATTCCCAGAATTTTAAGAAAAGTCACAGATTCATTATAGAGAAAAACACCAAATAATATAGGGATTACTACAGACATTTTACCTGAAATAGAAGCTACAGAAACTCCATTTTTCTGAGCTGTCATTGCCATTACAAAAAATATAGAAACAAACATAGCCCCAAGAAATAATGCGCCAAAAAACCAAGGTTGACTAGGAATCTCTGAAATAAAAACACTCTTTTCTACAGATACAAAACCTAAGGTAAATGCTACAATATAATTTACCACAATTGCTTTTAAAACATCAATTTTATAAATACCAAAATATTTAAAAATAACAAATAAGCCAGTAGAAAAAAGAATACTTAATAAGAGGTATATCAAAATAAAATTTCTTTTTTAGTGAATAATTGGGTAATGTCTTCTTGACCTGGAATTAAGTTCCAGGTATGAATTCCTAATCTATTTGCAGCAGCCGTATTTTCTTTCAAATCGTCTACAAATATAGTTTCTTTAGCTTTTAAATTATTTTCAGTTAAAACAAACTCATAAATTTCTAAACTGGGTTTACTCAGATTAATTTCATGAGATAGATAAAACTTCTCGAAACATTTTTTAAACTCGTTGTATAATTTTAAACCCCAATTTTCTTGAACCCAAGAAATATGCAAATCATTTGTATTGCTCAATAAAAATAACCTGTATTTTTTTGACTTAGAAAGTTCTTTTAAAAATGCCAATCTTGTTAATGGAAAATCTAACAGTATTGAATTCCAGGCATAAACTAAATCTGAAGAGGACACAGAAAATTTGGAAGAAAAAAAGTTGATAAAATCCTGAGAAGAAATCAAGCCTTTTTCATACTGCTGAACAACTGACATTATTTCATCAGAAATACCAGAAACCCCTAACTTTTCTAATTCTTTATGAGTCGCTTTTTTATCTAGGTTAATGAAAATATCACCAAAATCGAAAATGATGTTTTTAATCATTTTTATATCTTTTTAGAACATCTGTTTTGATATTGATTACTTCTTTTAATCCTTTTTTTAATCTCGGAGATTCCACTCCATTTTGAAATTCTTTTTCAGCTACAAAAACAGCTGCTTCATCCCATAAATTTTCATCAATAAAGGTCTGTAAGGTTTGTAAGCCACCTTCAACAATTAAAGATTCGATTTGATGTTTTTGAAGAACTTTACAAATCTGATTAGCGCAATTTTTAGAGAAATCTATTACTTCTAAAATAAGGTTTTCGTGTGGTTCCTTTTGCTTTATTCTTGTCTCAGTTATCAGAATTGTTTTAATACTTCTATCGAAAATATGAGCTGAATCAGGAATTCTCAAGTTTCTATCTAATACAATTCTAACTGGATTTAACCCAAACCAACTTCTTACATCTAATTTAGGATTGTCTGAAATTACAGTATTTGTTCCAACTAAAATGGCCTGTTCTTCACTTCTCCATTTATGGACTATTTGTTGCGAATATTGGTTAGAAATCCAAACTGGTTTTAGTTTGTTTTTTGAAAGAGGAGCTATAAAACCGTCTTTAGTTTCTGCCCATTTTAAGATGATATAGGGTCTTTTTTTTACATGAACTGTAAAGAATCGTTTATGATGCTGTAAGCATTTGTCCTTTAAGACTCCAACAAGAACAGTAATACCTGCTTTTTTTAATCGCTCAATTCCTCTCCCAGCAACTAAACTATTAGAATCTAAGCAACCAATAACCACCTTTTTAGGCTGGTATTTAATAATTAGATCTGCACACGGTGGAGTTTTTCCGAAATGAGAACAAGGCTCTAATGTTACATATATAGTAGCTTCTTTAATAAGTGATTTATCTCTTACAGAATGAATCGCATTTACTTCTGCATGATTCCCTCCATAAGCGGATGTAAACCCTTCGCCAATAATTTTATTATTCCATACAATAACTGATCCAACAGAGGGATTTGGACGTGAAAAACCAATTCCGTTTTCGGCAATCTGCAAACAGCGTTTTATGTATATTTTATGATTGATATTTCTTTTAGTTTATCAGAAAATAAATTTAACTTATAATTTTATTTTTATTTCTTCTGTTTTGTCGACTAAAAATTCCTTTTTAAAACCAAACACATCATATTGAAGATGGCCTTTGATTCTAATGGTTATTTTTTTCGCTAAAACAGCATTTATAAGACCTCCCAAAAGTCCATTTTTAAAACCTTTTAAAACATCTTTGGTAAGTATGTTTGCATGTAACGGAATTTGAAATGTATTTTTAGCCGGTACTCTAAATTCATCAGAAAAAACTTGTGCGACCTCAACTCCATTAACGATTACCTTCATTTCATCTGTAAAAATTTTACCTCCAACATTATTTGGATTTTCAAAAAAAGCAAGAGCTTTTAACCGAAGTGTATCTGAGGAAAAATGCATTACTTTTACATTATCTACCTTAACAAAAACTGGTTGTTTTGTCAGAGAACAACTTGTAAACGCTAGAAACAAAAAGATAAAATATAAAGTATTTTTCATCTAAATTAATTAAAAAATTAGGTAAATTGCTCTTGCAAAAATACAGTAATAAATGACAAGTAATGAGTTTATCATCAAAGAAATAAAACCTCAAGATAATGAGCAATTAGCAATTGTTATCAGAGAAGTGATTTTAGAAATGGGAGCCCCAAAAACTGGAACAGCTTACGAAGACAAAGCGACAGACCAAATGTTTGAAAACTTTCAAAAACCAAGATCTTTTTACTACGTTATACTTCATAATAATATTGTCTTAGGTGGTGCAGGAATTGCTCCTTTAGAGAATTCCACAGAGGATATTTGCGAGCTTCAAAAAATGTATTTTTCACCAATGATAAGAGGAAAAGGCCTCGGTTCTAAACTCATAGAAAAATGTTTGAAAAAAGCCCTACTAACAGGCTATAAAAACTGTTATTTAGAGACCATGCCTTACATGGAAGCTGCTACAACATTGTATAAAAAAAACGGATTTATTAATTTAGAAAAACCATTGGGGAATACTGGTCATTATTCTTGTAATGTTTGGATGATAAAAGAATTATGATTTTAAAAGAATTTAGATCTTATATTCATCAAAGTCTTTCAGGAATCTATCCAAATACAGAAATCGACAGCTTTTTCTATATATTGATAGAAGAAAAGTTAAATCTACAAAGAATTGATACTTTTTTAAAACCTGATTATTTAATAATTGATGACTATTTATCAGAGTTGAAAAAAATCATCAAAAGGCTTAAAAACGAAGAACCAATTCAATATATTTTGAAAAAAACATCGTTTTATGGGCTGCCTTTTATTGTTGATAAAAATACGCTAATCCCAAGACCAGAAACAGAAGAATTAGTAGCATGGGCAATCGAGGAAGCAAGAAAAATTTCAGGATATAATGCTGATAAATTATCAATTCTTGATATTGGAACAGGATCTGGTTGTATTCCAATATCCATGGCAAAACATTTACCAGAGGCAAGTATTTCTGCTATAGATATTTCTAAAAAAGCCTTAAAAATTGCAACTAAAAACGCGCTTTTAAATAAGGTAACTATTCATTTTTTTGAAATTGATATTTTACATACTCATACGCTTCCTCAACAATTTAATATTATTGTATCAAACCCACCCTATGTAAGAGAATTAGAAAAAGTAGAAATAAAAAATAACGTTTTGCAAAACGAACCACAATTAGCTTTGTTTGTTGCGAACGATAATCCTTTAGTGTTTTATAAAAAGATTGCAAATCTAGCAAAGAAATTTCTTACTAAAAAAGGAGTTTTGTTTTTTGAAATTAATCAATATTTAGAAAAAGAAACTGTAAGAATGTTAGAAAAAAAAGGGTTTAAAAACATTGAATTAAGAAAAGATTTATTTGGTAATTACAGGATGATAAAGTGCCAATTAGGTGAATAATTTATTTCATTAAACGAAAAAATTGAAGTAACTATTTTTTCACTTTCAAACTCCATTCAAATAAAAAAGACGAAACAATAATTCCATCCTCATTCTCTCCTTTAGAAGTCAACCTTACTATTTGTCCTTCTGCTGTCTCGATTGATTTTTGAATAGCTTCTTTGATTTGATTTCCACCGCAACAAGTAAATAAGATTTTACCAGTTGCTTTTTTAAAAAAATCTGCTTCTTGGTGTGAAACTAACATAGAAACTTTTTTGTTAGAAGCTTTTATGGCTTTCATAACCAAAACACCTGTTGCCATTTCCGCAGCCATTCCTTGAGCTGCCCAAAACATACTTTTAAACGGATTTTGATTAATCCATTGATGCTTAATTCTTACAATAGCAGTAGTCTCTGTTATTGATTTTACTCTCATTCCGCTGATGTAGCCTAGGGGCATCTTAAATAAGATAAATAAATTTATTTTTCTTGGTGTAATTATCATATGTAATTGTTTATGTTCCGAATTTACTTCTTTTTGAGAGAAGTAATCGTGATTTAAGAATGTTAAATTAATGCCATTAAAATAATATAAAACTTCAAAAAAAAAAATTAATATATTTATACTTGAAAACATCAACTTTAAGACTTCAAAGGAGAAAAAATTAATTGTAAAGGAAACCTAAAAAAGTTAACTGTAAATATTTTTTTCAGACGAAAGTATTTTCTAAAATATGTATTCGATAAAAAAATGAGTTAAATAAAAAAAAGTATTCTATTAAAATATCACAAGATGAAAAATCAATTTACACCCACCATAAAAGACATATTCATACTATTAATTTTAACAAGCATATTATTTGGTTGTAATAAAAATGATACTAAAACATGGGATGATAAAGGAGATTCAAAAGAGCAAAACCCAGATGCTCAAATATTAGTTCATGACGGAGAAACAAGGGAATATGTATTATATGTTCCCAACTCTTATGACGAAATTACAGCGGTTCCTTTAATGCTTAATTTTCACGGATACAGTGGAAATGCAAGTGAATATATGACTTATGCTGATATGCGTTCACTTGCTGAATCAGAAAATTTTATTTTAGTATATCCTCAAGGAAGTACTTTAGATGGATCTCCACATTGGAATCCCTCACTCCCTGGCAACGAAAATAAAAGTAATGCAGATGATCTAGGGTTTATAGAGGCACTAATCAATAAACTTGCAACAGACTATATGATTGACATGAAAAGAATATATGCTTGTGGGTATTCAAACGGTGGAATGATGAGTTATGGACTTGCCTCCCATAAAAGTAATTTAATAGCTGCTGTAGGCTCTATTTCTGGAGTGATGATTGATACTGATATTATTCCTTCACATCCGATGCCTATTATAAAAATTCATGGAACATCTGATGAAATATTGCCATATAATGGTAATAATGGTGTGTATAATTCTGTAGGGGCTACACTTGAGTATTGGAGAAATTTTAATAATACAAATACGACACCTATGGTTACAAGTTTCAATGACAATGGAACCGTAATTGAGCATTTTGTTTATGCCAATGGAGATAATGGTGCTACAGTAGAGCATTACAAGGTTATTGAAGGGGGTCATGTTTGGTTTGACATGAATTATCAAGAGGCAAGTACAAGCAAGTTAATTTGGGGGTTTGTTTCGAGATATAATATTAATGGACTACAATAATCCAAATAAATTAACACAATCTAAATAAAAAAATCAGAGGAAAATTTAATAGAATTTCATCTTAAAAATAGTTACAAAATGGAACTTTACTTCTTCTCCAAGTGCTCCTCAATATCGGAAATATGATGCTGTAATGCTTCTGCCGAAATTTGTATTTCTTTTATCAATAAAGATAGAGAAACAATTAATAAAACTAAGGCAAAGCCAAACACCCAGACTGCTACCGTATGAACATGTACATATATTAAAAACATTGTTACTACACAAAACAACAAACTAGAGATCCCGAAAATCTGCATCCATCTTGTTAAGTTCAAACGAAGTTTTAAATTCTTAATTTGCCTTAATAATGAGGTGTCTTTTTTTTCTAAATAAATATCATGTAAATTTCTGATAACAGCAGCATATGCCAAAAAACGATTAGTATACGCTAACATAATTAATGAAATTGCAGAAAATAAAAGTGCCGGAGTTGTTAAAGATAATTCTTCCATATAAAAAGCAAAATTAAGTAATAATAATCATCAAAAGAGAAATAAGCATTAAAATATTTAGATACTTTTTTGATTAGATTCTAAGATCTCTTATTTCTATACCCAACAAAAATGCTACATTTGCAAACATGCGAATAGATATTATTTCAATAGCTCCAAATTTATTAGAAAGTCCATTTAACCATTCTATTATCAAAAGAGCCAAAGACAAAGGTTTAGCCGAAATTATAATTCATGATTTACGAAGTTATGGCTTGGGTAATTACAAACAAATTGATGATACTCAATATGGAGGAGGCGCAGGAATGGTGATGATGATTGAGCCGATTGCAAATTGCATTAAAAAGCTACAATTAGAGAGAGATTACGACGAAATTATTTACATGACCCCTGATGCAAAAACTCTAAATCAAGGAACAGCAAATACACTTTCTTTAAAAAAAAATATCCTTATTTTAACAGGACACTATAAAGGAGTTGATCAAAGAGTTCGTGATAAATATATTACAAAAGAAATATCTATTGGAGACTACGTTTTGACTGGTGGAGAATTAGCTGCTGCTGTTTTGGTAGATGCTGTTGTTCGATTAATTCCTGGTGTTATTGGAGATGAACAGTCTGCTTTAACAGATTCTTTTCAGGATAATTTATTATCTCCACCCGTCTTCACAAGGCCTTCTGAGTTTGACGGAATGAAAGTACCTGATTTATTATTGACTGGTAACTTTCCAAAAATTGATAATTGGAGAAGTGAACAAGCGCACAAAAGAACAAAAGAAATAAGACCCGATTTATTAGATGAAACCTCTTAAAGGTTTTAACCACGAACTTTAGAACGTACAAACTTGAAAACAATAAAAACTTTTATAAAAAATAACAAAGCTATTTCATGGGTTTTAGGATTTCAATTATTTAGATTGATTTTACTACCATTTATGGGGCTGATGCCTCAAGACGCCTATTATTATTTATATGGACAAAATTTGTCTTTATCCTATTTTGACCACCCTGGAATGATAGGTTATATATTGAGGATTTTTACAGATATTTTTGGCCAATCAATTTTTACACTAAAATTTGCTGATTTTATAATCACCTCATTAACAATAGTCAGTTTCTATAAATTAGCTTCTTACTTTTTATCAAAACAAAAATTACAAAGAGCTATTATTTTATTAGCTTCTACTTTTTTTGTTTCTATTTTATCATTTAACTCCACGCCAGATGTTCCACTTTTATTATTTTGGACACTAAGTTTAATTTGTTTATTTAAAGCAATTTTTGAAGAGAAAAAGTGGTTTTGGATTTTAGGGGGAATTGCAATGGGCTTCGCTTTTAATAGTAAATACACAGCATTATTGTTACAAATAGGATTGATTTCATTTCTTGTTTTTTCAAACAAATACAGAAAACTTTTACTTTCTCCTTGGTTTTGGGCCTCATTATTCATTTCCATTTTAGTAACATTTCCTGTTTGGTATTGGAACTATCAGAATGAGTTTGCTTCTTTTGCCTTTCAATCTTCAGAAAGAACAAGTTCAATTTCAGAATTTAAAATATCTCCTAAGAATTTCTTTGGTGCAATAGGACATCAAATGTTCTTGTTAATCCCTATTTTATTTTTGGTCTTTGCAACATTTACGTTTAAATATGTGAAGAGAGCAGTCTTAAAATTAAAAATTCCACAAGCTAAAACATTATTTTTATTGGCTTTTTTTATACCAACTTTTGCTGGATTCTTTAGTCTAACTCCAATCTACTGGGTAAAACTAAATTGGATGATGCCCTCTTACATTACCGGAATCATTTTAGCTGGAATGTTTATCAATAAGAAATTATTAAAAACACAGATTATCATTTCTATTGTATTTCACGTATTAATAGGGGTTCAAGTGATATTCTATTTAGTTCCTGTAAAAAGTGATGATACTTGGGTTGGTTGGAAAAAATTAGCTTTAGAAACCGAAAAAATACAAAAAAAATACACAAATACATTTGTATTTTCTGATGATAACTACAAGACATCTGCCTGTTTGAATTTTTTTATGGATGAAAAAGTATATGCGCAAAATATAATAAATAAACCCGCATTGCATTTCGATTATTTGGGAGACAATTTAAACTCTTTAAATACTAAAAACGCATTATTTATTGACTCTGACAAACGTTTTAAAAATACAGATAAAAAAGGCACTTATCTTCCTTTGTTAAATAATCATTTCGAAAATATAACAGAATTAGAACCTATTATTATTAAAATAAATCAGAAAGAAGTTCGTAAATTTTGGGTTTTTTATTGTACCAATTATAAAGCAAAAAATAATTAATTTTAGTTTTATCAACAAAAAATAATGATTACTTTTGCAAACGCTAAATTAACCTCTGACGAAAAAATCGTGAATGTTGTTTTACAAAATCAATTAAATTAAAAGATATGGAATCTTTAGTAAAATTTATTCAAGACGAATTTGTAGCAAGAAAAGAATTTGCAGAATTTGCTGCTGGTGATACAATCACCGTTTATTACGAAATTAAAGAGGGAGAAAAAGTACGTACTCAGTTTTTTAGAGGCGTTGTCATCCAAAGAAGAGGAATTGCAGCTTCTGAAACATTTACAATCAGAAAAATGTCTGGTACTGTGGGTGTAGAAAGAATATTCCCTGTAAATCTTCCTTCGATACAAAAAATTGAAATCAACAAAAGAGGTAAGGTACGAAGAGCTCGTATTTTCTACTTTAGAGGTCTTACTGGTAAAAAAGCAAGAATCACTGAAAAAAGAAGATAATTTCTTTGAAATAAAAAATTAAAAAGCGTTGTGAAAATTCACAACGCTTTTTTTAATGAACAAATGTTCACAACTATAGTTGATATCATGTTGATTAACAAATAGTTGTTTTTTTTGTATTCTTAAAAATCATATCTATATTTGATTAGAATTACGGCAAAAAATTTAATTAGATCGAAAGTGAAATTTATTTTTTTTTTAGTAATTTAATAAAGTTACGTTCTTTATATATTGTTTTTATAAAATCTATAAATCAGATTTTTACTTTAAGTAGTAAAAAAAAGAATTTCTTTAAAAAAGAAAAATTATGCAAATAATAAACCCTTTTTTAAAATGTATGATTGTAAAATTTTACAAAGATGAACTAAAAGCAATTTGGAATATTTACAAACTTTAAAAGCGAATACTTTTAGAGTTAAGATGTTTCAAACCCGAGATAGTGAAAGAGTAATTTTTTCTTCGGAAAAAATATAAGATTCATTCTTATTTGAATTTGTAGCAATACAAATCAGCACTAACGAACTATTTCAAAGAAGCCATATCATTACAAGAAATTGTAGGATGTGGCTTTTATTTTTAAAAAAAACTACATTCTTAATAATACCCTATTTTTATTATTAAATAGCTACTAAAACACCTAATTAATACTAATTAATCAATAATAATATCACTTAAAATTCATAAATTTGCTCCACTTTTTTTTCGAAAAGGATTTCGTTAAAAATATAATTTTTTATTACAGAATAAAAAAATAACTAAAAATGAGCAAAATAGCTAAAATTATATATACAAAAACGGATGAAGCCCCTGCCCTAGCAACACGCTCTTTCTTACCTATTATAAAAGCTTTTACGAAAACTTCTAATATAGAAATTGAAATAAAAGATATTTCTTTAGCATCAAGAATACTTGCTAATTTTTCTGAATATTTATCAGAAGACCAAAAAGTTGAAGACGCATTAGCTGTTTTAGGTGATTTAGCAAAACAGCCAGAAGCAAATATTATTAAATTACCCAATATTAGTGCTTCTGTACCTCAGTTAAAATCAGCAATTTCTGAATTGCAAACATTGGGTTATAATCTACCTGATTATCCAGAAGAAGCAAGCTCAATTAAAGATAAAGCAATTTTAGAGCAATATAATAAAGTAAAAGGTTCTGCGGTAAATCCAGTTTTACGTGAAGGAAACTCAGACAGAAGAGCACCAAAAGCAATTAAAAACTATGCTCGCAAAAACCCACATTCTATGGGTGCTTGGAGCGCTGACTCTAAAACTCATGTAGCAACAATGAGTGAAGGAGATTTTGCTCATAATGAAAAATCTGTAACTATCGAAAAATCGACAAACATACATATTCTTCATATCACTAATGATGGCTCAAAAACGATATTGAAGGAAAATTTAGCTCTAATTGATGGAGAGATTATAGATAGCACTGTAATGAGTAAAAAAGCATTACTTTCTTTCTTAGAGGAACAAATTAATGATGCAAATAAGCAAGGTATATTACTCTCTCTTCACATGAAAGCCACAATGATGAAAGTGTCTGATCCAATTATCTTTGGTCATGCAGTGAAGACATACTTTAGTGAGCTATTTGAAAAGTATGCAGACATTTTTAATAAAATTGGGGTAGATGTGAATAATGGTTTTGGAAACCTATTAGGAAGTCTAGACGTCCTTTCTTTGGAAAAGAAGTCTGAAATTTTAAAAGATATTGATCTTGTTTTTGAAAAAAACGCAGATCTAGCAATGGTAAATTCAGATAAAGGAATTACGAACTTACATGTTCCCTCTGATATAATTATTGATGCATCTATGCCTGCAATGATAAGAACTTCTGGAAAGATGTGGAATGCTACAGGAGAATTACAAGACACAAAAGCAGTAATCCCTGACAGTTCTTATGCTGGTATTTACTCTGCAACTATTGATTTCTGCAAAAAGAATGGTGCCTTTGATCCAACAACTATGGGAACGGTTCCTAATGTAGGCTTAATGGCTCAAAAAGCCGAGGAATATGGTTCTCATGATAAAACTTTTCAAATTAAATCTAAAGGAAAAGTGTTGGTGGTTGATGCTTCTGGAAATACTCTTTTAGAACATTCTGTTGAAGAAGGAGATATTTGGAGAATGTGTCAAACTAAAGATTTACCAATTCAAGATTGGGTAAAATTAGCAGTTACTAGAGCTAGAGCATCACAAACACCTGCTGTTTTTTGGCTAGATGAAAACAGAGCTCATGATATAGAAATCATTAAAAAAGTAAAATTATATCTACCAAATCATGATACTTCAGGTTTAGATATCCGAATTTTATCACCTGTAAAAGCAACAGAATTTACCTTAGAAAGAATTGTTAAAGGAGAAGATACAATTTCTGTTTCTGGTAACGTTTTACGTGATTACTTAACAGATTTATTCCCAATTTTAGAAGTTGGTACTTCTGCTAAAATGTTATCTATCGTGCCTTTAATGAACGGGGGAGGTCTGTTTGAAACTGGTGCAGGTGGTTCTGCTCCAAAACACGTTCAGCAATTTGTAACAGAAAATCATTTGCGATGGGATTCTTTGGGAGAATTTTTAGCATTGGCTGTTTCTTTAGAACATTTAGGAACTACTACTAATAATTCTAAAGCATTAGTATTGTCTGAAACTTTAGACAATGCTACTGATAAATTTTTAGAGAATGATAAATCTCCGTCAAGAAAAGTTGGTGAGTTAGACAACAGAGGAAGTCATTTTTACATAGCAATGTATTGGGCAGAAGGATTGGCAAATCAAAATAAAAATACTGAATTAAAAGCAGCATTTTCAAAAATTGCAAGTGAATTAAAAGCGAATGAAAATAAAATCGTTTCTGAATTAAAGGAAATTCAAGGAAACTCTTTAAAAATTGGTGGTTATTATCAACCAAATGATAATTTGGCTACATCAGCAATGAGACCAAATTCAACTTTTAATACTATTTTAGAATCTTTATAAGAATCTAAAACAAGTAAAAAATGATCTAAAAGTCAATGTTTTTTCATTGGCTTTTTTGTTCTAAATAGTCTCTTTAGAACCTACATTTTAACATTTTATTAATGTTTAGAATTGTATTTTTGTTGGCTATATTAAACTATTTATTAAACAAAATGATCCACACAAAAAAAGTGCTTTTTTTGTTATTCCTAATCACGTATTCACTGTTCAGCCAGGAAAAAAAGACGATGAGCGGAACTATTTATGATAAAAGTAATAATGAAACCTTAATAGGAGTCTCTCTTTATTTTCCGGAATTAAATTCTGGAACTACAACAAATGAATATGGATTTTATTCTGTAACTCTCCCAAAAGGAACTTATAAAATACAGATAAGTTACCTAGGGTATTCTAGCATTATAGAATCAATTACCCTCAATGAAAAAACCACAAAAAACTTTAAACTGATTGAAGAAACTGAAAGTTTAGATGAAATTGTTATTGAAAGTAATATCGAAAAATTAAATGTTAGAACTCCTCAAATGAGTATTAACAAATTAACATCTGCAACCATAAAAAATATTCCAGTTGTATTGGGTGAAGCAGATATCATAAAGTCACTAATTCTTTTACCTGGTGTTACAAGTGCTGGCGAGGGAGCTTCTGGATTTAATGTTAGAGGTGGTGCAGCAGATCAAAATTTAATCCTATTAGATGAAGCAGTTGTATTTAACTCTTCACACTTGTTTGGGTTTTTCTCTGTTTTTAACCCTGATGTAATTAAAGATGTTAAACTCTACAAAGGTGGAATTCCTGCTAAATATGGAGGTAGATTATCATCTGTTTTAGACATTTATCAAAAAGAGGGTAATAGTAAAGAATTCAAATTGACTGGAGGAATTGGTTTAGTATCAAGCAGAATATTGGCAGAAGGACCAATAGAAAAAGAAAAAAGCTCATTTCTAATTGGTGGTAGAGCTTCCTATGCGCATTTATTCTTGCCACTATTTAACAACGAAAACAAAGCCTATTTTTACGACTTAAACAGTAAAATAAACTATCGATTTAATGATCGGAACAACCTTTTCTTATCTACTTACTTTGGAAAAGACGTCTTTGGAATTAGTGATAACTTTGTAAATAAGTATGGTAATTCTGTTATCAACTTAAGGTGGAATCACCTTTATTCTGACAAATTATTCTCGAACCTATCTATCATTTATTCAGATTATTTCTACGGACTGATACTTGATTTCGTGGGGTTTGAGTGGGATTCTGGGATTACAAACTTTAACTTAAAATACGATTTCAAGCATTATATCAATAATAAATTTAAGTTGAGTTATGGTCTCAGTTCAATTTACAGCAAATTTAATCCAGGAAAGATTATTCCAAACAGAGAAGATTCCGGAATTATTGCCGAAAAACTTATAGATAAATATGCGAATGAATTTGCAACCTATATTGATGCTGAACATAATATCAATAATAAATTAAGGTTACAATATGGAATTCGTTTTAGTAATTTCACAAGATTAGGCCAAGATGAATTGAACGTGTATGAAAATAATTTACCAGTAGTATATGATCATGAATTTAAAAAATATAAATCTGCTGATGCAATAAGCACAGATTCTTTTGAAAGAAGTGCTGTAATAAGCAGTTTCAATAATTTAGAACCCCGGTTTTCTATGTCTTATATTTTAAATGATAAGACTTCTATAAAAGCTAGTTATAATAGAATGGCTCAGTATTTACACTTATTATCAAATACCTCATCTCCTACCCCTCTTGATGTTTGGGCACCAAGTGGGAAATATATAAAACCACAATTATTAGATCAATTTGCAATTGGATATTTTAAATCCCTCAAAGACGGAGATTACTCCATAGAAACTGAAGTTTTTTATAAAGATATTCAAAATAGAATCGATTACATAAATGGTGCCAATTTAGTAGCAAATAATGAAATAGAAACTGTTATTTTGAATGGAAAAGCAAGAGCATATGGACTGGAAATTTTACTAAAAAAGAACGAAGGAAAATTAAAAGGGTGGCTTGCTTATACACTCTCAAAATCAGAGCAATTAACAGTTGGGAGAACAACAAATGAACCAGGAATTAACAGTGGAAAATGGTACAATACTCCTTATGATAAAACACACGATTTTTCCATAAATGCGAATTATCAATTAAACAAAAAATGGGAATTTAATTCTAATTTTGTCTTCCAAACAGGACAGCCAACAAACTATCCAGTTGGCCAATATGAAATTCAGGGTTTAAATGTACCCATCTATAATGACAATAGAAGGAATGCTGATAGACTTCCTGCATACCATCGATTAGATGTTTCCGCTACTTTAACCCCAGAAAAAAACTTGAAAAGAAAATGGCAAGGAGAATGGGTTTTTGGCATCTATAATTTATATGGCAGACAAAATGCAGCTTCTATAAACTTTAAACAAAATAGGGAAACCTTAAAAAATGAGGCTGTACAAACTTCTATTTTTGGAATGGTACCCTCTGTTACTTACAACTTTAAATTTTAAAACAATGAAAAATAGATACATACTTCCTGTTTTAATAATATTATTTTTTACAAATTGTGAGAAAGTAATAGATTTAGAGGTTCCCTCAATTGAACCAAAACTAATCATTGATGCATCTTTTGAAGTCATGTTTGATCAGAATCCTATTGTTTCGAACAATAGTGTGAAATTGAGATTATCAGCAGATTATTTTGACGATGTAATTCCTATAGTTACAAATGCAACAGTTTTTTTAACAAATTTATCAAATAATACGGTAATCCCTTTTTCTGATGTAAACGCAGATGGCGATTATGAACCTTCAAATTTATTTATTCCTCTTGATGAAGTGGAATATGAATTGACCGTTATCTACAATAATGAAACATACAAAGGCAAGGCTACAAAAGTTAAAACATCAAAACTTATAACTGTAGAACAAGGTGAAAAAACATTATTTTCTGGTGATGAAATAGAATTAAAAATATCATTTCAAGATAACGAAGCACTAGAGAACTATTATCTTTTTAATATAGATATCTACAATTATCTTGCCATTGAAGATCGCTATTTTGATGGATCTATTTATAATTTTTCTTATTTTTATGAAGATGAAAATATTGAATTTCCCAAAAGCATTCCGGTTAAATTATCTGGAATTACAAAGGAATATTTTACATATTTTAGAGTTTTAATTGCCCAAAGCGGTCAAAATGCTGGAGGACCATTTCAATCTGCACCATCATCTTTATTAGGAAATATCACAAATACTTCCAATGAAGCTAATTTTCCGATAGGGTATTTTCACATATCAGAAACAGATACTTTGAATCTAGAGTTGGTTGAAAAAAACTAAAAGTTCACTTTAAATGAATACTTCAGAACAGAGGAAATAATGTATTTTTGAATAATGACTTTTATAAAAACAACAGAACAAGATTCAAAATACAATCATTTAGAAAAAATGTCTGTTTCAGATTTATTAATGCATATTAATAATGAAGATAAAATAGTTCCTTTAGCGGTAGAAAAAGCGTTACCACAAATTAAAGCCTTAACAGAACAAATTGTTCGTAAACTAGAAAAAAAAGGGAGACTTTTCTATATAGGTGCAGGCACAAGCGGCAGATTAGGGATTCTAGATGCTTCTGAATGTCCACCAACTTTTGGTGTTTCTAATGAACTCGTTATCGGTATTATTGCTGGTGGGGATACTGCTATTAGAAAAGCTGTTGAATTTGCAGAAGATTCAACCAATGAGGGTTGGGTTGACTTACAGAAACATCAAATTTCTAGCAAAGATATTGTAGTCGGTATTGCTGCTTCGGGAACAACTCCTTATGTAATTTCTGCCTTAGAAAAATGCAATCAAAACAAGATCATTACTGCCTGCATAACATGTAACGAAAACAGCCCTTTATCTAATGTATCTAAGTTTCCGATTGAAGTAATTGTTGGCCCAGAATTTGTCTCTGGAAGCTCTAGAATGAAAGCAGGAACAGCTCAGAAATTAGTTTTAAATATGCTTTCTACTGCTACAATGATTCAATTAGGTAAAGTAAAAGGAAACAAAATGGTCGATATGCAACTTTCTAATCATAAATTAGTAGATAGAGCTGAAAAAATGCTAGTAAAAGAATTAAATATCAGCCAAAAAGATGCGAAAATTTTATTAAAGCAGTTTGGAAATGTTAGAAATGCTATTAAAAACTATATATAATGAGTACCAATTTAAATTTATTAACTAAGGGTTTAAAATATTTAGGCATTTTAATTTTTCTTTTTATCGCTTCACCAATATTACTTACAATAGGGTATAAAGCGCTCACTAAATTTGAAAATACTCCCAAAGAATACCTGTCTTATATAATTTTATTTACTGCAGGAATACTAATGATTTTTACAATTTACTTCGCTTTTAAAACTTTCAAAACGTTGCTAAAAGCATTATTTAACGATTGAATAAAAAACTATTCACTCAATTAACGAATTAACTTCTTATACTTTATACGTTTAGGCATTAAATCTCCACCCAATCGTTTTTTCTTATTCTCCTCATAATCAGAAAAAGAACCTTCAAAGAAATATACTTGACTCTCCCCTTCAAAAGCTAAAATATGTGTGCAAATTCTATCTAAAAACCATCTATCGTGAGAAATAACCACTGCGCAACCAGCAAAATTCTCTAAACCTTCTTCTAAAGCTCTTAATGTATTAACATCTAAATCGTTTGTTGGTTCATCTAAAAGTAAAACATTCCCTTCTTCTTTTAGTGTCATTGCTAAATGCAAACGATTACGTTCTCCACCAGATAACGTTGAAACTTTTTTATTTTGCTCACTCCCAGAGAAATTAAAACGACTCAAATACGCTCTTGAATTAACTTGCTTTCCCCCCATCATAACCAAATCTTGACCATCAGAAAAATTTTCCCAAATTGTTTTATCAGGATTAATATCTGAATGTGCTTGATCTACGTATGCAATCTTAGCAGTTTCACCGACATTAAAATTACCCTTATCAGGAGCTTCCTCTCCCATTATCATTTTAAAAATTGTAGTTTTTCCGGCACCATTTGGACCAATAATTCCAACAATACCAGCTTGAGGTAAATTAAAAACTAAATCTTCATATAATAATTTATCATCAAAAGCTTTAGATACTCCGCTTGCTTCAATTACGTTTGTACCCAAACGAGGCCCATTAGGAATGTAAATTTCGAGTTTTTCATCAACTTGCTTTTGATCTTGACTCATTAATTTGTCATAATTTTTCAAACGTGCTTTCTGCTTTGTTTGACGGCCTTTAGCTCCTTGACGAACCCATTCTAATTCTCTTTCTAATGTTTTTTGGCGCTTAGAAGCAGTTTTGCTTTCTTTTGCCATTCTTTGAGACTTCTGATCTAACCAAGAAGAATAATTCCCTTTCCAAGGAATTCCTTCTCCTCTATCTAATTCTAAAATCCAACCAGCAACGTTATCTAAGAAATAGCGATCATGAGTAACTGCTATTACAGTCCCTTTATATTGTGCTAAATGGTGTTCTAACCAATGAACGGATTCTGCATCTAAGTGATTTGTTGGCTCGTCTAATAATAAAATTTCTGGTTCTTGTAAAAGTAATCTACATAATGCAACACGTCTTTTTTCACCTCCAGAAAGCACGCCAATTTTTTTATCTGAGTCAGGAGTTCTTAAAGCATCCATTGCTATTTCTAACTTGGTATCTAATTCCCAAGCATTGGCCGCATCAATTTTATCTTGTAATTCTGCTTGTTGCGCCATCAATTTATCCATCTTATCTGCATCAGAATAAACTTCTTCTAAACCAAACATATCATTGATTTTATTGTATTCATCAAGAATTGCAACAGTTTCTGCAACTCCTTCTCTTACAATTTCTAGAACAGTCTTCTCTGGATCTAATTGAGGTTCTTGTTCTAAATATCCTACTTTATAACCTGGAGAAAAAGTAACATCTCCTTGAAAGTTTTTTTCTGCTCCTGCTATAATTTTTAATAATGTAGATTTTCCAGATCCATTTAATCCTAAAATTCCGATTTTTGCTCCATAAAAGAAGCTTAAATAAATATCTTTTAAAACTTGCTTACCAGTTGATTGATAGGTCTTAGAAACCTTATTCATCGAAAAGATAACTTTCTTATCGTCGCTCATTATCGTCTATTTTATATTTAATTTGAAAACTGCTACTGAAACTGTAGACTTTTTAAACTCTCCCTTTTAATGCATTAAAAACCCATGCAATTGCAAAAAAACCAACACCAACAGCTGCAAAGCCCCATCCAGCTACTTCATTATATCTAAAAGCACCTAAAGCAATTAAACCCAATCCTACAAGTATCATTATAAATGTTGCCCATGCAAGCACTGTATTTTTATTCATTCCCATAATTCGTGATTTGATAATTTGAATAGCAAATATCGTTATTTATTTGATACTGTCAAATTATAGGTTTGGTAAAAAGTCTTTAAATTTATAGGTTTAATAAGAGTTCTTAAAGTAATATTTAATTTCTTCCAAGTTTACGCAAAGCAACCCATTGTTTCATTTTTTCTCTAGAATCACAAGCAGGATACCCTATTACTGTTTTACCAGCTTCTACATCACTTATAACACCTGAACCTGCACCAACTGTTGCACCAGAATGAATTGTAACATGATCTTTTATAGAAGCGCTTCCTCCAATAATTACTCCATCCCCAAGAGTTACAGAACCTGCCAAACCACTATTTCCTGCCATTATACAACATTTACCCAATACTGAATTATGACCTATTTGAACTAAATTATCAATCTTACAGCCATCACCTAAAATAGTAGCACTAAATTTTCCACGATCAATACACGAATTAGCACCTACTTCCACAGCATTTCCAATAACAACATTACCAATATGTTTTATTTTAACCAAACCTCTTCCATCGTTAGAAGGTCTATAGCCAAAACCATCTGCTCCAATGCTAACATTTGAATGAAAGATACATTGGCTTCCAATTTTACTTCGTTCTCTGATAACGGTTCCAGACCAAATAATTGTCTCATTTCCAATTAAAGTATCATCAAAAATAGAGACATTCGGATAGATAATTACATTGTCACCAATTGTTACATTTTTACCCACATAAGAATTCGCACCAATTTTACATCCATTTCCTAATTTTGCAGTTTTATTTACAACTGCTGTTGGATGAATATCTGATTCAAAATAAGGAGGTTCAGGTTCAAAAGCATCCAATAGAATTGCCATTGCTAAATCAGCATTTTTAACTTTCACAAAGGCTTTTCCTTCTCCTGGTAGAATCTTTATTCCTTCATAAACAATTGCAATACTTGCGTTTGATGTTTCCCATAAACGAGTATATTTAGAATTACCTATAATCGTCACATTCCCCTTTTTTGCATTTTCAATTTGTTCTGGGGCAAATATTAAATCTTTACAATTTCCAATAAGTTCGCCTTGAACAAGTAATGTTATTTCTTCAATAGAGAATGATTTCATAAATATTATTTTTCTTAATTAATTATTTTTTAAAATGTTCTAAATTTATATAAATAATAATTTCATAAAATTACAATTTTGCAGCCAGTCTAGCCCCCTGATCAATTGCTATTTTTGCATCTAATTCTTTCGCTAAAGCTGCTCCACCAATTATATGTACCTTTTTACCTGCATCTATTAAAGGCTGATACAATTCTTTAAAAGGCGCTTGACCTGCACAAATAATAATATTGTCTACTTCTAACGTTTTCGACTCTTCATTTTGAAGATAATGCAAACCTTTATCATCAATTTTTGTATAGGAAACTCCAGCCATAAACTGAACATTTTTCTTTTTCAAAGTAGATCGGTGAATCCAACCTGTTGTTTTACCAAGCTTTGCACCAAATTTACCTTTGCTTCTTTTAAACATAAAAACCTCTCTAGGTGAGGCTACAAACTTGGGATTAATAGCTTCAATACCTGCTCTAGCTTCTAAAGATTTATCTATTCCCCATTCTTTTAACCAAACATCAATATTTTGTGATGCAGATTGACCTTCGTGAGTTAAATATTCTGAAACATCAAAACCAATTCCTCCTGCACCGATAACTGCTACACGTTTCCCAACGGGTTTTTTATCTTTTAAAACCTCGATATAACTCAATACTTTTTCATGATTGATGCCTTCTATTTTTAATACTCTTGGCTTAATTCCTGTCGCTACTATTATTTCGTCAAAATTTGCATCTTTTAAATCATCTACAGAAACTCTCGTATTAAGTTTTAAATTTACGTCATAGATTTCAATTTGTTTTTTGAAAAAACGCAAGGTTTCATAAAACTCTTCTTTTCCTGGAATTTGTTTAGCGATATTAAACTGTCCACCAATTTCTTTATCAGCATCAAACAGCGTAACGACATGACCTCTTTGGGCAGCTATTGTTGAAACTGCTAGCCCAGCAGGACCTGCACCAACTACTGCAATTTTTTTCTTTTTTTTCGTTGGATTGTAATTAAATTCTGTTTCATGACAAGCTCTTGGATTCACCAAACAACTTGCAACTTTTTGTTGAAAAACATGATCTAAACAAGCTTGATTACAAGCAATACAGGTATTTATTTCATCTGTCCTTTCTTGTGCTGCTTTGTTCACCCATTCTGGGTCTGCTAAAAAAGGACGTGCCATAGAAATCATATCTGCATCTCCATCTGACAATATTTTTTCTGCAGTTTCTGGCATGTTTATTCTGTTAGAAGTTATCAATGGAATTGAAATTTCTTCTTTCATTTTTTTGGTCACCCAGGTAAATGCTCCTCTTGGAACCGATGTTGCTATTGTTGGAATTCTAGATTCGTGCCAACCTATTCCGGTATTTATTATCGTTGCACCCGCTTTTTCAATTTCTTTACCTAACTGAACAACTTCTTTCCAAGAACTTCCTTTTTCTACTAAATCTAACATAGATAGTCTGTAGATAATAATAAAATCGTCACCTACAGCTTTTCTAGTTTGCTTTACCAATTCAATTGGTAAACGCATTCTATTTTCATAGTCTCCACCATAATTATCAGTCCTTTTATTGGTTCTTTTTACAATAAATTGATTAATTAAATACCCCTCTGAACCCATAATTTCAACACCATCATAACCTGCTATTTTCGACAATTTCGCACAGTTAACAAAATCACGAATTGTTCTTTTGATCCCTGATTGTGTTAATTTAAATGGTTTAAAAGGTGTTATAGGTGATTTTATTTTTGATGGCGCAACATTAAAAGGATGATATCCATAACGACCAGCATGTAGGATTTGCATGCAAATTTTACCTCCTTGTTCATGAACAGCTTCTGTTATTTTTTTATGGTACTTTGCATGTTTCTTGGTTGACATTCTAGCTGCAAAAGGGCCTGTCCAACCTTGAATATTTGGTGAAATCCCTCCTGTAATAATCAATCCTACACCTCCTTTTGCTCTTTCTGCATAGTAGGTGGCAATTTTATCAATTCCATTTTTCTCTTCTTCTAAACCTGTATGCATAGAACCCATTAAAATTCTATTTTTTAAAGTTGTAAAACCTAAATCTAAGGGTTCAAAAATATGCTTGTATTTCATAGTGCTAGAATTAAATTTATTATGCATGCATAATATTTAGCAATATATGTTTATTTTTTATAAAAAACTTAAGATTAAAAAATAGATATCAACGTTAACATAAAATAAATCAAAAAGACAGCAGCTTTTTTGAAAAAAACGCTACTATAAATGGCCCATTTTTCCCTCTTGAAAATCTCGCATTGCTTCTAGAATTTCAGTTTGGGTATTCATAACAAAAGGTCCATGCTGTGAAACTTTTTCATTAATTGGCTCTCCTGATAAAACTAAAATTATACTTTCTTTTTTTGCTTCAAAAACAACAGTGCTTCCATCTTGATTAAAAGTAATCATTTGATTTTTTCCTTTCTCTAAGGTTTCAGAATTATTGACTAAAATTTCTCCTTCTAAAAGATAAATTAATGATTGATGATTTTCCGAAATTTCAATTTCCATCTTTCCTCCTTCAGTCGCTTTTGCTGAAAAAACATTTACATCAGTTTGTGTTTTTATCAAGCCTGACTCTTGTTTTTGGGTACCTGCAATAATATTTAACTGCACTTTTTTATCTTCAGAAAATAATTTCGGAATTTGTTTATCTTCCAGATGTTGGTAATTAGGCATCATCATTTTATCTTTTGCTGGCAAGTTTAACCATAACTGAATTCCTTCCAATTCACCCCCTTTTTTCACAAATTCTTTAGTTGGCGCTTCTGCATGAATGATTCCATAACCTGCAGTTGTCCATTGAACTCCACCTGCTTTAACAACCATTTCATTCCCTAAAGAATCTCTATGAAATTGTTCTCCCTTAAATAATAGGGTAATTGGTTCAAAACCTCTGTGAGGATGAGGGCCTAAATCAAAAGGATTATTAAATTTAGAAATAGCATAGGGTCCGTAATGATGTAATAATATAAATGGATCTACATTTTCTATACCGAGTGTTGGTATTGGTTGACGTAATCTTATTGGCCCCATATTAACAAAAGGACTTGTTACTTTATGTTGAATTGTTTTAAGTCTATTCATATTAATTCTTGGATATTTACTTCCTATGAAAGTAGAAAATTTTTCTATCTTATTTTATCTAAAAGATTACTTAAAATAATTGCTTCTTCATTTGTTAAATTATCTAAAAAAGGTTCCATTTCATTATTATTAATCGTAGATAATAAATCCAAACCCAATTTCGTGATCTTTACAAACACGACTCTTCTATCATGCTCACAACGCTCTCTTTCAATTAAATTTTTATCACATAATTTATCCATTAAACGAGTTGCATTTGGAGCTCTCTCTACCATTCTGTCTTTAACAATCTGAACCTTAATTTTAGCTTTTGCGCCCCTTAAAATTCTTAAAATATTATATTGTTGCGGAGAAATTCCATAAGGCTTAAAAAAATCATTCTCTTTACTATTTAACCAATTAAAAGTATATTTTATATTGATTAATGCCTTTACTTTACTGCTGCTAAACTTAGAATTGATATCCTTAGAAATGTTTCCCATAATTATGCTCTTAATCTTAAATCTTGCGTTATTTTATTAAACTCTTCCGTTGACGGTGTTAAATAGATTACATCATCTATAAATAAAGTTGGGAATTTCACAACGCCATTGTAAAGTTCTTTGCTGTGGTCACTTGCTTGAGCATCTTTAGAAATATCTTTGTATGTAAAGGGAACATCCGTTGCATTTAAAAACTTTTTAAATGCAACTGTATAGGCATGTCCTTGCTTTCCGTATAAAACTATCTTCATATGAATTGATCTATAGAATTCTCGAATTTATTTACTTTTTCTTTTAATTTTGCCAATAAATCTTCATGCACAATTTTACCCTCTTTAAAATTATCGTAGAAGTTTGGAAAAGAAAAAGAAATTAATTCTTTAGCCCCCATTCTAGAAAATGATTGAATTCCTGTTTCTAAGACCGCTTGTCCACCTCTCCCTCCAGGTGAAGTTGCCATTAATAATAGTGGTTTGTCTCTAAAAAAATTCTTTTCTATTCTAGTACTCCAATCAAAAATATTCTTGAAAGCTGCTGCATAAGATCCATTATGTTCAGCTAAAGAAAGTATGAATCCATCATAATTATCTAATAAAAATGTAAATTTTTTCACATCCTCTGGAAATCCTTTTTTTTCTTCATCTTCACTATAAATAGGGAGCATAAAGTCTCTTAAATCAAGAACATCAAAGGAGGTATTCTTTAAATTTTCTGCAGCAAACGTCGCTAATTTTTTATTGACAGAGGAAGAACTGTTGCTACCGGCAAATGCTAATACATTTTTCATTTTAAATAACTTTTATTTACCTGTAAAGTTACTTAATAAATTATTATTTACCAAGGAAAATAACCCCAAGGATATATTATTTCTAATTTAGTAATTTATGAATTTGAGCATACTGCAACAAAACAATAGTCCTAGTATCTATAATATTTCCATTTTCTAACATTTCAATCGCCTCTTTAAAAGGAACTTCTAAGACCTCAATATCTTCTGATTCAGAAGCCAGACCTCCTCCCATACTTACTTTCATATCATCTGTATATTCACCTGTAAAAAAGTGCATTTTTTCTGTTAATACACCAGGAGAGGAATAGCCTTCATAAATCTTTTTAACTGATTTTAGTCTTATTCCAGTTTCTTCTTCTGTTTCTCTAATAATACATTGCTCAGGATTGTCTTCATCTAATATTCCTGCTGGGATTTCTATCAGGAATCCATCTTTTCTATCATTCAAAAAAGAGGGCATTCTAAATTGTTTAACCAAAATAACAGTCTTTTTGGTTGTATTGTATAATAATATTCCGGCTCCATGACCACGCTCATATACTTCACGCATTTGATGAACCCATGTCTCATCTGGCATTTGATAATCAAAATTTAGTTTATGAAGTGTATAATAATTGTCTGACAATAAAGTTTTTTTAATATTTTTAATTGGAGCTTTCTTCATATTCTTTTTTTATAGATTTTTTTAAAAATTTGTTACATTTTTTACTAGTATCTTCTCTAAATAAATTATCATTTTTTAATTCATAAAAACTATTTATAAATAAGCAAATCTAAAAAGATTTAAAACCACACTAAAAAAAATTTGAAAGTATTATTCAGTTCATAAAAAATTAGCTTTAGTCTATTAGAAAAGCTCCATTCAAAAAACAAAGTAATTGTAACCAATGACCTGAATTTATCTGTTTCGTTATACTAAAATTAAACCTTCGTAGCTGAAAAATGTCTATATATAATATGGAGATAGTTTTATTTTTATCACTATTTTTGATGTAATAACTTTTTTTAATCTATGATAAGCATGTTTAAAAATACTTTTTTTTATTTTCTATTGTTCTTAATAAGTTTATTAACTATTCAAGATATTGAAGCGCAATTAAGTAAAAAACATTTTATTCCTCCACTAACCTATGCCGAAGAAGGTAATGCAAATCCTGAAAATCAATATTTTTATATCTCTACACCCAGTAAAAAAAATGTTAGTTTTACAATACAAAAAATAGGTTCAAACAATGACATTACTGGCTCAGTGACAAGTACTGACCCTCAAGAAATATTTATAGGAAATGGAAATAGCCAACTTTTTGTAGATTCTAGAGTCACAAGTGTTGTTCATAATAATAAAGGATACATTGTTGAAGCGAATGATGTTATTTATGTTTCCATTCGAGTTTTAGCGGGTGGAGGTGCTCAAGCTGGAGCACTAGTTAGTAAAGGAAACTCCGCTTTAGGTACCACTTTTAGAGCAGGAATGTTTACCAATGAAAATCCGAAAAGTAATTATCTCAACTTTATTTCTGTAATGGCCACAGAAAATAATACAGTTGTAACCTTCGATGATTTACCCGCCGGTATACTTATAAAAAACTACTCAGGAACCCTACCAATTTCAAATATCTCTTTAAACGAAGGAGAAAGTTATATTGTTGCAACAAATGCCAATGACAACATTATTAACAGAGATGCTTTAATTGGAACTCTAATTACTTCCGACAAACCTATTGTTGTTAGTACAGGTTCTGCAAATGGAAGTTTTCATAACGGTGGAGGAAGAGATTATGGAATAGATCAAATTGTAGGTGTCGATAAAATTGGAGATGAGTATATCTTTGTAAAAGGAGGTGGAGAGGATGGATGGGAAAATGTATTAATTGTTGGACATGAAGATGCAACAACCATTAGAATTAACGGTGGTGAAGTCTCTGAAACTATTAATAAAGGCAAATACCATTTAATTGAAGGAGATCAGTACAACTCAAATGGAAATATGTATGTACAGACCTCTAATCCTGTTTTTGCATATCAAGGAATTGGAGCAAATGATAGTGATGCAAATCAAGGTTTATTTTTCGTGCCCCCTTTAAGTTGCGAAAATAGAGGAAAAGTAGATAATATCCCAAAAATAGAAAATATAGGAAATATCGATTTTACGGGAGGAATTACCATTGTTACTAACAAAAATGCCACTGTTGGTATCAATTCTCTACCGCTAACAAATTTCTCTACCTCGGGTCCTTTTAATGTAGATGGAAATACAAATTATGTAACCTATAAAGTAACTAATTTAACAGGTAACATTTCTATTGACAGTTCCGACGAATTATATTGTGCTTATTTTAATGAAAATAATGCAGCTACTTCAGGAAGTTTTTATTCTGGATTTCCTTCGTCACCAGAAATTAATTTTGAAACCACAGTTTCAACCCTAGGAAATTGTATTCCAAATCTTACTTTACAAGCTGCCAACACAGAATTATTTGATAGTTTTAAATGGTATTATTATAATAACACTACCTCTACTTGGGATGAAAAAGCTTCTGATACCGATTACAAACCTTTAGAATCAGAACCTGGAAAATATAAATTAATAGGGATTATAAATTGTAAAAGTGCAACTTTTGAATCTATTGAAATTCAGGTAAGTCTCTGTCCTGATAATTATGATGGAGATGACCTTATAGATAATTTAGATATCGATATCGATAATGATGGAATCTTGAATTGCGATGAATCTAAAGGAAATACAACTATTAATTTTACAGATATAAATTCTCCTATCCTGAATTTTATAGATGGTTCTCAAGATACTTCGTTTATTTCAACGAACTTAAATCAAACCGGCACTTCTAAAATCTCAGGAGATCTTTCAAGTAATTTTACTTCAACAATAGAGGCAGGCACCAATTCTAAATTGGAATACATCCTCAATTTTAATAAAGCCTCCAACATAGAATTTACAGAAAATACTTCTACGACGCATACTCTAGTTCCTGATGAAACGTTCATACTAACCGTTGGGCCAAACACAAAAAATATTACTTTAGTAGATCCTGATAATATTTTATTAGTTGATACTGATTATGATGGTATTTTTGAGACGATTAACACTAATTTTTCTTCTGTAGAAATTCGTTTTAAATTTAACCCAACACCCATTGGATCAACTCCCTATAAGTTCGTTGCCAATAGTGTAGATCAATTAATCTTTAAACACCAATTAAGTAACACTCTAGATAATTCTACTTTTGAAGGAAATCTTATTTTAACTTGTTTTGGTATCGATAGCGATAATGATGGTGTCATAGATGCTTTTGATGCAGATAGTGATAATGACGGAATTACAGATATCATAGAAGCACAAGGAAAACCTGTTTCACTATCGGGAACTGATGCCAACTTAGACGGCTTAGATGATGTTTTTACTTCACCCATATCCCCTTTAGACACAGATGATGATGGATTTTTTGATTACTTAGATTTAGATTCAGACAATGATGGAGTTTATGATTTATGGGAAGCAGGACACCCTCTTCTAGATATAACACTAACTGATGGACAAATAGACGATGTAGATATAAATATTGGTATTAATGGGTTGGATAATAGATTAGAAACAGCAACTGATAATTTTATTTTAAACTATACAATTTCTGATCCTGACACTGATGATAGTCTTTTTAGTTATTTAGATCGTGACAGTGACGGAGATAATTGCCCTGATGTTATTGAAGCTGGATTTTTAGATCCTAACAATGATAATATTATAGGACCTTTACCTGTTGAAGTAGATAATAAAGGAAGAGTTATTGGGATACCAGATGGTTATACAAGACCTAATTCTGATTATAACATATTTGCTCCTATTTTAATAAATACTTCTTTTAACGATGTTGCATTTTGCGAAGCATCAACATCAACTATTACAATAGATTCGACTGCAGATACTTTTCAATGGGAAGTTAGTACTGACGGAGGAACAAGCTGGGTAAATGTTATAAATAATAGCACATATAATGGTGCTACAACTAAAGATTTAGAAATTAGCAATTTACAATTGTCTTTTAACAATTATAAATATAGAGTTTATTTAGAAAAAGTTGGTAATACTTGTAATGATACTTCAAATGAAATCACTCTAACAATCAACCCTTTGCCAATTGTTTCTAACGCTACAATTTATCAATGTATTGTTCCTGGTGATCCAAACCCCACCATCAATTTAACCACTGCTGAGATTGGTATGAATAGTTTGTCTATACCCAATCTTACCTTTAAATACTTTAAAGATGCTACTGAATCTATTCCTATTCCCAACCCTACTTCTTATTCTGTGAATGTTAATATTTTGCAATCGGTTTATGCAAAAGCAATCTCTAATCAAGGATGTGAAAGTAATCTAGTTCAATTAGTTCTTAATGTTGGGAAAACTCCCAACTACCCTTTTAATGATCTTGTAGCTATTGAGTGTGATGATTTATTGGATGCTGATGGTAATGACACCCCAGGTATGAATAATGATACTGATAACATCACAAACTTCACTTTAAACCAAAATACGCTTGAGGCTGATATTTATGCTTCTGCTGGTGGTGTAATTCCTAATACTCAGGTATTTTTCTTTGAAAGCATTCCCGATAGAAATAATAATTTGTTTATACCTAATATTAACAACTACAGAAACAACCCAACCAATATTGATATCACCAATGTCTCTGGTGGGATAGAATTCCCTATCTATTATAAAATTTTAAGCACCATCAATAACGATTGTCAAGGTATTGGTCAATTTTATCTGCAAATAAAATCTGTTCCTAAGGCGTATCCTGCTCAAAATATTGATTTGTGTGATGATGACCGATCTACAAGTACCATAGATGGTATAAACAGTGGGATTAATCTTAGAGATAGAGTTGCTGATATTCTAGGACCTACTCAAACACTGGCTAACTATGATGTTACTTTTCATACTTCACCAGCAGATGCAAATGATCTAACAAGTATAGGAATTGCTAATGATACAAACTTTTCAAACACACCACAAGCTGGATTTACAACAGGCAATATCAGTGAACAAACTATTTTTGTTCGTGTACAAAATAAAAATACGCTGTGCGTTAGCAGTCCGACTTCTTTTAAAATAATTATCATTCCGATTCCTAGTATTTCAAACACCATTACTCCTTTTCCGGTGTGTGACGTGGTGACTCTTTCCGATACTGATCCTAGAAATAGAGTAGCTCAAAATATTGATTTAACTTCTAAAAATGATGAGATTTTAGCAGGAAAAACGAATCATAAAGTTGCTTATTACCTTACGCAACTAGACGCTGAAAATAATATTCAAATTAACAATACAACAGATTTTCAAAACACAGTAAGTCTAACTTCATTCCCTACTAATTTTACTTCCGATGAACCGGCAATTCAAACGATATTTTTTAAAATTATCGATTCAGGAGGGAATAAATGTCCTTCTGTTTTTGCTACTTTTCAATTAGTCATCTACCCTGAACCTAATATCCCACTTAATATTTCTAATTATTCTGATTGTGATAATACGACAGAC
>Ga0115008_10000151_pt1 | contig 44449 bp, 31 predicted proteins | sample FraStrMetagenome_FD_87164 | JGI IMG/M metagenome (GOLD analysis project Ga0115008, IMG submission 87164) | Marine eukaryotic phytoplankton communities from Arctic Ocean - Fram Strait ARC3M Metagenome | ecosystem: Environmental > Aquatic > Marine > Oceanic | place: Fram Strait | collected... | reverse complement strand
TGTTAACTTCTACTATTGTACCAGGTATAAATTACATTGTAGTTATAACTCATCCTCTTCATCAGTTACAGGTTCGGAAGAGGAGTAGTAGCAGTTGTTATACGATCGAAACATATAATATTCGTGTGGATCTCTAACAAATTCAGACTTTTCACTGCAAAAAATATAACGAGACCGATTGGAGAAGGGAATATGAAATCAAATTGTCCACCCTATTGTACTGAAGTAAAGAGAGCAAGGTAGATTCAACCCTCTTATCTGCAACCTAGCATCTACTAATGTTTACTTCTAAATTGTTACTACTAATTTGTCTCCTCCCTCATGCATGCCATCTGCAATCACTGAAATTCATTGACATCTTCTAGATCTGAAATCCACCATCGAAGGAATATACCTGCGAGGTTTCTATACATTCCATATTCGTCAAATGAAACACTGACCATCCCCGAAAAAGTTAAATTAAGCTAATTCTCGTACCATCATTGTTAGCTTCACATTAAATGAGAAGCTGCTCGATGCTCAACTTCAAAGTATCAATAGTGCTCTTAAGCTGAGATGCCTCATTTGTAGTAATACTGGCAGCAATAACTGGTCTGCTCACACCACAAGCTCTTCCTAAAGCGATCTTACTTGGAACAAATACGTAAGGAACATTCTTATCCTCACAAAGAAGTGGCAAATGTAGCAAAATCTCGATCGGCTCTGCGTCGGCTGACATTATGATCATCTCACTGATGCCGCGATTCAAAGTTTTGGTTGCCTCGTTTGCGCCTTTCTTCACTTGCTTGTAGCTGGTTGCCTGAGACGTCAAATCTAGCAGCGAAATAGTAAGATCGGCATCGGCTAAAGGAAAAGCTTTTTCTGACATGGTTTGTTCAACTGAAAATATTAAATCTCGGAATAATGAACCTCTCTATCACTCTCAGTTTTTATCTCTTGTATTTGATTGCCGACTGCCATCAAAAAATAATAATTGGCCAGCGACGTAGCAGCTAGTTTAGCTACGCTACCGAACGTTTGGGATTGGACGAACTTTGCTGTACAAATGTACTGACATGCACCGCGCGTATCTCAGCCGGCCGTAGAGCTGTGGCTGTGGGGTGATGAACACCTTTGTCTAGAGGATACCACTGCTCAACCAATATACTATGTATAAAAGCAACTGTTCATACAGATTGCAATAGTATAGGGTAAGAGGATGCTTAACTAGACTAGTCTAAGCATGTAGGTTAATAATAGGTAGATGTAGATCATAGATAGGTTGTTAACTCAACACTAAAGGTTAAAAGGGTAGTAAAAGCAATACTTCTTGAAATGTGAAGATACCATCCGGAAAGCGATCTGGGCAAGACCGCAATCCGACGCCACTCGCCGAAAGGGCTAGAATAGCTCACCACAGTGATATTGATCTAGTCCCCGCATACTTGCAAATGAAAATACGCAAGCTTGTGCTCGCCGACCTGATTTACCGTAAAGCCAGGAGGTATTCCGTGGGGAAAAACCTCCGTCTTAGCAAGTGGCGTAGAAAGATCGTCGAAAATAAACCGAGTGAAGCTCCTCTTACTTTCATTTGATAGTCTGGTCTTCGTAAATAAATCCGCAACATTCTTCGTTCCTTCGATCCAGACAACCCTGATAATACCAGCCGCTTGTGCCTCTCTAACGCGGTGATAACATATTGCGTTGTGTCTCTTATTCAACACGGATGTGGGTACGCTTGAGTTAGTCACTACTGAACGGTTATCACATAGCACATCAGCTGAACCCTCCACTGGGACTCCGAAACATCTCAATTTATACCTCAATGCTTCCACCATCTCAAAGCAGATTCGCAATGCTATATATTCGGAATCAAAGCTTGACGCCTCTACTGTATTCTGACGTTTGCTATACCAAATTATGGGTGCTTGATTAATGTAAATTAGAACCCCCGTATGGGATCTTCTTGTCTTTATGTTGCCTGCGTGATTAGCATCCACGTACGCAATTATTTGTACCGGGTTGCCAAGCGGCTCTGGCATCCTTGTTGGAAGCTCTTTTCGTGCATCGGAATAAAAGTCCATCCATTCTTCCCTATTAAAGGCATTAAAAATTGCGAAATCTATAACCATAGACTTACCATTGAATACATTCTGCCCCTACTAATCTTCAGGCGCTGATTCAAATACTTAAATATTTTATATACGGCGATGAGGTGCCCTTCCCTCGGTTCGACCAGGTGTTGGGATAAGCAGCTAACTTCCATCAGGATGTCCACTCTTCCGAGTTCTATTGGCCATCTTAGAATGACCATCAGCTGTTGGAATCTATTGGTTTTATGTTCATCTAACACTTGAGTCACATCCACTTCTGGCCTGTAATTCGATGGGTACGGGCGTAACCCCGTCCCGAACTGCTTGAGAGAGAGATTCTTTTCATCCTGAACCTGCTTGACAGTGTTGTTTAAATAGTCGTAACAACTGAGGCTCCAGGCTACAGAACCATCATCTGTCTGTACCTTCTCAATATTCCCACCCAGATACCTATCTGGCGGGCCTACACTATCTTTCAACCTGTATGCTTGGCCAAGTTTCACCATATCTTCTTCAGGATTCTCTGCAATGTGTAGGACGTCATCAACGTCGATTAACATATACTTGTAATACGGCTCTCCATCAACGTGCGAAGGCATGACGCTGAGCCAGTGCCCTGTTTTATTCGCTCGTTTTAAGGTACGTTGAGTATCCTGAGGGAACTGATCGACTTCGGATTTGAATTTCGTTTTGTAGGCTCCTTCTATACGACTCCAATATTCTGGCATAACCTCGCTTTGGCATTCAAGATTGTCAACTGGACTGTATTGAACTCGACCGCGTAGGGCGGACAAGAGGTGGTTTTTTTTATAGTCCGTAATTTTGTTAGGTATTACGCTAATTATTTTCGTCTCGCTACGTTCGTACAATTCATTATGTAACCGAGGTTTGGTACTTGTGTTAGAGTCATTTGGCTAATTCAGTTGTATTGGAAACTCTACTCGAATCTTCAAATATTGCTTGACATGTAAAGTCTCAAACTAATTATCACTTTTCAGAAGTCCAAGTCCTTAGGTATTACGCTAATTTTCGTCTCGCTAAACCAGAGAAATGTTATCATTTATCAGTTTAGGTACGCGTTCGTAAAAAAGGTATGGAATCCGCTTCGTCTTTTTGAACTTTATATGGAATCTGCTACAGTACGTCTTCTTAAAAATGGGTACAGTATGTCTTTTTGAAAAGTTGTTCGAATAAGTACGTCTTTTCAAAATTTCATAATGAAATATAGAGAAAGACAACGACAACCGCACTACCAGTAGTTTTCCGCCAGTTATCAGCACCGAGAAAAAAATGGAACCGTCGGTAAAGGCAAACCAATAATATTTTTTTATCGCATAATTGGAATCTAAGTTGTTATTAATATGTATTACGCTTATTTTTATCTCTTTATATTCTCACGGTTCTTTATGTCAACGAGGTTCAGTATTAGAAATCTCAAAGAATATGAGAAGTCTACACTTGCAATCTTTTCTTTCACATCTTCCAAGTTAAGTATTCGTCAATCTCATTTTCCACAATTAATTTTTCTATTCGATATTAATACAGAGCTCGGTACATGAATTTATTTAAACAAAAAAATTCAAGAAAAGGACAAGTATGGAAAGAATTTCATATGCATCTTAATTAGAACGTTCGCAGTCTAATTAACTCATCAACATTATTCGTCGAAAACCTTTTCTATTTCCAACTGCGATCTATATTAATTGCTTTTTCCACCATTGATTTATCATTTTTTTTCTACAAATCATTGTAGACCTCAGTCCTCAATACTTGGCAGAATCTTGAGAAGATCTCTGAAAAGAGTAGTAGTAAATTACATTTGCACCTTGATTTACATTTCGAAACAAAAACACTGAAACACAAATTCTAGAAGATCCGAATTTGCTCTGATTTGCAAACTAAGAGTCATTTCAAGTTCTCATATTTTCCCGGCTGTGCTCTGTCAATCGATCTTTCCACCACTTATTGTTTTCTTCAATTATATCATTGAAGTGCTCAATATTTGGAAGAATCTTAGCGAGATCTTTGAAATATGGAGAAACATATGATGTAAAGTCCGTCTGCACCTTAGTTCGAGCTGATTCACTATCCAAGTTACTCATAAAAGGTGTCACTTGGAGACCTTTTTCATTTTCTAACCTTGACTGGCTCTCAAACTCTGCGACAATACGGCGTGCCCATTTATATGTAACTTCTTTATCTTCTTGAACCACATTGTTGAGATCCGCTGCATGAACAATAGCGTAAGCAAGTGTTTGAATGTCGTAGTCGGTTAGTTGTTCCTCATGCAACTTTATTCGAGCCCATCTATTACTCAACTCTCGCAATCTGTTTGAAAGCTCGACATGCTTCGACATATCCGTGAACAATATCGTATTTTGTATTTCATTTTGAACGTATATAATTTCATCAGGTGCTAATCCAAGCTTCGGCAATAGATCCAACTCGATTACTTTTTCTATTCCCATACGCAACGAATGATTCTCCAATACGCTTTCATTGTTATACCTGGTAGCGATCTCACTTTTGATTTTCACTTCGTAATCATTGTTATTGCCAGGGTGCTCCAAATCATGGAGAAGAGCGGACAAAAGAATTGAGTATATAACTTTACGAAATGATTCGCCAAACGCTTCCTCTCCACCTCCAAGCGTCAACAAGACAAACGTAAAATGAAATACTGAACTGACGTGCTGAAAGTTGTGAAAGGGTGTCTCGTGCATCTTCATTTCGACAAAGTCAACGAGCATTCGAATTTCATCTAATGCTGAACATTCGTAATACTCAAAAGGCAGAAGCATATCTCGCTTTAACTCATCACTGTCTCGATCAAATATGTTATAAGACCAAGACTGATAAATTAGCAAACTATTTCCAAGACGTATATCCTCTACTGGATAAGCCCGGGAAGCAGTAGAGCTATCAGACGAGTGACAGCTGTTCTCGGCTGTAACAAAACTCGGCACTGGCGAAAGGAAACTCCCAACACACACAAATAAATTATATACGAAACTCCACCCCCGCCTTCGACAACCGTTGACAATCATGTTTCCTTTCTTGATCATTCGATGAGGAGTAAATTATGCGTTGTGAATGATAACTAATTCTAACCGAATTAATTGGCTGGAAAGTACGCTCGACAGTGAATGTTCTCTACTCTCTCTCTACTCTTTCTACAAAGGAATGATGACAACAACTTGATGGGACTGACCAAGTAGGAATGCTACACCGATATGAGATATGACACTCTGTCTGATCCTGTCTCGAGCTATCGTGTGTTTACTTTCGATTCGTTTTGTATTACACAGCAACCAGCAACGTTCACAGGTCTGCCGTATCGATACTACTGGTATTTAATAATATTTATCCTGTTCACAACTCACAACATGACATTTACTACTCTTGAATCGTACGAACGTGAAAAAATGTGCGCGTATGCCTACACGTTCATGTTCTTGGTGTTGGTGCACACGCGAGTAAATTTTGGTGCGACGATTTTCATTTTTTTTTTGGAACACACTCTAAAATTGTGAAATTCGAAATTCGAAATTCGGAATAAGAAATTAGCACTACAACGTACGAAGTACACGTACACGTGTAAATAACGAGATTTCGCCAATCGTAATGTCCTGTACTCCGACATCGTCATCGCCATCGCCATGGTTGAAAAAATATAGAGTGTCTACAGCGATAAAAATTATACGAAAGAGAGTTTCCGGGACAATTAGAGGACTCTGTATAAGTTGAAGGGGTCATCCGACTCGTCTTACTGAAAAGAGAGCAACCATCCTCTACACTTAACAACTCCGACCTCGCAGCACTCGACAGTACATCTCCACAGTCACGCACGGACGATCGTTAAGGTGTTAAACAAGATTTTTCAAACTCCCACTATATTTGTCTGGCTTGTGTGTTTGTGCGTGTATTGTCCTAGTAGCGAAAACCCTGGAGAGAACCGCGAACGACATTTTATCGAAAAATTAATCAGTCTTCTTCATTGAGTTTACACCATGGCAGCATCACAAAGCGATTTAAAACGACGCCTCAAGGCGCTCATGAGTCGTAAGGAAAATCAAGTGTGTGTCGATTGTCCGGAGAAGCAACCGCGATGGGCCTCGTTGATCGTTCCACCGCCGGAGTTGGGAGGACGATCGGGTAAAGATGTCACACCAATTGGAGCATTTATGTGTTTGGAATGTTCGGGGTCGCATAGGCGTTTGGGTGTTCATATTGCGTTCGTTCGTAGTATAAATTTGGATCAATGTAAGCATTTAATTCATTTGTTCGTGTTTTCAGTTTGCTATGTATCTTTGTGATTATGGATGTATGTCTGGTGAAATTTGTGATGCCGCATGTGACAGATTAAAAACTCAGTATTTGCATTTTGCTTAATAGGGAAAGAAAAGGAGGTGGTAGGGATGGAAAATGGAGGTAACTCTAAAGTGAATGCCATCTTCGAGGCTCGGTTGCCAAATGTCTTAGGTTTAAAAATTCAGGCTGGAGCTGATGGGCGCACACGTGAAAGATATATCCGCGATAAATATGAACGACGCAAATATTTTGACGCCGTAGCAGGTGCTGTTGTGTTGAGTGGAGGTGCCGAGGAAAGCGATGAAAGTGAAAGTAGCGGTGAGGAGGAAGAAGTACCTGCCAGATCGTCGGTATCGCGTGCAACTGCTGCTGCTAAGTTAAGGGCACAGAACAAGGGCACGTCGAAAATGAAGGTTAAACTCCCACCAAAGAATAAAAACAATAAACGACCTCCTAAGCCACATCGAGCGCCTGCACCTGCACCTGCTCAAGAAATTGATTTATTAGATTTTGGATCCTTCACAAATGGTAGTGTGACAGCTACGAACAACAATAATCCAGCGCCCCCCTCACAGCCATCATCTCCTGCAACTGTGCAAGGAAGTAAACCGACTGAATCAGCCAATTCTGTTGGCGATCTCTTTGGTGGGATGAAGATATCACCTCCGAAAAGTGCACCTAAACCGGCAGCAATGTCCACACAAGGAAAATCAAATGATGAATCGTCATGGACATCTGCCTTTATTACACCACCGGCCAACTCTGACAAAGTGCCACAGCAGAAATCAAATGAAGACATTCTCGCTATGTTTAATACTCCGTCCCCGGCGCAAAATCAACAACATATGATGAATTTGATGATGATGCAAAATCAACAGCAAATGACAAATATGATGACAAGCCAGCAACAGATGATTTATCAGCAAAATACGCTAGCGGCACAGAATCAAACTTTTGCCTCGCAGCAACAAAAAGGTAGTAATACCCGCGTGAATGGGGGTACTTTTAATGCATATCCACAAAACATGATGAGTGTGACCGGACAGCAAGCGATGCCACAACAATACACTAACAATCAAATACCGATGAACAATTCAATGAGCTTCCAACAAGGAAACTTTGTGATGAATCAGAATCAATATCAGCCTCATTTGGTAGGTATGGCGCAGATGAATATGAATCAACATGTTCAGCAACAGGAAAATTTACAGAATGGTTATCCAATGCAAATGCAGATGGGAAACCAAGCACATGGATTTGATGCACAGATGAAACAACAAGAGCATATGATGGCGCAAAATAATCAGCAGATGAGAAGCAATCTAAATAGTACTCAAAATACATTTCACCACTTTGATGGGTTGTAAAATGCAACACGCGCAGAAATAGCTTTTTCTTGATATGACTCTTCACCATAATAGGCTGTTATCGAAAGTTAGCTAATCAGGATACTTTTCATAGAATTAGTAATTTTAGAATCAATCAAAAGGCTACTGCATTAATATAGATAAACCTTCAAGTTTTATGGGCACTGACAGAAATTCACTGAAACAAATTAGCTTTTAAGGTTAAACAATAGCTCAACTCTTCTTCACATGTCAATTGTGTACTTTTATTGTTATAAATGACATCTACATATACTCATGACAGCTATCTGTTCTACTTCTCAATAGCTAGTTCGAAAGATGAGAACTATCGATCGCTTTATCATATAAACATGAAATATGCGTCATCATTTTCGCTACTTTTGAATTCATTATCTACTTCTTGGTCTGATATAACAAACTAGAAATTGAAGTAAATGATTCAACATTTCCTGTGATAGCATCATTTACCTACTCGATCGGAGTCATGGGTGAGCTGTGAACCAAATTAAAAAAGACCAACGACACCTCCAGTTTCAGTATCGATATCAACGTCATAGAAACCAGGCCTCGTTGGGAGACCTGGAATAGTCATGATATTTCCGCATATTGGATAAAGGAAACCAGCGCCGGCACAGCTTCGAATCTCACGGACAGTGATTGTGAAGCCACTTGGTCTCCCTTTCGCAGCTGGATCACAAGAGAAGGAGTATTGTGTCTTGGCAATGCAAATGGGAAGCTTGTCAAAACCGGAAGCATTATACTGATTGATTTGACGCTCAGCTAACTCAGTGTATTCAACGTCACTCGCACCGTAAATTTCCTTCGAAATAGCTAAAATTTTTTCTTTGATTGATAGACTCACGTCGTACAAAAATTTGAAATCATCGGGACTTGCAGCCGCACATGCTTCCTCGACAGCAATGGCCAAAACTCTTGCTCCTTGTCCACCTTCCGCCCAGTGGTTGCTTAACACAGCGTCGAATGCTCCTGCTTCTTTTGATGCCTCGATTACTGCCTGAATTTCTGCGTCCGTATCAGTCTTGAACTTGTTTAATGCAACTACAACCTTAACACCGAATTTCTTTGCATTTTCAATGTGCTTAACTAGGTTACAGCACCCCTTTTTAACTAGTTCAACATTTTCTTCTTTATATTCTTGTGGAAGAGGCTTGCCTGCAGACACTGGGCTACCTCCTCCATGCATTTTCAAAGCTCGGACCGTGGCAACAATCACTGCACACTGCGGTGTAAGACCAGATTGGCGGCATTTGATATTCATAAACTTCTCCATACCGATATCTGCACCAAATCCGGCTTCAGTGACCACATAATCGGCAAGTTTTAATGCAATTTGATCAGCAACAATACTCGAGTTACCAGTTGCAATATTCGCGAATGGGCCGGCATGTACAAGTACTGGCGTTTTTTCAACGCTAAAGAGTTATTTGTGAAGTTAATGATAAATGGTCATACAACTCGACAGATAAAACAAAACTCACGTTTGCATGAGGGTAGGCATAATTGCATCCTTCATCAACACAGTTAAGGCTCCTCCACAACCCAGATCATCTGCAGTGATCGGTTCTCCTTGTCGGGAGTATCCGACTACCATAGATCCAAGCTTCTCTCGCATATCGGAAAGGCTAGTTGCTAACGCAAGGACTGCCATGACCTCTGAAGCCACCGTAATGTCGAATCCCGTCAAGCGATTGTGCTGCTCGCGATCAGTAGTCCCTGCAACTTTTGTGGTCTCCGCCTTTCCAACTCCAACCTCCACACTCCTCAGATGACGATCACATGTATCTAGTACACGTTGCCATGTAACAGAACTAGGGTCAATATCAAGCCTAGCAAATTTCGCTTTCTCTTCATCCGTCAATTCCGATGGACTTTTACTGGGATCTATACCCAACTTCACCAAGCGCTTCTTCATCACCGGAGAGAAAAGCTTACCGTCGGGGCATAACCTCTTGAACAACGACAAATCCGACTGTGACTTCTCGTGAAACATCCTGGTTTCCAACGCAGCTGCTAACAAGTTATTTGCAGCAGTAACAGCATGAATATCACCAGTGAGATGTAAATTAAACTCCTCCATCGGTACAACCTGCGCATATCCACCCCCAGCGGCGCCACCTTTAATACCAAAGGTTGGACCCTGACTTGGTTGACGAATACACGCCACACAGCTCTTCCCAAGTGCCGCACCGAACGCTTGAGCCAACCCTATCGTCGTCGTACTCTTACCCTCTCCCAACGGCGTAGGATTAATTCCAGTACATACTATGTATTTTCCATCGGGTCTATCCTTGAGCCTATCGCGAATGCTCAACTTCAGCTTAGCCTTATGCACTCCCCATGGAAGGTATTCCTCTGCTTCAACGCCGAGGTTGGTCGCTACTTCATCGAGAGGAAGCAGGCCGAGTTTGGTGATATCCTGACTGACCTCGATGTCACTCGGAACTGGAACACGTGGTACAAGTTTGGGGTATCCCAATGCGTTTAATTCATCAGATGCCATTTCAGTTGGGTTTTTCGTTATTGCTGCTCCTCTTGCGTTTACTTTCACAGACGATGAGAATGAAGAAAAGAGTATACGTGGAGAAATATCTGTTTCTCGAGATGAACAATTCTGAAAAGGTACTTTAAAATAAGAGAGGAGCCGACAATGACGAGAAGTTGCGAATATCGACGTGATGATTTTGAATCAGAATAAGGGTTCACTTGATCTCGCTGTAACTCAATGCTTACTAAGGAGTGTGCATGAATGTTGTCTTGCTACGAAAAGAAAAATTCAAGGAACAAATGTCAAGAGATGAACTTGTCTCTTGTCTCTCTTTCTCTCTGTTCAAATCTTCTCGTCCGAAATCTGTTTGCTGACGTCCGTCTTGAACACAGAGAGAGAAAAAGAAAGTGAGATAATTACCAAACTATGCAAATTTAGGTTTCAACTTTCCCAAACTATGTAATTCGCCTGCATGACCTGTGAAAAAGTCTGTATAACAGCACATGTACACAAGTACAACAAGTACATTGTAGTTTATGTACAAATACATCCAAGCATACTCTACAGAAGAGTGGTCGTTATGCAGCCAGAATAAATTACGAGTAGGTGTGTACTTTACTTATCGCGATACCGGTACAATGTTCAGAATCAAAGTACTTTTATCATTTATCATATATATACACAATGTAGTAATATTTGTACATCTATATATACTTTTTACATGTACCGGTAGTGTGAATCGAATTTTCTCACAGGACACGCAGGCGAATTACATAGTTTGGGAAAGTTGAAACCTAAATAGGCATAGTTTGTCAATTTTCTCAAAAGAAAATTATTCGTTTTCACGTCGCATCTCGACTCTCGACTCTTCGACTCTTCGAGATGGAAATCTTTCAAATCTTTGATTTTAAGCTACGTCGTACTTTCTACATATGTATATGCGAACTTTGAAGAGTGGACGATTTTTCAATTTTTTCATTGATTTTTACAAATAATGAAGTTGTAAATGAAGTCCTCTGTTGCCTGCACTCCTGCACTCTGCACCGAGAATCAAACAATTTTCAAGTTCGAACATACAATATACAAGAAATTCATCAAGAATATATTCATCTTTTAAAATGTATCTGTTGACAGAATAAAGCCGTTGACAAAGTTCTCAACAGAATACTCTCGTAGTTCGTTACATTTTAATCGAACGCGCGCGAATATTCTTAATGTGATCTTTTCGCTAGATTGTGTTGCTCTGTTTGCGCTTCGAGCACATCTCTATCCCTGATCGATAACCTTACGTAAATGGAAGGTACTGCAAATATCAAAATATAGTGAGAACTCTTTTTGTTCCCATTTTTTGAACGGTTTCCATTGAGTTGTAACTAGTAACTCCAAGAAGTTAAATCTAGGAGGTCGATAAATAGCATTTATTACACATTATAAATTAAAGTACAGCAAAAAGATTATCCCATTCTGAAGATGTTGGAGGCGAGCGACTTGCTGATGCACCAATACCGAAGTCACAATTGGCAGAATTTTCACGAGCTATGCATTCAATCATGGCTCCAGCGATACCACCTCGACTTGTGTCACCAACACTAGGTTCTGGAGCACTAGCAGTAAAGACAGCTTTATTACCGGGTCCAGGAAGAGCATCCCCCTTTTCAAGGACAACCCCCCTGGATTGGCAATCGAACAAAAATTGCCACGTAACAATATCCTTTTTGGTAACTTCGTAATATTTACTAGCAAGAAATTGTGGACAATGGTCTTCCCCGTCGACTTCGCCACAGGCACCACCCTTAAGAGTTCCTGCTCTTGCAATAGTGTAGTCGAATCCAATCTCTTTTGCCCGTTTTTTGATGAGATGTTCAACTCCTCTGAACTGCTTTATCAAATTGGCATCTAAGTTTGCAATATGTTGCATAGAAAGGTTTAGTGAAACCTAGCAGTATTTTTCAGCTTTGTCAATACTTACCTGGAGCCCAAACTTCACCGTTGGAACTCACTTTGGATGCTTTTACAAAAAAACCGTACCCTTGATTGTTCAAATTCCTGCTCATGAAAACAACTCGTTTTAATTGTGAACATAATTCAGGTTGAAGAACAAAATTTACTACACTTTCTGCCAAAGGAGTGTTAGAATCATCTGATGCCAATATAACGGCATCAGATGTACTTAAAGAAGCTTCGATCGCTTCGGACTCCATACTCGAGATTAGTTTGATTGGCAATTTCTCATCATCATCAGGATTTTCATAAATTAAAGTTTTGACGGCCTCCTCTTCGCCAGGAGGAATAGCAACCCACGCATTATAACCATTTATTGCAGCGAGCTTCGCGGTAAGAATTGAAATAAACCCTTTACCGACGACACCTACAGTTGCTCCAGGTTGCACGCTGAGTCCAAGGCAATCTTCAAACGTAAACACCGTCACAGCTATTAGCAATAAATTTATCTTCATCTTTCGTGAATTAGAAAGCGGTTTGCGAATACACTATTTGGTAAGTGGAAATGTGGAAAAATAATGTACATATCGCGGTTTGAATCCGCCTCGATTTTCCGTAGATTGTCTTTTCAGGATCGCGGACTTCAACTTGTATATTAAAACTTCGCTTGTACCGTCATGGCGAAGCTAGACTTCATCTCGAGCATAAGTGACGTGTCTTTCATTGAAATGATTGGACCACGACTGACACAACAACAGCAGAAAGAGAATTTGTAAAAATCGAAAAAAATGTAAAATGTGAAGGCATAAAGGAAGTAGAGATTTCTCTTGTTCCTTTTTGATGGTATGGTGGGCTCCCTTCGATGTCGTTCATCATTCAAATGCTCAACGCGTTTCAGATTGAATGTCATCTTTCAGATGTTTCTATTTCTTGGGATTATTCTCGATACTTTCGAAGCATGGGGTTTGATCTCGACCTCATCAACAAATAATGTCGCACCTTCTGCTCGGAAAATTCATGATGTAGTCCAAATGAGTCGGCGAAAAACTCCTGGATCCGTAAAATATTTGCGCTTATGGCGCCACTGGTCCGTACTTGCTATAGATGGTATTCGTGGTAATCTCAAACAGAACCTTCCGCACCCTGTTGACGAGGACGGGTTTCAAGAACTGTGGTTCAATTTGGGAGTTGCGGCAGATATTGGTGTAATGCCGTCATTTGAAGACGCCGGAGCTAGGTCAGGATACGCTATGGAATTCTTTTGTCGAGCCCGTCTCCTGGCAGATATGTTGATTGATCGCCAAAGTCTTCCCGAATTTATGAAGTTGGAGCTTGATAAGTGCTTTTATCATGATGACACCGAAGAAAAAGTTTGCCGAATGGGTTCTATTGGGGGTGGCCCTGGATTTGATTTTGTCTCGGCAGTGCTTGTATCGATCTTTAATTCTAGGTGTAAAAAACCGACATCAATACATGCGTTGGTTTATGATTACGAAGAAGGTTGGAACGACCTCGTCGACTCGATGTCAATGTCTACTGCAGATGCTTTGCAGGTAGATAACCATTTTTGTAGGTGGGGAGGAAGGTGCGACATAACAGAATCTCTTTCGCACGAGAACAATCGTAATCTTGAGAAGTCGGTACCTGACATGGATTTATGGGTATGCCAGTATTGTTTAGCGGAAAATTCTTCGAAATTAAGAGATGACAAATTTGTATTTTTTACGGATTTGCTTGTTGCTGCGAAAGAAGGAGCGATTATTATAATAACTGAAACTACACCGCGCATTTGGCCTGACCTTATTGATGCTCTTAATGATATTCCAGGGTTAGATTTTGATGTTGCATTTCCTAGAGCGATGAGTGGTAGAGGTAAGAAAGGCCCACAACTTGCTTTACGGAAACAAGTAGGCTCAATTGTAAGCAAAGAAATAATGTTGGAGAGTGAAAAATATCGCAAAGTTAATATGATGCACGAGAGAAGTCTTAGAAAGGGGTTTGCTAGGCAAGTCAAGAAAGTACGTGGGGCAAAGTAAGTGGTACCTCAAGAACAAATTGTCGTATATCATAAGGGAAAGGAGTTCTGAAGTTAATATCAAACCGTTACACTTGATGTATCATGTATCATAGAGATATGGACGTTATCCTCGGCTAAATGCCTCGTTTAATTTGAGCAAACGCCGAATTTACTTTGTCATATCAAAACATTTAATGCACAATGGTTAGGCTAGAACGGTGTAGATGGCAAATCATCGAATTCTCTTTGAAACCTTCTTTTCGATGGTGATCTAGATATGACTATGAAAACGGTGTTCATTATTTATTTTCCCGGTATCTAGGTTTTTATCCATAATAAAAAACATTAATTTTAACAACGACTTTAGGAGGTGGCCACTTCCGAAGTTAATATATTCACGAATTCCAAACCTTCAAATTTGACTTCTTTCGGTAACTTAACTTCGTCCATGAGGACTTCTCCAGTAATTGTATTGAATACTATTGCGTACGTTCGTTGCTTACATACACTTTCTTCACCTCCAACGCAGTCTTCCTCTACACTCCTCAAGGCAAAGGCGTGTTTGTCTTCAGTACCAGGTACAAATGCAACAGTTGAAAAACCATGCAAAGGGTCGACAGTCATTTTAATGTCTACAACGCTTGACTTTGAGAATGTATCGTCAACCCATAACAACTTATTTGATCCCTTTCTTTCGTCGACATTTTCATCGTAAGCATCAGAAGAAATTCGTCTAGGTAAGAACATCCATTTCTGTTGGTGCTCGGACCAAAGAACAGCCTCGTGAATACAGTACCCAGGAGGAGAAGCACCAAGCTGTTTTCTGACAAAAGAATATTGCTGTTCCCAATCAATATGAACAATTTCTCCTCGAGGGGATATGACAGCTATCCATAGATTATTTGTATTGGCAATAGAGCCATCTTCGCGAGTGTATTCCTTGCCCATAGACCCGATATACAAATCATCTCCTTTTACAGTGGCCCACTCCCATTTCATACCCTTATCAGTCTCACCGTTGCCTTCGGTAATTACAAACCTAGGAACAACAAACGTCGTAGCCCCAGACTCCTTGTTTAGTAATTCAAAAACATCGCCAGTTCGATCGTCGAATGCCAGCAACCTATTCTGGTACAACGTCAATTCGCTAAGTTCCATACCACGTCCTGCCTCGTTGTGTCCACCAACTAATTTACGAACATCTTCGCTAAACTCGATAGAGTAGGATTTACCATTATCATGTGAAGTCAAAATACCTGGTTGCAGCCATGAATAAAACTTGAGCTTATCTCCCTGCATCCGAGACAGCTGATCCAAATCGGTCACTGCTGCAAAATTAAACTTTCTCATGGAAGAAGAGGAAGTGGGAATTATACTTCCCTCGACACTAAAGTATCCAGCATGTACGGCCCCACCAAAGTTAATAAAGCGACGACCCGACACCATTCTTGACCCTCGAACGCTTCCACCGCCATGACCTAAAGTGACTGCATCATCATGCAAGCGATTGCTCGACAACACAGTAACCACAACAATAAATCCCAAAAGAACCATCATCGAACGACCATCTCGCGATAGGTATAGGATGGCTCGTAGAAATATGTTCTGATTCATTTGTTTGCGTTTTGATTTATTATACGAATGAGGGAGCATAATTTAAAGCTGAAAGTTGTTCTTTCAAAGATCCATTCAAAAGGACCAAACTCTAAAAAGTGTGTGAATATCAATGATCGATATTTTTCCCTTGACTTTTCCCCCATCCAAAAACGCGTGTTGAAGTATTTTTCGTTTTCTCTTTTTTATCCGCATCCGTCCATGACTACATTGTGAATTTTTTCATTCCTACGTCATCCCCGGAAGCCTAGCTTACAGAACAGAAGATCTCTCATCTCATGGTAGAGGGTAGAGGGTAGAGGTATATGTAGACTCTACATAGAGAGAAAATTATAGCAGAGAAATGAAAGAAGGTGATGGTTCCAAGTTCCAATTCCACAATCCACAACTCACAACCTGGAATCTTCCCTCTATTCACAATAATATTAAGTTGGCAATCACAATCACAATCACATTGATGCCAGTGGCAAAAAAGGTAACAGTGTTGACAAGACTACGCAGTGCAGAAATAACTTATATGCAAAATTGATCGATATGAACAAGGAAAGTGAAAATAAGGAGGTATGTCAGAAAGGAAATGAGCTTGGTCGCAATTCGTTTTTATGCATTCAATGCCTTACTCCGAGTAAGACGTTGTATAAAGTAAGCGGAATATCGGTCAAGTTGACAAGGTGTTCCAAGTGTGAAGGTGAGTTCATGGACCAGCTTCATAATTGTCATATATTTAAATATATTTCATCAACTTTGTTATTAGCTGTTATCGACCCTTACATTGAACGAGAGTTGCTTTTGGTGGCAATGGATATAATTTTGCATCGAAAAGAAGCTATGCGCCATCTAATCTTTCACAGATACTTACAATTTTGGAATAATCATACGAACGGTGTTAAGGAAGATAACGGACTTCGTGGTTGCGTAATAAAGTGTACGTTGTCCATGATACTTCTTATCATTGAGGAACTTATCATAGAAACTTCACTCTCAGATGGTAGTATAGACAGCGTTTGGAGTCTTTTACTGAACTTCGTGAAAGAATTCACATTTTTTGTTATTCCCTTATTTGCGGCTGTTTGTTTTATCATTAGTCGAGATTCATTAGACGCAAGCTCCTATATAATGATTACGCGAATTTTTCATTCTGTTGTCTTTCCATCAATATTTGTGAACGCACTACTCATATTCATGCTAGTTTACGAGAAATCGCAGGTTCTTCTTTTTATCAGTACTTTATTCAAATTTTCTATCCAAGTCATGTCAATAACATCAGTAATGGAGTGCAACGGGACACTCCAAAAGGGAACGCTGAATTTTTGTGTGGTGATTATTTCTATCTTCCTGTCATGTAAAGTATTTTTGGAATGGCGTTTGATTCCACCATACGATGATCATAACTTCAAAGAACAAGAATACAACGAGTGGCTTACAATAGCAAAGATTAATGCATTTACTAAATAGTAGCAATTCGTCGCGATTAAGAAGAATTTTACAATTTTTTACAAACTTACAATTTCTAAATCTCTTGGTCCAGTGTTGTGTACAATAGGCAAGACCCTAGAAGGCGGATGCATCAATATGCTATGAAACCTGCATTGAGCGATACTACCAGATACTAGAAGAAGTTGCTTGAGAAATACTGCCGCAAACGTAGACAAAATACTTACCACGTAATCTCACTCGCAGTTTTTGCACTAGTGTGACGCCGCAGGTATGTGCTTTTCAAATTATTTACAACTTTGGTTCCGTTCTCTCGAATGAGAAAGCCTCCAAGAGATCACGAGAAATGGTGAGACGTGATAAAATCTACACCAAGGTTACACAGTACACAGTTGTCGTAATTTTGATAGTCACCATACTACCTCTTATTCCAAGTCTTATTGATCGTCTAACTGTGCCAGCGGCCATGTGTTGATAACAAGATCATAAGTTGAATCACCACTTTGACTGAACAGTAGCGACGATCGTTGGTGGAGGAATATCACCGACGAGCCACAAAAAAGCAGACAACATTATGCTCCAAAACAAATACAATTCAAAAGTTGGTGTGAAAGGGTGAAGATGTTGATAGGGCTTCTTCTTCGTTGGCCCTGTCAACAAAAGCTAAAAACAAGAAATACAACAATGTAGAAGAACGAAATGAAAACACGTTTACAGAAGAAAGAAAAATAAATCTAATACAAAAATGATTTTCATCGCCTTGGAATAACACTCCCTTTTTATAATTGGTCATCAATCATCAAAATTCTTGAAGCCATAAAAGCATGAAACCTTCACAGATAAAATAAAATATAGAAAGGCAAGCGATATGATTAAAAATGTTCAGATGATGATCACACAATGCAACAATAAACTTCGAAATTCTTTCACCATTTAATTCCATATGTTTTCAATTATACTCTCCTTTGGTAAACTTTTCTTCAGGAAAATACTCAGCAGTTACTTTCCGGCCGTCAAATGTTCGACCCTTGAGCGCAGCGATTGCCTTCCCAGCATCTTCCGAAGTCGCATATTCTAGGAAGATTTTTCCCTCTCCTGCACCAGATCTAGGTATCTCTATTTTAATAAGCGTACCAAAGGAGCTGCATTCCTCTCTAGTATCTTCGACAATTTCTTCATATTCTTCATTCGATTCCAAATCTTCCTTTGTCAGCATGTTTTCGAGCACAACGACTTTTGTTTCAGTCGAACCCACTATGACTTCAGCATTGTTATTCGTACCTCCTAACCCAGCTTGTGGGAGCTGAAGTTCCCCAGACATAAATTTGGCAATGATATCTTCCCAATTTCCATGAGGAGTGGGAATGCCGTTCCACTTTGATGGTCGACCAATTCTCAAGTTCACACCTAGGTATGGAATGTTATTCAAATTCAGAGCTCTTTTCGTCTCTTCAATTGTACGCAATTCAATAAATGCATACTTTCCACTCATACGACAATTTAATATGGGATTTCCACCGTTACTCAAACCAACTTGTTCTAAAGCCTTACCCAAAAAGTCCTTAATTCCTTCCTCGTTCATCTCAGGCGTAGTATTTCCTACAAATAACTCACGATCGATCTTCTCGCCATCACCTGGAGGACCGTTCTCTGGAACAGGGTTACATCCAGGTGGCAGCGGTTGGCCTGTCAACTGCTGCCAAGTTTGACTTGGAACGTATGGACCACTGTACTTGGATGGTCGACTCACACGCAAGGCAATACCCATGAACGGGATACCGTTCAAATTCAAAGCCTGATCAGCATCATGCACCGACATACACTCCATAAACGCAAACTTTGGAGAAATACGAACATTCAGAATTGGTGTGGCATTAGGCGCGCATAGCCCCGTCCTTCTCATAGCTCCCGCCATAAATTCCTTCAATAGCACATCGTTTAAGGCAGGTGGAATGTTCCCAACAAACAACTCTCGATTAATTTTCTCAACTTGAGATATCTGCGCCTGCATAAGAAGATTAGGCATGCCAGTCGCTAGCGGAGGCATCAACTGTGCAGCCGCGGCCGCGCTAGTCCCGGCAATCGGGGGAGGTATCTCGTTACTAACGTTCCTGTAACTTTTTTCGCCATGCCCTCGATCGCGAGAATCAGATCGTGATCTAGAACGGCTACGACGTCGAGACGATCCACGAGACGACCGATAGGGATCATTCCGATCATAACGACTACTCATGGTACTGCCGTATTTGAAATGAAGACGACGATGACAATCTTGAGAAAAGATCAGTAGCACGAGAATGCCTCACAAAAGATAAATCAAGAAGATTGTGTGTGTTGACATCGGCGGTCGGCGGTGGAGAGAACGAAGATTGGGGACATTTTTATTTCTGTGCACTGTACTCAAGCACTCGTCGGATATTCTCAAAAAGAGAATATTCCCAGAACATAGAATGAATATATATTCATATGCTGTTAGGTATGTGTCCAACAGATTTTATATCTACGTATTCTCTGAGAGAAAAACACGCGGCTTTGACCGTCGTGAAAATAGAAAATAAAATTCAAATCCACCCCCTCTCCCCGCTCCCCGCTCCCCGCTCCCATCTGAAACAATTGTCATCATCGTCATTATCATGTATCTATTCTCTATTAATGCTTAATGTACAACTATTATTTCCAGGCAATCTTTGCAGATAATGAGACGTAATTCAAGCAGCGGTAAAGCCAGCATATCTCGTTTGGGTAATCCTCGCGGAAAGCATATTCATGGTTCTTCGAATAGGCTCTACTCATACTCGCACGTTGTGATGTTGGTGGCGGGTATTGGATTTATGTCCATTTCGGGTTTACTTTATTTTCAAATTGCGTTTGTGATTATGGCTGATGATGATTTAAATGATAAGGTCTCGCCAACAATGGCTTCTGGTACACAAAATAAAAGTTTGAACGACATTGATGTATCCAAAGGATCAGGTTCGAATGCTAAAGAGGTGGTTCTGGAAGATCCTAATTGTACGTTTCGAGAATATGTCGATCGAAGATATTATGGATTATCTTCTAATTCAAAGGCTGGTGAGTATTGATCGCTTTTTCATTAGGTGCTCCGCATTTTTGACAGTAATTTTTTTCGTTTGTATCTACTCCAGAACCAGAACCAGATTTTCTCAAGGATGGTTTGTACATTCGCGGGAAAGACCCGATTATTTTGAGTGGGCCAGGAGTAGATTCTGCGAACAAGGTTTGCTTAGATCATAGTGCGTGGGATGATGGGATCAAGCGTGGAAAGAGACCGTTTGTTGACTCGCAAAATCCTAGTGTAATGAGTTTACGCCTGACTGCTGAATCGCACGGAACACGTCCTCGACTTGAAAAAGACCGAGTACAAGCTCTAGTGAATAAGTACGGAGAAAAACGACTAGAAAAAATGTTTATCGCTTCTGTGACGGTTGGAAATGGTCAATGTCGTTGGGGCGAAAGTGAGGATGAAATTGAAAAGTTTAGAATATCTGATGTAGAAAAAGCTCCAACAGTTCACGGTGAGCTTCTTGTTTTGGACGAAAATTTCAATCGTTTGGAGCAGACATCAATTAAGTTATTATCCGACTCTAAATGGGGTAAGATGAGACAGTCAAACAAAAAACAGATTGTTGAACTTGATGATACTCGCCTTTTCTTCTACGACGGATCGCTGTGGTTATTTTATCGAAATGGTAAGGCCTTAGGTTACATAGAACAAGCACACAACCCACTGTACATTGAAAGGGATGAGAATGGTAACATTGAAGCTTACATAAAGGCATCAGAAATGGTTAAAGTTTGTTGTGGTAGAAATATGGCAATAATTGCTTCAGAGAGAAAATCGCAGATGATGGTAAGTATTCCATTATTTATTTCAAAGTTTCGCAGGAATTAATTTCTCCACTAACCTTCCAATTATTTTACTGGACTAATGAAGGCCTTAACTTGGGTTGATCCTGTAACAGTGGTTGCATTTGGTCCTGAAAGTAGCAAGCGTCGTCTATCATTAGATAGTACGACCGACCGTTTTCCCCATCGCAAGTTACGTGAAAAGATCAAGAAGTCAGATATTCATGGGACGAACGGCTACATGGTTTATCTTCCGTCGAGTGATGAATTTTTGGGTGTTGCTCACTTTCATCGTCCCGAAGGACGTGGAAACAACCCATATGCAAGGCATGGTCATCACTACACACATACATTTTTCACAATCAGTAGTGACGAACCATTTCGATTGACGCGAATATCAAACGAGTTTCTTTTTCGAAGTCAATCGAAACAACCTGATTTACGAGAAGATGGAGACATCATTCAGTTCGCTGGTTCCATAGATCTTGTCGGGGATGACAAAGGTGGAAAATTACTTATTTCTTACGGTATAAATGATTGCGAAGGGGCCACGCTGTTTGTTGATATGTCAACGATTCAGAACATGTTAGAGGCAGTCCACGAGGGAGATGAAGTGATTTCATTAATGAAGAAAAAGATATAAGTTACCTTTACCTTTCAATTTTGCTTAGAATTTCTTAGTTTACATTCACGAAGTATTTGGAGTTGGAAAACCAGCCAAAAGATTATTTAATACATCAATGAAGTGGTAACCGTCTCTTCGCATATTTTCTTAGAGGTAATGCGACATCTTGGAGGGGTGTTTGTCCCATTCGAGGAAAAAGATTGCTCCTTATCAAGTGAAAGAAATTAGCGTCGTCATCACAGTATTTGTTAAAACAGTGTCACGAAGCTTACTTCTTGCTAAGCGAATAAACATCCAAGAAGAGAAAGGAGTGAAGCCCTAAATTTGATACGTGAAACTGAGCTGACAATATATATCCACAACATTGTACAATACTACGAATGAAACTACGCGAAGAAATATTTGAAGAAAATATGGGTCAAAACGCAAGGATGTTCTAGGATTCATTTTAAAAGTCGCAATCATGTACACTGCAAATCTCAGAGATCTCCTAAGCTATTCCATGTGACTTATAACAAGTTGAAAAAACCAATCTCAAAAATACAAGTTTGTATTTTTCATGGTAATCAAAATGTTTCCATGTCACGAATATTCGTACGTTCCAACACTCGTTTGTCGTTCTCGATCGCGAAGACAGAATTAGCTTCTGTCGCTGCTCGACCTTTTTATCCGGTTATTCCAGTCTGCCTGCTCTTTACTAGTGAAATGTCCATTATCTTTGCTCCCAGACTGCTGCTGCTGAGAGCCGAAGTAAGAGTAAGCGGCCTATCATATAAATTCAAATTGTTTACAAGTCAAGCATAGATTTATTACAAGTCAAAACCGCCCGCTAACACTTACAACCACACCAGCCGCAACAAGCCAAGCAGCTAGTCGTCCACCCTATCAATAACGAATAAATGTAAATGACAAAAAATGTCAATCATAAAATTTAGGAATTGCTGCTACTCGCACACTCGAGACTTACTTTTCCAAGGCCACTTGCGAAAGGATTCTTAAACGCCATGATTCCGTTTATTTTTATTTTTTTTTTAAACTGTATGCTTTTATTTGTTTGTTCGTATCGTCACGTCTGTTTAATTTCTCAATCCTTCAAAAAAAAGAGAAAAACATTCAACTGTATACCCGGTACCGTAGAGGACAAATTAGACATAATTGCCATCTTTTGCGATTTTGACTTGTATCCGGACATAATAAACATGAAAAATCCATATTTTGCGTTTTTGACTTGTGCCCGGACAAATTAAACCATGCCATACATACCGGTACCATATTTTTGTTCTTTGCGGTTTGTGGGGTCCACGAACGGACATTTACCCACCCTCCATCCTCCGTCCTCCATCCTCCATCCTTCATCTCATCATCTCAAACCCTAACCCTAACCATATTCCATGGCAAATCTCACATTCGCAATCACAATTTTATTGCAGACACTACAGATTGCAACAGGCTATACTTTTTGCACACAAGATTTGAACACGATGACAGACCGTAAGGCACGATTAGCAGCACTTGCAGCAAAAGCTGGTAGGAATCAGAAGCCTATGGCCGTCCAAGAGTCTACAGAGAAAAAGGAGGAGGATAAAGAACCAAGCGATAACACGGCAGAGCAGCCTGTTACCAAACGACAAAGGCTGGATGAAAATAACAATGAGAAAGTAGTTACTGTAACAAAGGAAAGTTTAGTTAAAACTAGTGATGAAATATCGCCGTTGGAGGTGGCTTTGAAAGAAGCAGAAAAGAAGCAAAGTAAGGTTGATGCCGCAAATGCCGCAGCTGGTGTTGGTAATGGGATGGGCAATATTGCGCCGACGAAAGCGAATTGGGATTTGAGGCGTGATATTGAGAAAAAACTTGAAAAGTTGGAGCGTAGAACTCAACGAGCGATTGTGGAAATGCTCAGGGCACGTTTGGAAAAAGAAGCAAACGAGGATTTGGATTGACTTTCACAACAAATAAATTAATGCACATTTGGATTTGATGATAATTGTTACATTTTCATATCTTGACTTCCTTTCAGCTTCCTTGCAATTTGCGTTACAAAACTGAGTAGACTTGCATCAAAAACTTTAATTCTATAATTTGTATCTAATTTTTCATTTGGTACAGCGACGGCGATAAAACAAAACATATGCGGCATCTGTTATCACTGAGCTTTCGTTGATTTCGCTTGTCCTCGAATCATCGAACTTAATTATCAAGAATACAACGTTACAAAGTGAAATCATCTAGATACCCTGTAAGGACAAAGAACGAACTTACCAGAGTCCAATCATCTCCCATCTCGTTATCATCCCATTGGCGACAGCAACTTGTGTAATGCCCATATCCCATTCGTCCATAATGATTCGTGACAGCGAACAGGTCGTAAATAGCAGGTACATCGTCAAAAATAATGTTCTTTTCTTGATTTGGTGATCTAATGAAGCGGTTCATGTTCAAACCATTGATTGGGCATTCAATAAAAGTTTCCAGTTTGCTATTCCGGCGGAAAGTAGTTTTGAACTCGAACCTCTTTAGGTGGATAATTAAAACATCTGGCAGTTCGCAAAGTTTCATAGTTTTCATAGCGCGTACATGCTCTTTACAATTCGAACAATAATATTTATTGTCCTTGTCCAATCGCTCTGGCTGCGTAAAATGCTCAATACATTGATAAAGTGAGACACCGTTTGATACATTCATGCTGTTATGTCTCATTGGGGGCCCGTCGGCGACACCATTTAGCTTATCGATCCAGTGCTGTTCTGCCCATTCTATACGCAGAAATAAGTAAGAATCGGCACAATCGTTGCCAAACAGATCAGAAAGTGTCTCTAGTGTGTTAGGGAACGAAAATGGATCAGATGATGTCTCGCTCTTTTCTTGAACTAAAATATTGATTGGATCACCACGATTGTCGACAATTCGGATGGTTAGACTAGCGCTGTTGAAATTGTCATCTCTATCAATGAACTTCCTGTATTGAAGCCACAAATGCTTTCTAATTTGAGCACATGTGCTTCTTGGACTAAATGAACCAAAGTATGGTACCCCAAATGCATGTAATTCACTTTCTCCTCGGTCGTTTTTTACGACTTCCTTGTGACAGACCACTACTTGAACATCAGGCTGATCGTAATCAACATTGTACGCAATGAGGTTTTCATCGTTCGAAATACTCGATACTTCGTCGCTCATGGTGTTGTGAATACTAATTAGCTTGTGTTGATAGACATCGCAAATGGTCAGTTGATCACTAGGCAGAGAACACATATCACTGAGTCTCTCCTTCAAATCTTCAATCGTATCAGTGTTATCAACTTTTATTCCGTATTGTACATTTTCAACACCCCACGCCTGCGGATTTCTGTTTTCTACGAATAAGGTGATTGGAATCACGCGATGAGTTGGAGGAAGATGGACATTTAACAAATTAAACGGATCGAACGTCACGGAAACCTTGCTACACAAAGGACATACGCATGTACTCTGATATTGCCCGTAGAAACTATCACGCAAAATCGAGCAGTTACGGAGTTTGTCGGCCGCGCTATGTGAAAGAGTGTTGAGATCAAAACAGGATGATGAAAAACCATTTGTCAGCTTGCAAAATTACCTTGCTTCTGCCCCAGCTATAAGGGCGTTCTCGTACTTCTCTGCATCTGGAAGTGTAATATATGGCTTCTTCTGGATACGATTCAGATCTTCATGCAACCTACGCAGATTAATCTGTTAAAGATCGTATTCAAATAGAGAAACTTTTGAAATAACTTCTTACCCGTCCAAAATATAGGCAAGAAATTCCGGAGCATCCTCTTGCGAATAACCTGCAAAACGTGGTTGAAATCTAGCGATTGATCGCTTTAATTGAGTTGGATTTATGTAACTTTTGTCAGACCAATACAATTCTTTGAGAGTCGTTTCATATGCACGAGCTAGATTTCCTTTTGTGCCAAGAGGATTTTCTCGATTTATGTCAAACTCGAATCGGTTGGATAGAAAATACTGTGTCAGGGGATAGGCATGACTCAAGCACTGGATACTACAATTCATGAAGCACGTATTTCCTAAGTTACCAAGACCCCGGCATCCCCAAAATCCAAGTTCCAGCTGATCTGCATCCATCGGAAACTTACTTTTACCGCATTTGCTCTTGTGGTAACTCCAATGTGCTGCCTGACAAGACTTTGAACAATAGTAGACTCTCTCGCAATTACCGCATCGTCGGACAGCAACATTTCGACATGCACTGCACCTTCTTACGTTTTCAAGCTTATCATATTCAATCTTTTTCTCCGACACGTGAGCACTTTCCTGTTGGTATAGTTGTATTTTGAAAGGGTATTGCGACATATGATTGTCTATACGACAGACCCGGCGTAATATGCGACGTCCTTTCGGATCTTCCCCATACCACTCCTTGAAAGCATGATATGCTTCCCGTGGGAGAACTTCATAGTGATACCCTCGAACAAGGTTATCCCTGAGTCTGAAGTGCACATTAAAACTGTCATCCTTAACTATATCATAAACGTTATCTTTGCCCTTTTCAGCGACTAGTAATTCCATGCCATTCAACGGTCCAGGATGTACGACACGATTCTTTATACATTCTACCTCATCTTTGTCACTGCTATCACTGTCGTCACTAGCATCCCCGTTCCTTAATGCCTTATACATACACTGCGAAATGCGGGTACCTCCTTCGGGTAGCAATTCGAAGTTCTCAAATTTCACAAACTCACACCAGCACTTCCACCATCTATATGGAACAATAAAATAAACTTGACCCTCGCTGACTTTACTACTAGCATCCAAAAGCCTCAATATAGTATTTCGCTGAATCTCTATATCAATGCTAGGTGACTCCGTCGAAGTTGCATGACACGACATACCTTCCACACGAGCAGTGACGCGTGCCAGTGCAGCCTCGGCCGGCGCAACCTGTTTTTGAGCAATACTACTCTGTTTTTTCTTATGTTTCCGCTTCAAATCTTGCTCTTGTTCCAGCTTTGGACCGTCATGTCGACGAATTGATTCACGCAGCAGTTTTGTACATCGCTCCAGGTCGCACTGTGCTTCCATCATAGCCTTCAACTTTTCCGACGGTACCTCGGTAGACGTGCACACCAACACATGACGTTCAATGCATATAGCCCTACGATACAACAGTTTTGTTTCAAGGAAGGTCATATCCTTACCCTTTTTATTGGGATTATAATTGAAATATCGCTTCATGTTCAAAGCTTCTGACGCATAATGTATGGCTTGATCATACAACTCTAATTTTTGAAGACACAACGATAAGTTAGAATACAACGCCTGCAGCACTGCCGCAGCATCTTCTTTCGCATCACAACATTCATCTCTTTCTTGTTCTTCATCGGATAAGCGCTCCAAGGCTGCCACGGCAACTTCCACTCCACTCTTATACGCTATATGTGCAGCCTTGTACATTCCTGCTGAATATAATTTAGAACCCTGCTCTTTCCATTCAGATGCGTCCCTTTTAGGCTTTTTCTTTTTACCCTTTATCATTGCGTCATTATTGTTGCCATTGCCATTGCCATTGCTGTCGATGTTAATGTTGATGTTGCTTATAGGATGATGATTGTTCGGCATTCTATATATAAAAAAGTATATTCGAGTGTTTACACAGTATACAGTATGTCCACTAGAAACGTTCACCTGGAATGGTATTGTTGGTATTGTTGTGGTTGGTATGGTTTTGTCTGTTGGATAATTTGAATTTGTTTGTTCTGTCACGGTTTCAGTTTCACTGTCAATACCTTAACCGTTCGCTCGAATCTCTTTGCTCTCTTTGGGCTTCGTTTTGATGTTTTAGTTTTTCGTCAGAGATATCTCGTTCACGATGTTTTTTTTGTGATGATACGAATACAGTTTTTGTGCATGCACACACAGTCGAAGTGGTACATGGTACATGTAGTCGTAGTAGGATACGAACTCTCAAATTCATTTGTAATCGCCACTCAAAAGTGTAAAGTGTGGTTGATACTTGATACTTTTTGTGCGAGGATAGAGTTCTTCTAACATTCACATTCACATTCACATTCACATTACAAATGTTCCTTGTCCAAACGTAAACGTAAACCCATAAATCCATACCACAGATCATCCAACCTATCAACTCTTAGATGGCCTCCTCGTTGCGTATCTTATCCGTTGGTACGACAGACGTGTGTTCTCCAGCAGTATTACTCGTTGGACCGAAGGGGAAAAAGATACTTGTAAATTGTGGTGAAGGATGTCAACGTGCCTTTTTGGAGTTTAAGCAGTCGATTAAGTCCGTTTCAACGGTGGCTTTGTGCTCTTTGTCGGCGAATATGATTGGTGGATTGCCGGGGTTTATACTCACGAGTGCTGATACTAATGTTGTCGCGCTGAAGGCTGCATTGGAATATAGGTCGACGAAACAGTCACAATCGAAGCAAAGGGGTGATGGCAGTAGCAAGAAGAAAAAGGAAGGTCCGCCAGAGCTGTCTACGAATTTAATAGGACCATCCGGAACTCACGATTTGGTAAATTCTTTGAGACACTTCATGGATAGGGGAGTTTCTAAAGTTCCTTTGAATGTGTTTGAAAATATGTCAGGAATTATTGATGTGACGGCTCATCAGAACAAAAGTCAACACACAGAGTTTGAAATAACAGGCATTCCTATTAGATTAACGACTGACGCAACGTGCATCAACATAGATACGACTGACGGTTATCATGAAGGACCTAATGAGAAGAGGGCACGTTTAGAGGCTAATGATGAGATGGATGTTGAAACGACGGCAATCGAAGCAAAGAGTCAATATATGTCATACGTTTTCAAAACTCCGTCAATTCCAGGTAAATTAGATGTAAAGAAAGCAAAAGAATTAGGTGTTCCTCGTGGACCTTTGTATGGTGATCTTAAACAAGGGAAAAGTATAACTTTTCAACATCCCACTAGTAATGAAGATGTTGTTGTGCATTCGCATCAAGTTATTGGTCCTACGACTCCTGGTGTGATCGCATCGGTAATATATTGCCCGAATATATCCGTTCTGAAAAAGTTGGAAAAGCATCCAGATCTTGTTAAATATTTTAAAGCAAAAAATCATATCCCCAATACTGACTCAATGTCGTCCTTGGAAGTAATGGTTCACATGACACCAAAGGAAATAATTGACTCGAATGAATACAGAAGTTGGTTGAAAAACTTTTGCCCAGATGTTGAACACATAATACTTAACAGTGGTGAAGAAAATGGTATATCAGTCAAAAACGTTAATGGTGTTGATGAGTCACCTTTCCGCGACTTTTACCTGGACTGCATAGCTCGAAATCTCATATGTAAAAGTATTTATCCCATCCCTTTATCATGGAATACGAAAAGCATTAAGTCATTATCTTTAAATTCTGATGTCAACAACATAATTCAAGAGGAAAGCCATATCCAAAATATCGACCGATCCAAGAAGGAAGGCTTAAATTTTGTTATCGGTAGAAATATGCTTACATATACAATTGCTCCATTCACTAAACGAGGATTTGATGATAGTTTGACTAGAAATCCAATAAGTTTAGAAGAAGTTTCTCAGTTGGTGAAGGATGTCAAAGATTCTGGTGTTTCCGATGTCGGCAACTTTAGCTCAGGTTCAGATGATAGTTTGATTTTTGCAGGGACGGGAAGTGCAATTCCGAGTAAGGTCCGCAATGTCAGTGGGATGTACTTATCTTATCAAACCAAGATAGGGTTGACTGGTATATTATTGGATCCTGGTGAGGGTACAATTGGAAATTTGTTACGAATTTGGGCAGCGGATGACTCATGCAGCGTTGAAGCAAGGATACGAAGCATAAAGTTGATTTGGATCTCACATCCTCACGCAGATCACCACTTGGGTATATTAAGGTTACTTCATGAAAAGTCGAAACTAGAACCTAACCCAGCGACTGTTGAAGATAAAATCATAATCGTTGCAGCAGATCCAATCCTTGATTTTTTGAGCGAATATACAAACAATAATGCGAAAGAATTGAAAAACTGTTTCCACTGTTTATCAGCTAATCGATTTTTAGAGAAGGTAGATGTAAAGAAGCCTCTGGACACAAAAGTGTCTCCTGATATACGAGCTCACTTGCAAGGAAACTTGGGTTTGAAAAATATATCGTGTGTTTTTGTAAATCATTGCCAACACGCATACGCAGTCTCTATTCAGACGGAAAGTGATTGGGGTACTTTTGCATACAGCGGTGATTGCCGCCCTAGTGATCGATTTGCAAAAATAGTGAGTCCTTTGTTCTAACGTTATTGAAGTTATTATTTGGCTCATTACGTTACACTCTACGACGTGAAGGCGGAAGGTTGTGACTTCCTTGTTCATGAGGCTACTTTCGAGAACGAATTGCGAGAGGATGCGGTGCTAAAGAAGCATTGTACAGTAAGCGAAGCATTACAAATTGGAAAGAAGGCGAAGGCAAAAAATATCATCCTGACGCACTTTAGTCAACGTTATCCACGTATTCAGGACGATTCTGTTGCAGTTGGTGAAAAGGATGCAAGCAAGATCGGAGCAGAATCCAATATAGTCTACGCTTTTGATGGTTTGGTCTTGAACCGAAAAGATATCGGGGTAGCGGCATCAACCATGGATTCAATGCGAAAGTATTACGATTTCAAAGAAAGAGAGAAGGAGAAAAGCAAAATCGCTCCTGATGATGTCGGCAAAGTTTCCTTGACAAGCAAAGAGATTTTGAATACACCAGGTTTATTCGCAGTAGAAGGGGTACTTCACTAGATGTAGAAGAAGTAATACCAGTATATTACCGGTGCTTGCTAACCGTCTAAAATCTGTTACAAGAGCAGATGTAGACACGTTTAGATACAGCTGAAGAAAAATTGTTGAAAATTATGGTTTTAGGTGATGGCGATTGTTTCCAACCCCTTGGAACGGGCCGACGATATTCGAGTGTATGTTGTGTGGAAGAACATAAGTCATTGAATTAAAAAAACGACTCCATCGTCATGTGCACGTCACAGATTTATTCTAGACCAGGGCGCAACATTTATTTGAGAGGGTCATTATGTATAAAAACGCGGACATCTACCGGAAGACTATAACCAATATAGAACTGGAATCATAGCATTAAGTTTACCTTGTGTACTTGACAAAGGTCAATTACCTTGTGATGACGATTTTACATTTGGACATTGCTTTTGGATTCCAATTCGATAGCTTTTTGTTTATTTTTACTTCGTCCAATAGCCTTCAAAATTTCATCAACAATTAAAATTGGTGCGGAGAATTGCAGCACATGAATCCAGTCTGATAGAGATAGGCCAACAATACCAAAACTTTCACCTAATCCTGGGATGCCCAACTTCTCGCTGTAAACAACGGCGATGTGGAGCAGCATCGGGAGTGCAACACCTAAAATCAACCACTTGTTGCGTGTAGGTGGCACAGAGAGAATCGAATTGTCTACTGATACCGCGCTCAAAGCTTTGAACATTTCCATACACACCAGTGCCGTTAAAGATAGGGTTTGTGGTAGAGCTCGCCCAGCACCTTCGAATAACATTTCACAATCTTTAGGTGATAAACCAATATCATTCCCCCATATTCCACATTTGCTCCACGAAGAAAGTTGAGCCAGGGAAACTCCTTGCGACAAATAGTGACTTACAAAAATTCCAACAGTTGCTAAACCAACGTAAAACCCTGTAACACAGTAACGTATTAGCAACCAACTGCTCATTATGGGTTCGTCAACCGGTCGAGGACGCTGAGTCATTGAGTCGGGGGAAGGAGGGTTGAAGCCAAGAGCTGTTGCAGGTGGACCATCGGTTACTAAATTTACCCATAGCAAATGCATTGCAGTCAATGGTTCTGGAAAGCCAGCCAGTGTCGCAAATAAAATTGTAAATATTTCACCGATATTACAGGAAATAAGGAAACAGATAAATGCTTGCATATTTGCGTAGATACATCTCCCCTCTTCAACGGCATTGACAATAGTTGAAAAGTTGTCATCAGCTAAAATCATATCCGATGCTTCTTTAGCAACTAATGCAAACGTCGAACAACGGAAAATCGATAAGTATGCACGACATTCTTTACTATCAAAGTTTTACAATGACACACACTATTTCCTCACCTTCAGTCCCCGTAATTCCCATGGATATTCCTATTGCTGCTTGCTGTAATGCTGGAGCGTCATTAACTCCATCGCCTGTCATAGCAGTGATTTCATTCAAAGATTCAAGCATTTGAACAAGGTTCTGTTTGTCTGATGGTTCTGCTCTCGCAAAAACAATATTTCCTTCTCGCAGCAGCTCGAGCTGCTCATCCTTAGATTTTTGAAAGAATTCCCGACTCTCGAATGCTTTTTGATTACACATTTCCTCCGTAAAAATGTCTACATCTTTTGCAATGGCGATTGCAGTATCTTTTGCATCCCCAGTAATCATAATCACCCTAATACCTGCATCAGAGCATCGCTTAATACTATCACGTACTTCGGGTCTCGCAGGGTCTTTGATTCCAACCAAGCCGACTAATGTAAGTCCAGATTCTATTGCAGCATATTTGCTGGAATCATCAAGCAATGGATGCTTTTCTCGTGTAGCTCCGTCAATAGTTATCGACTGATTTGAACCTTTGTATTGCTTTAATGACCTATCAAGGAATTCTGTCTCTTTTACAGCCAGTGCAAGCGTTCGCAATGGTCGGCCCGCTAACTCACTTGTTTTGCTCTCAATAGCTCTCCTTAGACGTCCTGTTAACTTGACTGTCCGACCATTGCGAAGCTTAACATGGGTACAACGATTTATAAGTAGATTTGGGGCTCCTTTCACCAACAATCGATTATTTACTCTTTTTGCGTCAGACCGCGTGCACAAAACTCCCATGCTCTTCCTATCCCTGCTAAATTCTAAGGTAAATGATCGAGACCAAACCTTTCGAAGCTGCCCACAAAAGGCCATGGCTGCATCATTCCCTTCTCCTGCATGCGAACCAGTGATCTTTTCAGTCAGAGAAATAAGAGCTGCTTCTGTTGGTTCACCAACTCGCTCGAAGAAAAGAACTTCCTTCTCCTCATCGCTCGCTGTTCTTACGATTTTCGCATCATTACATAATGCACTTACGGCGCATATGTCTGCCAAAGAACCACTCGGAAAATTTTCCAATTCATTACCTAAGATTCCATCGACCGAACCAACTGGCGAATAACCTGTACCTTCGACAGCATGTTCCATTGTGAACGCGTTATTAACATTGTCGCCCTCAATTACAATGAGAGAGACGACTGTCATTTCGTTCGTTGTTAACGTACCAGTCTTATCCGTGCAAATTACGCTCGTGCAGCCCAAAGTTTCGACTGATGGTAATTTGCGGACGATGACATTCCTTTGTGCCATTCTACGCGTTCCCAAAGACAAACACAAAGTTATAACAGCGGGCAATCCTTCGGGTATCGCAGCAACTCCTAAAGCTACAGCAACTTTTGCATAATAAATTGCGCCCTCGAAAACTGATGCAAAAGAAGGATCATTAAATTTCGGAAAAGATAAAACCCAAACAGCCGCACATATAACACCGATGATGAGGGTAAGTGAGTCACCAAATTCGTCTAATTTCTTCCCAAGAGGAGTCTTTTGTTCTTCCTCTTTAGCGGCAACGACTCCCTTTTGTATTTCCCCTATTTCGGTATTCATTCCAGTCCCTACAACGACTCCCAAACCGCTTCCACTAGTCACCATACTTCCACTAAACATAATTCCACGCTGATCTTGAATGGGTGAATTTGTAGGTGCTATACCCTCATCCCCTGCAAGTTTCATTGTTGTGACGGATTCTCCAGTCAGACTTCCCTCATCAAGGGAAATAGTAGAAGTCCTCAGCGACAGCACTCGAGCATCGGCAGGCACTTTACTTCCCACCGTAACTGAAATAATATCACCAGGAACTAAGATTGAAGCATCAATATCGTCTAACCATTTTCCATCGCGAAGAACAGTTGCAAGTGATGGCTGCATTTTTTTCAGTGCATCCAGTGATCCTTCCGCTGATTTGGACTGCCAAACGCCAACTGCTGCATTTAGCACCAAAATGGCCAAAATAATCAGAGGCTCAGCAAAGCTCTTTAGCAAACCTCCTAATCCAGCAACAGCTTCCTCCATCTCAATAAAGCTAAAAATTGCGCTCAATCCAGCTACGCAAAGTAAAATTTGAACCAAGCGATCTTCAAACTGTTCTGCAATTAATTTAAACAAATTCTTTCCTGGGGGTGACACGAGCACATTCGGACCATATTCTGACAAACGTTTCGCTGCTTCTTCTTGCGAAAGACCAACGTCTATATCCGTGGATAAATGATCAATTATTGTCGAAATATTCTCGGAACCAAATTGAAAGCCTCGACTAGAGCTCTCATCATCCTGAAGAGAGTCATCTTCATCTGTTGCCCCTCCATCACTACTTCCCCCACGTTCTTGCAAATATGACCTTGACCTCGCTTCTAACTCCGCAGTCGTAAACGATGAAACAAGGCCTTGTTTCACCTTACCATGAGACCGTGACCGATACAACGATTGTCGTTGCAGATCACTACTTGAAATAAAACTCGAGGAAGAGGAGGAAACAGCAGTCCCTTGAAGTACATGTAACCAGATCACTACTATTTGAATTCCCTGGACAAACCTCATTTTCTTATCATTATCCACAATTTGTTCCCGGTTTGTATTCGTTCTACGATATATTGTGTCGAAATTAGAGCGGACAAGTGAGAAAGAGGATACGTGTTTGTGCAAATTCCTCTTGTTGACGTTTGTGCAGTTGCCGATCCTGGAAATTGCAGTACCGGTACACAATCAAGAGAAATGTTATTAATATGTAGCATAGCTTGTAGCATGTAGTCGCTCTCTCGTACGATGTCATCTAGAAATTGGAATAATGTACCGGTACTCGGTCATTCTCGGGTATGTGTCGTGTCGTGACATCACCATCCAGCGCGGAATTCGCATTCATTGAATTTTGGTTTCGTTCCATGTACATGTACATGTACCCATTCTGAAAATGTCGGCGGGATGGGCAGGATTGACAGGATGTAGCGTGTACGCGTATGTGTACTCATCCCTCGTGCTCGTCCGAGTACCGGTACGCGAGTGAAAATACAAGACCACAAAAAGTCACATCCGTCCGTACATTTTCATCCATCAAGGACATAGGATCTTCTTTTTATCATCTACGTGCAAGATCGAGAATCAGTAGTATAAAGGCTATAAATAAAATTTTCCAAACAGGCAGATCTGTTTAATTTACATCTGTACAATTTACGACTATCTTATGAGAATCAATAGTTCGCAATGAATGTGAAATCCAATACTTTTAGATGTGTGTGTAATAATTGTTGCACTACGAGCGATGCACGATACCCACAGCCCACAGATACATTGTACCGGCATGTATGAATAATACACATACAGTATACATATATACTGCCAGAACTTTCGTTGGTTCTTCTGTTCTTCTTCTTTTTCACCCACACTTTTTCGTTTTCGGAACTCTCATTCTCTCTCTCACACACACTCGGAAGAAGAATCGTGCCTGTACCTGTGCATTCTCATGTGTGTGAAGACGAAGACCTGTGTAGACACGGATTTCGAATACGGTACATGTATACAAAGACCCCGGTACAAATACCTGGTACAAGAGTAGAAGTTAATAAAATAAAAGCATACAGTTTTAAAAAAAAAATACAATAAAGAATTATTAATACATCTACAACACAACATCCATTCCTTCTACTCTTGCTACAATTCCGACCTCTTCTTTCTCGTTGCGATAACTTCTTCCCTCTTTATTTTGATTAATTGTAAGAATTTTAGTACCACAGCATGGATCGTCAACCAGTATTACAACAACAACAGCTTGCGGAGAACACAGACGGGGTACTTTCAGTGGAGAACCCGGTGCACTCTAATTTAGATGAAACATCGCATACGACTACGACCAACCTCTCCAGGACAGCATCATCGGGTCAGGAACAACCGCAAGCTCCAGCCGTAGTCGCCAATGATGAAGATGAAGATGAAGACAATGTACTGGTAACGGACAATGATTGTAAGAATGAAGAGGAGGAGGAAGATGAAGAAGAGGACGATTTTGATGGGCCTTCGGATTATTATGGAGATGGTATGGACGAGAATGATGATGAGGAAGACGAGTATGAATATACATACGAAGATGACGATGAAACGCATTATGCGGGTTTTTTAAAACCAAGTGATCCAGTTGTTATTGTACAGCAACAGCAGGAAGCTGACAAAGAAGAGGAAGCAGGTGACAGCTCCTCTGCAGTTACTATTTCTCAATCAAGTGGCCAGACTAAGCCTAAGTGGAAGGAACCAAGCAGGGCAGCTGTGAGTATGTCGTTAAGGGCTGAACGTGAAACTTCTGGGGGTAAACGTCGATTGGCACAGGACTTGTACAAAATTATGATGGGTGATACATCGGAGCAAGGCTTTAAACTCGAGCCAGCTTCGGAGGATTCTATGGATAAGTGGAAAATATTGCTATTTGACTTTGATCAGGATTCCAATCTTGCCAAGGATCTTAAGCTCATTGGAATGGATGGTGTAGAGCTAGAAATGTCTTTCCCAGACCAATATCCCTTTCAACCACCGTTTGTCCGTGTCACGAAGCCAAAGTTTAAGAAACAAACGGGTTTCGTGATGGGCGGAGCTTTGTGCATGGAATTGCTAACGACCGATGGTTGGAACCCAATAAATGATATTGAAAGTGTGATTGTTTCGATTAGGAGTTTGCTAGTGGTTGGGGACGGAAGGTTGGAAGCTGCAGAGGCCCTTCGTGCTGCTCAGCGTTCCAGCAAGAAACGAAGCCCAGGCAAATCTATTGATAATAATTTGAAGCGCAAGAAAGATGACGGATCCTATGGTAATGATATAGACGACGAAGAAACGAAAAACATCGCTAGACAGCTAAGTCAATCTCAAATTGGAGGCTATACCGTAACGGAAGCACGTCAAGCCTACACGCATCTCTCTGACTATCATAGAAAAAAAGGCTGGGACCAGAGTGGATGGTGGAGCAAGAAGGGTTGATTACTATTCAAAATAATAATTTATAATGATATCTTTGCAAGATATATACTAGTTGCTCACTCAGACTATGTTATAGGGAAAAAATTATTATGATTCCATCTCTTTCATAATGAATAAACTTTCAAAATTCTTCTTTCGCGAAATTTTGGCACGGCATGTTTCGTTGGTTAAAACCTCTACAATGTTTAGTGTTTGCAACTACTACATTAACACGATGTTCCCTTCTGACGGCAGCGCGTTGCCTAAAAGATTCCCATTGCCGAATAAGACAGGTTATCCCAGTTGGACTGAATTACGAGTTGGGACTAGGATCTGTCCCCGCATGTAATTATGGAACTAAGAAGGCATATGATCAAAGAAAACCTATGAAACATTGTTTTCTGCAAAGTACAACCTCGTGCAAAACCGTGCTCTATATATAAACTAGCTATGAATTTCAAGTGAACCAAGGCTTGTCCTGAAGAGAGTCTACAGTCTACAACATCTGCTTTTATTTTTCTTGCAAACGGTAACCATACTTATCAATTAAAATGAATATGTGCCCACCTGAATTAATTCAATTCGAAATTACCATCTTTTAGCTTCGGGATTTCCGTCAGCACGTTTGAAAATTCAACTTCTTCTCGGGCATAACATAAACACGATCATAGTTATTGTCTACGGAATTCCCAATGTAAAGCAATGTTATTCAGAATACTCTTCTGCGTTCTCTAATAAGCTTTGTGACAAGATTCTAGGTAGCGGAGTTGGCAGTGTACTGGAATTAGTCTTATGTGCGTTATCAATGCCATTTGTGAATGAGTCTAATGTGGTATCGGCATTCATGTAACTACCTGACGATGAATGTGTATCACCACGAGGATGTGTGTAATGATGATGTCGATGATCAAATCCAAAGTACTCTAACACATACTTTGTCACCCCACCAAATACGAATATTGTGAAGCAAATTGCACCTGAAGTCATTGCTTTCATTTCAGGCTTGTAAATAGTCCCTGTTCCACTAACAAAATCATATATGGGTATGTTCTCCACCAACGCAAGACTAATAAAGTCACACAATAAAATGAGTACGATAAAGAAATATGTACACCTAAATATCTGCCCTACCTCATTGCACCTCTCAATCCAGCAATCCACAACATAAATGTGATTTTGCTATTAATATCATACTTCGGAGCAACGCGCGATGTTTCTTTCTGTCCTCTAGCATCAAGAATGTGTTCATCCAAGTTCAAAATAGGACCATTAAGACTTTCGTCTGGCTCATCAGTCATACAACATTGACACCGTAGCCATCTGTTCAAATAATTCGCGTAAATTAAATGCACCAGAAAAACTTCAATTCCTCTGCTCAAAGTGCTTGCACAGATTGCAGCCAGAATCAGATATCCATTCCAAGAATAATCTGGACTGAAGAGATACATTCCTAAGTAGAGAAAAATCATCATTTCTGTCAAAGATGCTATTACCTCGATAGTGCTTGAAATTAAAAATTATAGTTGTCAGCAAAAAACCTTGAGGAAAAATTCTAAAATCGATTTCTGATCTACTCACAAACCTATGTGAAGTCGGGCTGTGTCCGTCAATAAGCCTTCCTTCGAGAATATTGGTCGTCGAAAGTTGAAACGGTTAGTAGCTAGACTGGTGTTTCCCTCAGCTATTGATCTAATTGTTGTCCGAAGATTCAATTGCGAGCTATAGGTTACTTGATGTGAGACATAATGTTCCTTCACGAAAATTAAAGAGTTAGGCACATGATTATTTCCAAAGATTTAAAATTAACCACTCACCCGGTTTGTCGTCCATTGCGATTCAACATCTGAAGCTGAGCTATCGTCCGTAGTGCTAGCAAGATGATTATGTTGAGCGCCCCCTCTAGATCCCAACGAACCAACGACATAAATATCTAGTACAAAGGCTGTCGCCACTATTGCAACAATTCCACTCCATTCAATTCCATCACTTATCCAAAATGGAAGAAGCGCCCAAAAGAAAAATGCTAGAACTTCCATGAGAGGACTAAGTGCACCATACATTGCCCAAAAAAATAATGTGGCACTTGCTCCGCTGATAACACCGATTCCAAGGGAGCCAAAAAGCACCACAGTGAAATGAAAAATACATTCAAATACCTCTTCAGTACCTATTGTAATTGAATCATCAAGATAATCACTTAGTGTTTCTGTCAATACCACTGCAACGCCATCATTCAAAAGACTCTCCCCAAAAATTAAGATAAAAACCAAATCTTTGTCGTTGAGGCCATTATCAGTTAGGGCACCGATGGTCGCGACAGGATCGATCGATGAAATGAGTGTTCCCCATATCAAACATTCCAAAAATGGTAATGATTCGCAGTACTCCGAAAAGGCGTAGGATAATCCGTAAGCGATTCCGCCAGCCATAAACGAACATGCTAATGTACCTGGAAACGCAAGTAACAAAATAGGGCCAGCATGCTTCCTAAATCTTCGCTTATCCACGCTCAGAGCAGCATCAAATATAATAGGCGGCAGTAGGACTCTCATGAATAGTGCATCATCGAACGAATTGAAGTCGAAGTCTGCCAAACCGTCAGCGATAGCCCCAATAATAATACCGACTATGGTAACTCCACCGACTTCAGGCATCCATTTAATATTCCTCCGGCGTATGACAGCTCTAACAAGCACACAGACAAGTAGAAAAGATACCCCTGCAGCAAGTTGCTGATCTGTCACGGTATCACTTTTATCACATTGCGTCTCGTAGATTAACTTCACTTGCTTACAACAATAGTTAATAAACGAAGGCGACTTGGGGAAATCATACGGCCATTCAAAATCATTATTGAGACATACATCTTGGTAGAAGTTTTCTGCTCCATCGCACTCATCATTTTCGTCGCTTGCTCCCTCCGAAAACTCAGCAAGTAAATCATTGCAGTAATATTGCATCCTTGAAGCACTCAATGTGGGCGCTACAGTTGGAGTCATACTCGGGACTGTACTCGATAAATTCGTCGCCAGAACCTTTGAAAATGTCTCAATTGAATCATCTTCATTTATCTCGTCAAAAGGAAGATGATCGTCGGCAGAGGGTCCAAACAGACTAGAAAATATTACATCATTCAACGATTGAAAAGAAACCTTATTATACAGATTTGACACGTAGTAGGTCGAACTCTCAGTCCTACGCCGCCGTCTTTTCCGCCGTCTTTTGCTCTTTATTCTATTTCGCAACCCCAATAAGTTTTCTTCATGTATGGATGTAGAAGGAACGGCCATCAAGTCTTCACCAAGCACTAAGCTAGGTTCTTCATCTTTCATAGTTAAAACTGACGACGCCTTTACCGGACCATTTGAGAAGGCAAAACTCATCAGTGTCATCACCGAGAGCATGATATGTGGTCTTACGATCATTTCGATTTGGTATTTGATGTAATTTTATTCAAATTTCATATTTACATGCAGTCATGTCGTATCCATTTTTTTATGAAGCCCGTTATGCTAACACAAAACTGTAATCTAGTACATGTATGTGTATTTGCCAGAAATCGGTCTTGTCTTGTGCGATACCATATCCGTCGTACACGCACTCCCATGCCTTTTTCCGATAGTGTCATCGCTAAAATTATTCGAATGATGAAGCTATTTTTCTGAAGACAGTTAAAAAACAATTCGATTCTGAAAAACTTCGAGACACACAGGCAACAGAAAGTCGAATGAATTAACAAATGCAAAAAGGGGGTAGTCAACAAGGAGCTGAAACATTCCTTGATTTTTTTGGAGGTAAGTTCCATTATCTTCATTTACTGCATTCTATGTTCTATTTCGTTAATTTATTTTCTCTTTAGATACCTTTTCCGTTAGAAAGACTCCTCTCAAGGCTATTGGAACGTTTTTTACAAGACATTTAACATAAAAACCAACCTATGAAATACAAGGTTGGCGGAAAGGGTTATGATTAGGGTTGGGTTAGGGTACTTTACCTTACTGAAAAGGTAAGTAACATAGAAAGAGAAAATCTAAATATCGATGAAGCATCCTTCAAAATAAACGAGTTTCGAAACTGTAGTTTATTGGCGAGATGAATTTAGAAGCTACATCGAAAATTTCTAATTCGAGAGTGAAAGTACTCGCACTTGGAATACTACGGAAAAGGTAGAAATAAACTGAAATAAAACCTCAAAATAGCAAACTCTGCAAATTTTCCAGCACAATAGGCTCAGCTTTAATGGGAAACACTATTTTCGGTAGAAGATACATTGTCATCGCCAGCAACATTTACATCACTTGGATCGTCATCAAGATCCTCCCTAGAATTCCTTTCCATCGCCTTCTTCTTCTCTTCGGTTCGATCTAATTCAGAAAGCAATTTGTTGTACTGAAGTTCAGCTTCACGGATCATGTCCCGAATACGTCTTATCTGGGGGTCTTCTTCGCCCGGATGGGCGATAATCTTAATACCTTCAGCCTCCCTGAAGAAAAAATAGAAGTTAAGTCGTTACAACGATAAAAACGGATGAAAATAAGACTTACGAAGTAGCATCAGTGAGCTGACTTGTTTTCCCTGTTCGGTCGTCGTCATAATGGCTTTCAGATACTAAAGAATCCTTTCGCGCATAATCGGAGTAATCAGACTTCTCGGCATCAAGACGCCTTTTCCTTTTCTGCTCTTCTCTTTCCTTCCTTTGACGAATTTGATCACGGTTGTACTTCACTTTCGGTAAAAATATGAGCAGGAGTGTAGACATGCTGGTGATGAAAATAATTCCCACGCGCACGTAAAATTGAGAAGGAGGATCGTCCCAGACGAGCACCATCAGAGGAATGCCAATAAAAAGAACTTGCATAATGCTGACCATCGCAATTGCGATCCATTGAGATTCGCTGAACTCGACACTGATATTTCTGCACTGGTATGCTTGAATATTTGCAAAAATTAGTGATAGAATATCAATGGCAGCAATGAGACCTGCAAACACGAGGGTCAAATCTTTTTCGTCGCTAGAACAAGCTCCGTATGTCTCTGTCGTTGTTATCATGATTGGATCTTTCTCAGTTTTATCAAATCTTTCCCATTTGATTGGAGCTAACGCGGACCACAGCGCTAAGACAAGTAAATTGACAAGCAGTAGACCCACAAAGGGCGCGATCACGTCTCTGTAGGTTACTTTCAGTCTTCTAAATTTATCAGGATTGTTCAAAATTTTGTTCACTCTCCAAGTCTTACTGAAAAGGGCACTGAAACTGATGACAAAACCTACAGAAAAAAGCCACGGAGAGATAGCACACGCATAGCCAAGTTGATCCTCATTAAGGTCGAAAAAAGATTCATCCATGCCTATTGGTATGATTGTTGAAAGCATAATGAACACGCCCACACTTATCATTCCAAGAAATATTGGTTGTGAAGCTCGTACAACCTTATTTTTACGTTCCGCATACGACCAATAAGCAAAATACAAAGCAATGATCATACCCAAGCCTGCAAGAGACCAGAGACCATACCTATAACCATCAGAAATCGTATTCCTTGATAGCTCTATAGGTTCGTAAGTATTCTGACTTTTCTGATGGTAAATAGTCATTGCAACTCTTTCTTGGGCGTTATTAACTTCAAATATTTTTACCCAGCTGTCAGACAGCTTTATTGAAAGGTCAGTATAATTAGCAGAACCTTCGGACTTTAGGCTATTATAAATTGTCGGTAAAAGCTCATCCATCATTTGTTGGGTATCAGGAATTCTCAAGTTAATAACGCCATTGTCATCGTTGCTCAACTTTTCGTAAATCGCCTCTTGTCCTGTAAGATTAGGGCCATCACTGGTAGGACGGACGGAATCATACAAAAAGTCACCATTGATCGAAAGCTCCTTCAAAAATTGAAATGTAGCATCTTTCTTTCCCTCAGTCTGAGGTCCAGAACTGATTCCTCCGTAAAATATATAACTATAAGCAGGCAGATGAATTTGATTAACACTATCCCGATTGTTATCTCCTTTTGCAAAATCATCGCCCTTGCAAGTATCAGCCTTACAGGCCTCCAACTCTTTATTTACCGGGTTGTAAACTTCTGCGCTTCCAGGGAGAACGGTGACTCCAATATCATCACTAAACGTAGCATTCTCCGAAATGAGATATCGCGCAGAAGTAATAATTGTAGCACATTTTCCTTTGAGAAACATATCATCCACTAACTCTTTAGTATCCCTGTCCAACACAGCTTCTTGATTGTCGACTAATGCACCGTAACCTTTAAGATCATCCAAAATCTCCATTGCCTTTTGGAAAGGAACATCAAAAATGGGTTGTAACTCGACCGTTTCCGATGGTGCTTCCCAACCGTCGTCTCCTTTCGTCAAAAACATTCCACCGCCAGCTCTTCCTGTAGAGCCCTGGCCTTGCGTCATGCTTGCCCAGATAGCATGAGTAAGACTATCTAGTTGGCAGTGATCACATCTGCCCATGTGCTTTAAGCTGGTGCAACTAGCCACTGTGCCTGTGCCAATACCCATATCAAGAGTCTTTAAAAAGCTGAGATATTTATCCCATGTGTAAGTTCTGTTTGAAAAATCATCGACGCCAACCAATGTTTTGTTATAGAACAACAACATTTGGCTACCAGCAATGGGAATCATGAACTTATTGGACCCAAAACTCATCATCTCTTTGTACAGTGGAAAGACACCTTCCGTAACTTCTTCATTTTCCTCCAAGTACTCGTCCAAAATCTCCAACCCACGAAGTTCAAAGAGCTCACCCATAGCTGAAACGGGTAATACAAATCCATCATAGAGATCAGTCTTCAGTCTAGCATCGAGTGAAACCTCGTTGATAAGATCTTGCAACGTGTCTAACTTCACAATCTCAAAAGTATAGTCTGTATATCTCCCTTCTTTCATCATTTTGTTGGCGGTGTCCTCCAACTGTCTTTCAAGACCTTTCCAGCCGGCAATTCGTACATATTTATTTTCATCCAAGGTATCCTCAGTGGTGCAAGCACCGCAATCGCAATCATCTTCGTTTTGTAGGACTCGCCTCATGTTCTAAAATTACAATACCAAGAAATTTAGTGCGCCTGTAGAGTATGCATCAACCCGAAGAAACACGCTCACCTTCATCTCGGCCGCCATTTCAGCTACCAACAGAAATTTTATTAAGGCGCTCGATATTTGAGAGACAAAATTAATGAATACACCGTCGTATCTATAATCTAGAGCAAGCGGTTGCGTTAGCAGGATTCGACTGGTGTCTACTAATCTAATGAGATTGATTCACGTTTCTAGAAAAATATATACAAATATATATGTAAATATTGTACTGGGTGTGTTGTACGCGTTGTGTTGGAGAAATAATATGTATCACGAGTCTATCGCGTGATTGCAAACTGAAGGGGCAATAAGAAGATATATATTCAACCGAAGGGGGAATATATAATACATCAATATCGAGTCGTCGTCGTGCCTATATGTAACACTTAGGTTCATTAACGTAAATCTTACCGGAGTACATGTTCGAAAATTTGTATTCTTATTATTTGTATTATGATGACATCTTGAAATCTAAATATTTATTGAATGCAAGATATCAAAGAAGCTTCTTGTC
>Ga0115008_10000150_pt1 | contig 44636 bp, 20 predicted proteins | sample FraStrMetagenome_FD_87164 | JGI IMG/M metagenome (GOLD analysis project Ga0115008, IMG submission 87164) | Marine eukaryotic phytoplankton communities from Arctic Ocean - Fram Strait ARC3M Metagenome | ecosystem: Environmental > Aquatic > Marine > Oceanic | place: Fram Strait | collected... | reverse complement strand
GATCTCTTCGAAGTTGATCTCTACTGCTCTCTCAAGGAATGCAATTCTCTCTTCTATACCAAAGTAAGCCCACACAGCAATGCCCGTAGCAAGAACCAATGATAGTAGATTCTTTAATGGTATGGTGAATTCGCTGTCTTCGTTGATCTTAGCCATGTTATTTACTCTTTATTCTAATCTATCTTGTATTTATACGACTCATTTTATACCTAACTCTCTTTCTGTTATGATAGAGAACTTCCAGCCACGATCTTTACAGTACTCCTCAGCCGCAATCCACTTAGCTGAGTTTGTGCCATACGTCTTAACTTCGTTTATATAACGCTTAGTCGGCTTATTCTTTTTAGTGTTCTGTACCTTAGGTGCTTGAGTTTGTGCCCATGGTTTTACTTCAATTAATATCTTTTCTTTCTTACCATTAAACACCTTCTCAACATAGAAGTCTGGGAAATATCTATGCATCTTCCCATCGATAGGTGAGCGATACGGTATAATTATCTCTTCACTGTTCCAGCGGGTGACGTGAGGATGCTTATCTAAATAGCGCATGAGCTTAAGCTCCCATCCACTACGATAAATAATATTAGAGTGGTCTCCCTTATACTTTTTCGGGTTTTCGGGTTTAAATCTACCCTGATAATACTTCGGCACAATATCTCCAATACATATAAATAACTACCATAGACTAACTTATTATTTATATACAGGTCAAATAAGATGACGACAGGATTACTTAAAACAAGTCCACTAGAAGCAATGGCACAACGTAAGGTTGAGCAAAAAGGACCTTCAAGTGTCTTAACCTTTCCAAAGAATTTAGGCTCCCACGGCACATTAATGCGCTTCTTTGAGTATAGCTATGGTGGCACAAAAGGCTCTGAAGAGAAGCGTCTTGCTGAAATAATGTTACCTTTACCTAAGCAGATTCAAGACAACTTTAAAATTAATGTTGGGGGTGACGAACTTGGTCTGATAGGCTCTACAGCGGCCCAATTATCAGCTCGACCAGAAGACGCTGGTAGTGTTGCTTCACAATTATCAGCCCAATTAAAAGATACTGGCACAGCCGCGGGTAATGCTATAGGTGGATTATTTAATGGCGAAGATGGAGCAAAGGACGCACTTATTAAGGGTGCGAATACTCTAGCAGACGGTGTAGGATTTCTAACTACAGCGGGTCTAGCAAGTATATCTCCTGATATTGCAAATGGTATAGGTGTTGGTCGTGGTACAGCAATTAATCCTTTTGCTACATTAGTATTTAAGGGTGTTGATCTTAAAGTACACTCACTAGAGTGGCTATTATCACCAGAGAGTGAAGAAGAGTCTCGTCAATTAAAGACTATTATTCGTACTCTGCAAAGAATGGTGCTACCCAAGACTACATCTCCATTAGGTGATAATGCAGAAACTGGTGTTCAGGTATTAGATCGTGGTATATTAAGGTATCCAGCGATGTGTAATGTTTATTTAATGGGTGTGGATCAGTCATATTACTTTAGATTTAAGACATCAATGATATCTCAATTGAGTATTGATTATACACCAAATGGTATTGCTATTCAAAAGGGTGGTAAGCCATCTGCGGTACGTATTACAATGACACTTAATGAAGCATTTATTCACACTGCCGACGATAATCAACCAACTGATCTATTAGAAGAAGCTATCAGCGAGAAGCTAGACGATCTCGTCACATCTAATTTACAGGGTGATGGCGATACACCTGGCTATGATGCTAATATCGTAAGAAACCCAACTGGTATAGCACCATCAGGTAGCGTTACACGATCAGACGATGAGGTTAGTATTACAACAACAGTAGCTGACGGTAGTACCAAGAGTAGAGTTACATCAAAGGCCGAATTAAAGGCACAAGGATTTACTGATGGCCAGATTGCAGGTACTGCTCCAACAGGTATTGAAGGTGTTACATTTACGGTAAACGGAGTATAATATGTATTTCTCAGCATTTCCTACAACAGATTTTAATGGTACAACCCTTCTAGATATCACTCGTAAGGTAAATTTATCGGGTTTAGTTAAGACTAGTGCTCTAGCTTATATGAATTATACAGTTGAAGAGGGTGAGAAGCCTGAGGACGTAGCATTTTATTACTATGACGATGTGCAATATGCCTGGTTAGTGCTTCTTGCCAATAATATTATCGATCCATATAGCTCATGGCCTAAGGAAGAAAGGGATCTTGATGAATATATAAAGGTTCACTATGCTAGTCAAGCAGGTACAACAGGTGATGCAGTATTAGAGTGGACTAAGAATGCCACAATTGGTGCGAATATCGTACACTATCAATCGCATTCCAATCCCGATATTAAACTTAATCGTGCATCATACCTAAACTCAAGCGATACCGAGAAGGCTGAGTTCTACCCAGTTCGTGTATATGATAACGAATTTGCACTCAACGAAAGCCGCCGCCAGATAGTCCTAGTGAATAAAGCCCTTCTACCTACGATTAAAGATCAATTAAAACGAGTATTGAATGACTAAACTAGCCCAAGCAGGATTCTATACACTCAGGTCAGTAAAATTAAAACCTTTATTTCCTGGTGCAGAGACACCAAGCCAAAAGAATATGTCGGATTATATAGACATTACTAAGGTAGTGGCTAATTGGTCATTTGCTGAGTCAATGGATGCACCTTATATCTCAGGTCGTATGACTATTCAAGAGAGTGATAATCTATTAGAAGACTTACCTATCAGAGGAGAAGAATCACTTCAGATAACATACACAGACTTCTACGGAGATACAATAACAAAAGACTTTATTGTGTATGCAGTAGACAACATAGGGCCAGAAAACTCTATTAATGATAGAATGATGAAATATACACTAGACTTCACTACAAGAGATAAGCTTAATTCAGATACAAGAGAGATAAGAAGATCATTTGCAAAACAAAAGATAAGCGAAATGGCTACTACTATCTTTAAAGAATACTATCCTGACAGTAGTAAAGAGATAGAAGTAGAAGAAACAGACGGAGAACAGACAGTAGTGATACCTAGTCTATATCCAGATGCCGCAATGCAGTTTTTATCTAGAAGAGCGTATAGTCAGAATAATAAAACATCTCTATATAAGTTCTTCGAGACAGGAGAGAAGTATTACTTTTGTACGCATGAGTACCTAATCGATAAATACGCCGATTTTGAGGGGTTAGACGACGATGCCAGGAATCGCTTATTTTTTATATACAGCACGTTAAACGATAACACAGGATCAGGCCAGTTACGGGCTCAACAGAGTATAAACGACATCACCTATGGCAAGAAGGTAGACTCATTCATCGATATCAAAGATGGTGCCTATAGACGTAACGTCACCGAGCTAGACATAATGAACAGGACCAGAATAGCCCGTACCTATGACTACTCAACTGAGTATAAAGACTATAAGGCGCCACAAGACTTAAAGCTGACTCACTCTCAAGACTTCGTTGATTCCTATATGGGCTTTGATGGTGCGCCTGATACTACACTGATTACTGACTTCACACAGATAGGCCAGAACAGAGGAGAGTTAGATAAGCCGTATCAACACTTCTATGAGAACTATACTACTAAGCCTGTGGTAGACTATCATATGAATCTGAACTCCTTTACTATTGACATACAAGGTCGTTCGGAGTTGTATCCTGGTATGGTGATTAAGCTTGACCTATATAAGTTTAGTAATACATTAGCAGGTACTAGAGAGATTGATACTCAGAGAAGTGGTAAGTACATAGTGTTATCTATTAACCATAGCTTTAGCGGTGATAGCTATAGCCAGGCTGTAAGGATTACTAAGGGTGGGTTGTCGTGATTACTCAGGTTGTATCTTCTATTATAACACAGGCCTGCCTATTGTCAACAAGTATATTAAAGGATGAAGATTAATGAGCGGATTTAGTAATATGCTCCACTTTGTGGGAGTTGTTGAAGACAATAATGACTTAAGTAATAATGGCCGAGTGAAGGTGAGAGCGTTTGGCATTCATCCACCTCGTAGTAGTGAGGGGAAAGAAGATGGTGTTCCTACTGATCATCTACCATGGGCTACAGTACTAGATGGATCGTATGGTATATCGCCAGTGATACCTTCTGTTGGTGAATGGGTGTTTGGTTTCTTTATAGACGGAAATGAAGCACAACAGCCTATGATAATGGGTAGACTTCCTGGTCAACATCTACAAATGCCTGCTGGCAGTGGTGAGCCTGGTGAAGATGGTATGTTACCTCCAGAGACTGCTAATCAATTTGGTAAGCCTGGTGGACACAGATATCAATATGGCGAAGGTGCTAATCAGGGCCAAACGCTGACTCAACGTGTACTAGCTAACTCTGGTATACCTCAAGCTGATGGTGGTTCGTTTGATGAGCCACCAATCATGATGCCTGAGAATAACTATAAGAATAGAGTGATTAAGTCCTCTGATGGAAATAACTTTATTGTACTAGGATCCGGTGAAGATGGCGAGTCAAGCGATTACTTTCTTATCTCCCACTCCTCTGGCTCTGTATTCCAGATAGATGCGAACGGTACTATCTTTGTTAAAGCATTTGCTGACAAGTATAACACAACCCAGGGTGTCGAGTCAACCTATGTTAGAGGTTCTTCTCATAGTACTATAGACGAAGACTATACACTAAAGGTTGGTAAGAGTGGTAAGATCAGTGTCAATGGCCGATTAGATATCGAGTGTACTGACTTCAATGTTCGGGCTGCTCGTAACATTAATCTCGATGCGGGGGTGAAAGTCAATGTATCTGGTGCTGGTATAGGTATGTTTGCAACTGCTGATGATATCAATATGGTTGCTCATACAAACCTCAAAGCATTAACAACTCTAGGTGGCATGTACTTCAAGTGCTTAATGCCTGGTAATGTAGCGGGTGACGGTGGTGACTTCCACGTAGACTCATATAAGACTAATCTCTATAGTGTAGCATACACGAAGATACACAGTACTGGACTGCCAGCGGTATCGACACAAACACTACCTTATCCAGATGTAGGTCATCTAGGAATAGATATCAGTAGTAAGACATCTATGAGGCTAGACTCATTAGCCACAATGAACATAAACTCAACTGGTATTATGGGCATCAGCAGTGTCGCTGCATTAGGTATCAAATCTACAGCAACACTTGATATTCACTCAACAGGCCTACTTGGAATAGGAACTACTGGCGTATTGAGCATGGATGGATCATTAGTTAATATTGGTAACGCTACAGCGGCAGTAACAGGTGGATTTGCAACAACATCTATCACAGCATCGATTGCTCCTCAGCTATTACAGAAAGCAACAGGAGCTGTACCTAATGTAAGTTTAACAGAGATAGCTGTTGTTGTCAAGCCCCAAGAGATTACTAATACAGCTCAGCCAATACTACCTGCAAGAACCAAGAGATGGTGGCACGTAATCACAAGTATAATGAGATCAGATGCTGATGAATAAATATAGATGGGATGAAACAAATCCAACAATTGCCACTACTATTATAACACAAATATGCCCGTTGTCAACAAAAAGAGTGAAATAAATGTCGATAGAATGTAATAATACTACACCCGCAGCAAGTAGATTCTCGAATCTGACGGTGCCTATTGCAGGTAGTAGCATTGACTTATCAGCTTTAATAGCACAGCCAGATCCACTAGATCAGGTAACTAATAGAGCGCAAGTCATATCGCTCACTGATAAGCTAAACTCTGTACTTGATCAAGAAGATTTAAGTGCCTATCCTACATTGAAAGAAAGATATGATCAGTTTCCTCTGACATACACTGAGATTGCTTCTTATGTGATCGATAATCGTGTTAACACATCAGATGTACTAGACGCTATAAACAATTATGGTGGTGGCAGTAATGGTAGTGGTGGTACTGGCTTACCTGGTAATAATGTAGTAGTGAATTCTACGTTCAGTGGTCTAGACTTCCACTATGAATCTAACTTAGGTAAGACAATCAGTGAAGGACTATGTGGTGCATTTGGTAACACTCTAGCAGAACTATTAGCAATCTTTACTCTACTAGATTCTACATTGACCAAACTTAATGGATTAAAGCTGAATGATCTGGACCCGAAGAAGCTTGCCATATCACTATCTTTGACGGCCCAGTTAAAGGCAATTGAAGAATCTTTACGTAAGACTATTGATGAATTAGTTGATAAGGTTAAGGATGCGGTAAAGGCTGCTGTAAAAGCAATCATTGACGAGATCACTGAGATGGTAGGTGATGCTGCGGATCGTATTGTTACTTATGTGACAAAGATAGAGACCGAGATTAAAGAGTTCTTCTCTCCTGAGAACATAAAGCGCATCAAAGATAATGTGGGCGCATTCATTGCTGAGATGGTGGCAGCATTTCAACGACCCACATTAGCTAACATACAGTTAATCATGCAGAAGCTATGTTTCCTTACTGAGACTATCATGTCTATTCTATTCGAACCTGCTGAAGAGATTTCAGAAATCTCTAAGGTAATAGAGAAAGAGAATAAAGTACTAAACACTCAAGTTAAGATAGAACAGAATAAGGCAGAAGAAAATGGTGCTGTTAAGGTATCACCGGAAGTTGCAGAAGAGGTTAAACTAGAAGGTATTAAGAATATCAATGAGTTAGCTTATGATAATAATCCTAATAGATATGTTGTACGAGTGCCTGATACGTCTAAGATAAGAGCAGGGCGTTATAAGGACGAAGTAAGATACAGACAGCCTGGTGAGCTAGGATATATAGATCCCACGACAGGGCAATTAAGTGTTCCCGAGAACATTGATTACATCACATCGTCTACGATTACTCCTGATGAGACAAAAGCAATTAACGCTATGTCTGAGACTGGCATAGGACCTGGTAGACTTATATCATTCAGTGATAAAGTAGTTGATAAAAATCAATGGAAAGGTATAGCACGTCCTGTATTAGCTAAGTTGCTACGCATATCAGCACTGACTGGTGAGAAGTACGTTCTTCGTGAGGGACAAGTACAGGGTGGCACAAGAAGAGATATACGAGAAGCAGGCAAGATTCGCAAGCAAGGAAGTTCTCATTATCATCATAAGTATTCGGGATTCTCTGTAGAGTTGAATGTTACTGAGAGAAACCGTGATGCCACTATCATAGCAGCAAGTAGAGCAGGCTTTACTGGTATTGGTGTTGCACGAAGCTTTCTAAGACTTAATCTTGGTAATAGAGATGGTGTTGTAGCGTCAAGTAGTGATCCTAGATGGCCTGCAGGCGATAGATTCGGCTTGGAGTCAAGTGAAGAGACCACCTATAAGACAATGATGAATACACACAGACGAGATGGCTATAGAAAGAAACTAAAGCCTGATGAAGACTTCCTATTCTATCAGGATAAGTCTACGTTCAAGGAAGAAGAACAGAATGATGGTACGGTTAGCTTTGTTGATAATAACACAGTAGTAGATCAATCAAGTAAAAGTAAATTTGTACCACCGGCTGGTATTACACCATTCGAACCCGGCAGTACTTTTACTAAGAAGGGACTAAGCTGGTAGTGCTTATCAATTCCATCATATAAATACACTATAAAGGGTAAAGAAAATGGCATTAACACCACGCACAAGATCACAAGAGTTCTTCTCTGATTTCACTAAGAATCTAGAAACGATTCCTGGTCGAACAGATTTAGCTCGTGTGATTAATGAGAATGCCGTGAGAGAAAGCATACAGAATATCGTTATGACTGATCGTGGTGAGAGACTAATGCAACCTAATATAGGCTGTGATATAAGAGGCTCATTGTTCGAGAACATTGATGCTAACACGATGCTTATATTAGAAGAGAATGTCAAGACTGCAATAAGAACATACGAACCTCGATGTAATCTACGAGGCGTAGAAGTATTAGCAAACACAGACACAAACGAACTCAAAGTAAAGGTTGTATTCAGCGTCATAAATACAACAACACTATCTTCAGTTACAATTGATCTTAATAGGGTAAGATAACATGGCAGACTTGTCACCAATAACAAATCTAGACTTTAATGAAACTAAAGAAGCCCTCAAGACGTTTCTAAAGAATCAAGAGAAGTTTAAAGACTATGACTACGAAGGATCTAACGTAAATGTACTGTTAGACGTTCTATCATATAACACATACTATAATAACTACTACTATAACATGGCCATCTCTGAGATGTTCCTTGATAGTGCTAGCCAACGTAATAGTGTTATCTCTCATGCAAAAGAGTTAAACTATCTGCCCACATCTTATAGAAGTTCTAGTACTAAGGTATCGATACGAGTCATTGCCGCTAATCTAAACAGCAACTACTTCACCATACCTGCATACACATCATTCATTGGTCGATGTGGTAACAAGACATATAACTTCATGACTGATAAGGCATATAATGCTGTACGATCTGATACTAACGAAACTGTCTATCAAATAAGCAATGTTGACGTATTCGAAGGCCGTATGATCAGCGAGACTCTATCAAGTACTGACACTGTACTGATGAATGCTAATGTAGATACAAGAAGCCTTTCGCTCCTAGTTAATGGTGAACAATACACATATCGTTCTGATGTGTTTGGTGTATCATCGACTGATAAAGTGTTCTATCTACAACCCGAGAATGACGGTAAGTACTCTATTCAATTTGGTCAAAATAAGTTCGGTGTACAACCTACTGTCACGGATTCTATTGTAGCGACATATAGAGCAACTGCGGGTCCCCTTGCGAATGGCGTAGGTAGTCTGACGATTGGTAACTTTGGCGGCTCGTCTTCGATCTCGGTTGCGCTCGCTAATCAAACAAGTGGCGGCTCTCTGGCGGAAGACATCGAGTCTATTCGGACGTTCGCTCCTAAGGCTCTCCAAGTGCAGGAGAGAGCAGTAACGAAGCGAGACTATGAAACACTGCTTCGTGCTAGATTTCCCAACATTCAAGCGATTAGCGTATATGGTGGTGATGAAGTTATTCCTCCTCAGTTTGGAAAGGTTATCATCTCAGTAGACGTTACTGGTGGTGAAGGTGCGGCTGACTACGAGATCGCTAACTTCAAGAACTATCTAAAGGACAAGACTCCCCTTACGATTGAGCCTGTCTTTGTTGTTGCTAAGTTCTTGTATGTTAATGCTACGGTTAAAGTAGTGTACGATAGTAATGTGACTAATAAAAGTACAGCACAGATCCAGAGCGAAATTAATGCAGGTATCATAGCATATCAAACTGCTAACCTCAATGACTTTAATACAACTCTTCGTCAATCAAGACTATCAGCATATCTTGATGCGATAGATGCTTCTGTTGTATCTACTGATATCGTGAGTAAGCCTATCATTGAATATGTGCCAGCTTTAGAGTTTGCTACAAGCCCATCATTTTCGTTTGAGTCTGCTTTAGTTCAGCCATATAGATTTGATGCTACTCTTGGATTTACATCATTCAAGCCCGCAGTATCGTCTAGTAGGTTTACTGTAGAAGGAACACTTGTAACAGCACAAGATGATGGTGATGGTAATATTATGCTTGTGACTGCTGAAGCAGATATTCAATCAGTATTCAAAGCTTCTGTTGGTACTATCAATTATAGCACAGGAGCTATCAAGCTGTCAAATCTTACGATTAGTTCATTCCAGAATAATGCTATTAAGTTTACTGCTAATACAGTAGATAAAGATATCAAGCCACCTAAGGATCGAATACTAGTGATTCGTGGTGAAGATGTAACTGTAACTGTTCAACCACTAGAGACGTAATTCATGGCCTTAGATATAAGAGATGCCGTATACTCAGGAATAGCAAATCAGTTTCCTGCGATCTATCAAGAAGATGGTGAGTTTCTTGTGTCGTTTGTTGAGGCATATTACAAACATCTTGACGAGAAGATGGACCGTAACCTTCCTAAGTTACGAGATATTGATTCGACTCTATCATCATTCATCATTTACTATAAGAAGAAGTTTCTAGCTGATCTTCCTATTGATACAGAGCTTGACATTAGTTTTATTATTAAACATATTCAAGATATGTACCGCAGAAAAGGTACACAAGAAAGTCTTGAGTTATTGTTCCGTATGTTCTTTAATGAAGATATTGAGATATTCTATCCTAGTACTGCTGTTCTACGTCCATCTGATTCTATTTGGGGTGGTGATGCATACCTAGAGATGAAGAGCGTATTCACTGTAGACGATTATGACATTCAAAAGGGCATGAGAATACGTGGTGATGTTTCTCTTGCAACAGCATTTGTTGATGAAGTAATCTTTGTGAACTTCTCGGGCGCTCTAGTGCCTCTTGTATATCTATCTAACATATCAGGAACATTCTCAGCCGATGACGGCATACAAATTGTTGTAACAGGCTCTAACGGATCTGAACAAATTAATAATGTTGGACGTCTTGTTGCTGGATCTATATCTGTCTTGACAGTAGATTTAATTGGTACTATTAGGCTGCCCGATCAAGCAGTTGGAGATAAAGTTAAATTTGTGTCGTCAAATTCTGGCATAGAAGGTGAGGGAAGAGTTTCAAAGATCAGTGATACTGCAACAGGTGTTATCGATTTTCAAATTATTGATGGCGGCTTTGGATACGTTGATCCTACTTCGGCTACACTTACTGCCAAGAATGAAGTTGGTATTAGTAACCAGGTAATGGTACTAAGCACTACGACTCCAGTAGACATAGGTCGTGGTGACATAATCATAGCGAGGGGAGATAGGCTCACTTATACCGGATCTGATACAGGAACAAAGTATGCTATTACTGGTTCTGCAAAGGTCATTCAATATGAGCACCCCCTCGTGTTTCTTTATAGTGACGACTACAACACAGTAAAGACTTATTTGAATGCAACAGCAACTCCTACAATTGGCACTTTGGCAGGTCAATCGGTTAACGTATTTATCGAGAGTATGCGAAATGCCGCTCACAAAGCATACTATGATGCTTTATCTCAAGTAGCACCACAATACTTGACTACAGAATATACAAGCATATACAAAGCTTTACAGCTACCTAATCAACAATTCCCATCGGATTCTAATGCTGGTAGGGTGAATACAAGAAGCCTAGCATTTTATTTCGGTGATGATCTGAATAATTCTAATCCAGCATCAACAACTCTCTCCACGGTAGGCGTTGCCAGTAGACAGATCCTGCAAGAGTACATTAATGTATTGAACTTGTCAGGCAGTTTTCCATCATATAATCCAGAATTATACGATGGTGGTCATAGTGACGCCGTTAGAGATCAGTGGCGGTCTTACTTTGAATCAATATTCTTAGCTCTAAGTAAAGTGGATATATTTCCTCAGATGGTCATTAGTGCAGATAAGACTACAGGACCCACTACACAGCAAAACATAGTACAAGGTCAGTACTATATGATATGGGACAATGGTGATGGAATTGGTCTTAATTGGATAGCATATGGTGCGTCTACATCGTCAGGTATCGAAGGAGAAATCTTTCAAGCGACACAGACTAAAGACTTCGCTTTAGCCGCTGGCTCTGATGAAGTGCTCGTTATAGAGAAGGGATCGTTGACCACTCAACAACTACAGAACTATCACTTAAATAGACTAAGATATGATCAACTGGATGGCCTCTTTCCTACCTTGTCTAGTCGAATCCCTGATAAGTCTGGATCAGTGATTGCAACACCTTCAGTAACTAGTCCGTTGTTTACACTTACACGATACAGGGGCGACTTAGCTAGATACGACTCTTCTGTATCTGATATAACTAAGGTCGTTCTTGATACTAGTTTTCAGTCCTTTGGCGTATCAAATCGATCTGCTGATTTTGAAATAGGAGCTCTAACTAACGTAGAGACTGTAACTCTGATTCCAGATTTGATTGGAGACTTCGCATTGATCCCTCTAGATATACCTGAAGGACAAGTTGGTGGGGCAGCGGGTACAGAGTTCGATGATTACGGAATGTCTGGATCTGGTGCTGAGAATTTAGGTAGTACGTTATACAGTGCTTTCAATCCCATTACTCTGAAGATAGGAACAATATCTCAGTTGAATGTTCTAAATAGCGGCGTTGATTTCCAGAACGATGTGGGAATATCTATTGAGAACACTAATATATCGAAGTTTAGTAAGAAAGATGCTATATTAAACTTCGACACAATCGACTTTGATATTTCTAGTGGAGATATCGTAACACAAGAAATCAAGATACCTGATCTACAGATAAATCAGTCGGGTAATCTAATACATACTGATCCAGAAGCAGATGGATCTATACTTCTAGAAAGTTTGGGATCATCTACAGTAGGCAATAGCTACGAAAACACTAACTGCTCTTTTGAGTTTACCACTGGAGACACGAAAGACTATACAGTGAGAGCTAAGTTCATAAAGAGAAGTGCAAACGACTTCTACTTTAGACCCATAACATTTTATGGATTTGAAGGCAACTTGAGCTTGAGTAGGATGAATGGCAATCAGGAATACATGATCGTCTCATTAGGCAACATAAGCACTGATGATTGGGTCGCACTCGGCGCTTCAAGCTTACCTAAGGTTGGAGAGATATTCACTTCAGCGAGTGATACAGTAATTGCTTCCACTTTAGTGTCTGGAGATAGAGGCACAGTAATAATTCCAGCGAGTGTTGGTGGATTCAAGAAACGGATTACAAGAATTGCAGAAGATGCCAACTCACTTTCTATGGGAGCAAATGCTGAGATATCAGGCAAAGCACAGTTTCAGTCCGGGCAGATAGATGAAGTCACTGTATCTAAAACTGGATTTTTGTATCAGGATCGTGAAACCGTAGACATAGTAAACAATGAGCCAACATCTGCGAATTATAATAAATCTATAGCTAAGGCAGCAATCAGAGTATTGGGACAAGGCAAGACTGGTGGTAAATGGAGCTCTAAAACGTCATTCTTGAGCGAGTCTTCTAAGAGGCTACACGACAACGATTACTATCAGGAGTACTCATACGAGGTATCTTCGATTGTTAATCCAAGTAAGTACGAGTCTCTGATCAAAGATACTGTGGGAGTAGCAGGAACAAAACTATTCAGTAAGCCTTTAGTGAACAGCATCAACGTCCTTGATGACGATTTGAGCTTAGAGATATCGACATTCAACATCGTTGGTCAAAGACTCGCTACGATTAAGCCACTTGGAGTTGAAAGTATTGTTGCAGGAACAGAGTATACTATTACAGTTTTGGGAGACACTACCACAACACAATGGGCATCATTGGGAGTAGATATAAACTCTACCTTAGTACAAGGTGCGCCTAATCTAGTAGCAGGAAAAACTTACACTATCATGAAAGCGGAGTCTGTTAGTACATGGTCAGATGTTCAGTTTATCTCCTCTGAAGATAGAGCAGCTTGGTGGCAGTTTTGGTTCAACCTTGCTGGTGGTATTTCTAGTAGCGTGTATCCTTTACCTGATGTTGACGGTAGCGGCTCTATCACCTCTTTGGACGTATCAAGTATTCTTAGTATGGTCGTTGGAACAACGCCGATAACTCCAGAAGTTGAATCTTATCTAAACTCTTTGACCCAAGTGGGAAATGTGTTTGAGAATGTTTTACAGTCTGTTGGTAGCTATGACATAGATTCGGCTTATATCTCAAGTATAAATTCAGTGGTGTTTTCTGAAAATATTGCTACTGTAGGACAGACATTTATCGCTTCAGTGAATGGAAGTAGTTTAGGAACAGGAAAGGTATCCTATAAAGATTCACTTCTAGTTACACCTGCTTATATAGGTGACACATATAGTCCACAGTCTATTCGAGTACCTACAGCGACATATACTGATCTTGACGGCAATACGATTACTGATCCAGCGATTACTGATTATCCTGTTGACAACAAATTTTATGTTGTACATTCTATGGAAAAATTTGTTGCCAGTGGAGGTATATTATACCTATCAATGGACATAGGCAGTAATACAGTTGGTGCATCTACAGTACAACTAATAGCGACAAATTACTGGAATAATATTATTGACAGCAACGAGACTGCTGTTGATGCAAACGATTCTAACACTTGGCCAAGAGTAGGAACTATATTTAAAGCTGATTCACCGACAGCCACTTCCACTTTGTCTGGTCAAATGGGTGATGCTAAACTTGCAGAAATTACGGACTCGCTAACACAGTTTAGTGATAGCGATGTAAGCGGTTTTACTATCACGAAGGTTGGACATGGATTCGTAAACGACACTCTTGTACAATACAATCAATATTTGGGCACCAGTTCGGGCAATCTAATAGGAAACACTACAGCCAATAGAGCGGCTGAGTATGAGTATTACTATGCTGTGAATGTCACGGACGATACATTTCAGTTGTCGAAGACGCATCGAGGAACAGATGATGATAACACAACTCATGTTCCAATCGATCTATCTGGTATAACTGGTGGCCCTCATATACTTGTACGACAGACGAGTATAAACGCAGACAATGCTATTTTGATAGGTATACAGGAGCAATAAAATATGGCAACATTGAGAATTACTTCAGACGGTGATCCGTATCCATTAAAAGCTGGCACAGGATCAAACTTCTCGAATGATGGCGTGACAGATAGAATCTTTGCTACTAATAGCATACTAGATCAAAGTCACGACTTCACATTCACATATCGAGCTGGAAGTAACACAAAAGATCCTGAACTAGCATCAACGATTGCTCCTATAGGAATTACCAATACTGGTATACCGATATTCACAGCAGGAGCCCAGATCAGAACTTTACCAGTGTCTTCCGGTAGTGCTCCTACAGGGTTTACATGGAACGAGGTTGCTCTTCCTAACGACTTTGTGGTGGACATATGCTCTGGTAAACCTGACGAAAATGGACAATATACATATAGAAGTGGTGCATTTTATACTAAAGGAATGGTAGGCAATACTAAGCTTTTCGCATCGAATGCATATTATAGTTCTACACAAATGTATGGAAGTTTTGGTAGCGATAAACTGAGACACGGAGCAACATCCGCATCTGATACTGTAACTTCAGGACACTCTAAGATAATAGGATTTGCGTTTGACGGATATCCCATATATGGTCCATATGGATTTATTGATCCTAATAACGCTGGTAGCATAGTAACTAGAATGCGAAGCTCGTATGATTTATTAAGTTTACCAGCACTAGGAAGAGGCTATGACTATAGTGTGTTTCCAGCAGGATCATTCATAGAAGACTATGTGTATAATGCTCAAAGTTCAACAGGAACATTAGATGAATTTAATGGAAGATATTGTGTAACTCCAGACTATAAGACTGGAACATATGCTTACTTTTTAACATTCGAGGATATCAATCTACAGATTCCAGAATATCCATACATAATAGGCCCAAGCACTAGAGAACAGCGAACAGCTTAACAGGAACGGAAGAATAATGGCAAAAATTATTACAGAAAATTTTAAGGTCGAAACAACAAATGAGTTGTTCAACTCCTTTAAGAGTCAGAACGATGTTCTGGGTGCTAAGTTTGAAACAGACTTAACCACTCTGAATACTGCTACCTTCGGCAGTGCATTAACTGCGGGAAACATTACCGAAGTCACGAATATCGTTAAGGGTCAACTTGAGTCTCTTAGACCTGAAGCTGAGTACTACATCATGGCGTCTAGGGCATTATCAAATGTCGATAGCGTTCCTACTATTCAGAATACTCAGAAAGATAAGAGAGATTTTCAGAGAAAGGTTATATTCGGCAACAAAGTGGATACCGACAGTGCTAGATATATGTTCTATGAGAATCCATGGACTACAGATACAATTTACGATGCGTATGATGACACTAAAGATTTCGAGAATACCCAGACTATTGTCACAATCAGAAGTCAGGATGACGACTATCTGGTGTTTAAATGTATAGAGAATAATAATGGCTCGGTGTCAACGACCAGTCCACAGTCAGTTATAGCTGATCTAGCAACTTCAGGATACCAATCTGTTGAAACTAGTGATAAATATATATGGCATTATATGTTCACAGTATCAGCATCTGAGGCTATCATATACAAGACATCAAATAGTCTGCCTCTTCCTACTACTTATGGCGACCCAAATGTTATAGCTAATAGTAGAGAAGGCGTATCTCAAATACTGATTGAGAGTACTCCGACTAATCACTTCAATCAGTTTGTGTTCAATATTGGTGGTAAGGATAATTCTAGGGTTTCAGTCGTTACCCAATCTGGCGATGACAGCGGTAGAAAAACGGTAAGACTAAGTGTCACTAACAATTCAGTATTATCAAACATTGATGATTATTATAAAGATATGTATCTTAGAGCATCTACAGGCTCAACCGGCGGTAAACTCTATAATGTTTTATCTTCACAATCAACTCCTGGCACATCAGAGATTGTTGTGGTGGTTAAAACTTCTGACACCTTACCAGTATCATGTGAGTTAGTTCCTAAGGTTTCTGTTAGTGGTCCACAAGAGGGCGGATTAAGATGCTTGGCATATGGAATAATAAATAGATATGGAACCTTAGAAAGAGTGTCCTATCAGGAAAAAGGCACAAACTATAAGTTCGCAAGTGCTGAACTCGTTAATCCTAGAGGATTAACTGACAACAGTGTCACATCTCTTCGTGTTGTAATTTCACCAAAAGGTGGACATGGATCTAATCCCATAAACGAAATGGCTATGAGTAGGCTTGCAATTGTTACCAACTTCTCAGGAGAGGCTTCGACTATTCCTAAGACCAACTTCTACACACAGGTTGGACTAGTCAAGAATGCATCATTTAATCTGAAAAGTGGATCCGGACCATATGTGAGTAACACATCTTCTCCATCATCTTTTGATAACCGAACTAAGATTACAGTCAATGATGATCAAACTGGTATTGCTATACTTGGATATTATTGCCAGCAGTTTGTAGAGACTGTTGATGTTACTGAAAAGGTAAGCGGCACAAAGTACTGTATTAATGATATAGGAAACCTTAGTGGTAGCGAATGGCAAAATATTATGGGTGTTGCTGATTCAGATAAAGTAGATGGTCAGATAGCTGTAGGGGTGTGTTTTATAGCCAACTCTGCTTCAGTGGATTCATCCAAAACTGGTAGAATATCAACTGCGGTGGATAGCCATGACCGAGATAAAGATATCGAGATAGTTAAAGGTCTAATTCATTCAAGTGTATATAGTGCCAACACCAATAAGACATTGATTAGTATTGTAGACGACACTGGTGATCACAGCAATGATTTTCTGCCAGGAAAAATAGAGATTAAACCTACAGCTATCTCGGAAAGTGGCAATACTGTAACTATAAATACTTTCAATGATATACAGTATGGAGCATACACTTCATACTCTGGAGAACTCCTACACTACATAGACTTTTCTCCAATAGAGAGAAAGGATACAACAAAAGAAAAGATTAAGTTCATATTTGACTTTTAATTAAGGAAAGAGAATAAAACATGGGTATCAACACAGACTTAAATGTAGATCCGTACTACGATGACTTTGATGAAGCGAAACAGTTCAACCGTGTTTTGTTCAAACCAGCTAAGGCCGTACAAGCACGAGAATTGACTCAGCTTCAGACTATTCTGCAAAAACAAGTAGAAAGGTTTGGATCGAATATATATAAAGAAGGCACTATCATCAGCGGTATTAACTTAACTGCTCGTGATGACCTTTTTTATGTCAAATTAAATGACAAATCAGGATTCACTAATCCTGCAGTGTATGATCAAATCATTGCGGACGATGGCACTTCAACGACATTTATAGCAAAGGGTCTTACTTCTGGACTACAAGCAGAGATCATTAAAGGTCAAAATGGTTTTCAAACTCAAGAACCAAATCTGAAAACATTCTTCGTCAAGTATTTGAACACATCTCAGGATAACGCAACCGATGTTAAGAGATTTCTTCAAAATGAAGCACTGGAGATATTAGACTTAAATAATAATGTTGTTGAGACTGTTACAGTTAACAATGGCGAAAATCACGAAGGTAGATCATTCGGAGTTTCTTGCGAAGAAGGCGTAATCTATCAGAAGGGACATTTCATCTTTGTTGATAATCAATTCATTATTGTATCAAAGTATAGTAATAGTCCTGGTGCCGTGTCTGTGGGCTTTACAGTCAAAGAGAACCTCATAGATTCTGATACTGACACAACTCTACTTGACAACGCTTCAGGATTTAATAACGAGAATGCTCCTGGCGCAGATAGACTTCAGCTTGTTCCCACATTAGCATCATTTAACACCGCATCAGAACCAACAGAGTTCTTTGCACTGATACGATATGTAAATGGTAAACCTGTTCGTATTCGTGATAGAACCGAGTTCAATGTGATCGGTAATGAGTTAGCTAGACGAACTTATGAAGAATCTGGAAACTATGTTACTAATGGAATGAGAGTGACTCTGGAAACAGAAGCCGATACTGCATATGCTGTAGTATCTCCAGGTAAAGCATACGTTTACGGCAAAGAAGTGACTAATGTGTCTTCCACTAAGTTGCCTATATCTCCAGTTACTGTGACTCAAAGCAAACCTGGCCAAATTACAGGCTTTAGTTATGGACAATATTACAAATACTCTAGCCATGATACTAACACTAAAGTTCTTCACGATTTTTTATTGACTGGTGGATCAAACGCAAGATATAGTTTATATAACAATAACACACTAGTGGGCAAGTGTTCTATCGCCAATATGACACATTCTTCAACTGCAAATTCCACTGATACCGGCAATATATATGTTTACGCTATCGTAAAGGAATCTGGCCAGATATCAACTGCTCCTAATAAAATAGGATTGACTGGTGATGCTGCCAATGCTGTTCCGTTAATCAAGAAGGTTTCGGGCGTTGAGTCTGTCGCAACAAATGCTGAACCTGCTCATCTATATGAGTCTAATAACGGTGCCATGATATTCGATACTGGTAAGAGTAGTATGAATTCTATGCAAAATATTAGCGTCACTAGAAGAGTTAGACTTAGCAGTATTGCATCTACCTCATTTACGCTTAATAATAATGACGGCTCTCCTTTAAATACTGATTTAGTTGCTATAACGGCTGGCAACACAATTGAGACCATTAATAGTGCGAATTACAATAATGGTAGTGTGGATGTCGTATGCGCTGGGGCTATAGACACACTTTACTATAATAGAGTGGACACACTAGTACCCGATAGTTTAGAATTACTAACTGGTTATGTTAAGGTAGTATTTTCAGGCGGTAAAGCTGTGTTGGGTGTTCCTAACGCTGTAAAACTTTTAAATGTTCAAGATGAATTCGGAAGAGTTATAAACGTCCCAACTGATGTAACGTCTAAATTTAGACTAGTGAATAACCAGAAAGACGGATTCTATGACATATCTTTCCTAGAACTGAAAGCAGGCGAAGAGGCATTATCAAATAGCGATCTCTTAGTTAAGTTTGAATATATCTCTAGAAGCAGTCCTATAGGTGGAGGATTTCTAACAATAGATAGTTATAGCGATTCTTCATTCACAGACAAGTTAAACCTAGTGCCAAACTATACGGCTAAGGATGCATCGGAGCACAATCTTCTTAACTCTTATGACTTTAGACCTTATGCTCAGAAGCTAGTTTCCCCTAGTTCAACCACCAATGCTCCTTTGGTTATAATTACTGAATTACAGATTGATGCTAGAGCAATTATTCCTGCTGTGAATGGAACTGTATCATCAGATCAAACATACTATATGAGTAGAGTTGATAGTGTTGTTCTAGACGAGTATTCTAATGTAAGGATAGTCAAAGGCGGAGAAAGTGAGAATCCTAGTTCTCCTACTGCTGAAGGTCTATACAATATTGCTAATATTAGAATACCAGGAAACACTAGCAAGATTACTGGTGAAGAAAAGATAACTGTATCTAGCCTCGCCACTAAGACATACAAGATGGAAGATATAGGAAGAATTGAGAAGAGAATAGATGCACTTGTTGACATAGTATCATTGAGTATGTTAGAGCAAGAAACTAGCAACTTATTGATAACTGATGCCGCCGGTGCTAATAGATTTAAAAATGGTATATTGGCAGACTCGTTCAGAGATTTGAACTTGGCCGAAATCGGAGACGCTGAATTTAAAGCTACTCTTGATAAAGGTCGAACTGTAGTGACTCCTGCTGTAAATCAGTTTCCTTTAGACCTTAAAGCAGATTCTGGAACAGGTGTACAACTTTCTTTTCCTGATGTTGTCACTATAGCATCGACCGGAAGCAATGTTCAAGTTATAGGTCAACCATATGCGACTACATTTAGAAACTGTGTGTCTAATTTCTACGACTATCAAGGTAAATCAATCATATATCCTCCGTTTGACTCTGGATATGATGTTATCAAGAATCCAGAAATAAACATAGAGATAGATATCGCTGGTCCTATGCTAGACTTGATTGACACTATTCAAGAGATTATGCCTTTGACTAGTGAGGAAATTATATCAGAAGAGCGCATAGGCACAACTAGACCTAGACGTAGAGTTATAATGGGTCAGTTCGAGCAGACTATTGAGCAAACCAGCCTCACGAGTTCTACAACCGACATCAACCAGGCCATAGGCAACTTTGTCACTGATGTCAACATGAAGCCTTACTTGAGAAGAAAGTCTATTCAGGTACTTATTACAGGATTGAGACCTAATACTCGTCACTATTTCTTTTTCGATCAGAAGTCTGTAGATATTCATGTTGCTCCTGCGACACTAATATCTCACAACAGTAGTAATAGCTCTAGCTTAGATGTTAGGAATGTATCTACTGCTGGATGGCACTCCTCTACAAGTAATTTTGGTAAAGGATCTCCAGTACGGGCTGATGCCAGTGGCACACTTTCTGCTGTATTTGTAGTTCCTGCTGAGACATTCTTTGTTGGTGAAAACGTATTAGAAGTTGTTGATGTTGATCAATATGAAAGCATCGATTCGGCATCCACTTCATACTCTAGAGCAACATACAGAGGATACAACTTCGCTTTGAATAAGAGCGATGTCAATATGACTACAAGAACAGTTGACTTTGATACTAAAGTGGATATTGTTCAGAGAGAGATTGAGAGACAAGTAGGCGATCCTATTGCACAGACATTTAAAGTTAAATCTTCTAGTACTAATGATGCGAACATTGCACTTATTAGTGATATTGATGTATACTTTAAGCAGAAGAGTGCCACTACAGGTGTCACATTACAGATTCGAGAAGTTCAGAACGGATATCCTTCTAAGAGAGTGTTGCCATTCGCAAGTAAACATTTAAACTCTTCACAAGTTAGTGTTAGTCCAACGGGCATTACCGCAACTAAGTTTGCATTTGATAATCCAGTAAGGTTAAGCGCAGACACAGAATATTCTTTCGTAGTAATTCCTGATGCTAACTCTCCAGATTATTTGATATACACATCTAAAGTAGGAAGCACCAGTCTATCAAAAGGAACTGTCGAATCTTCAGTAGCAGTTACTAGCGATTGGGGTGATGGAGTATTATTCACATCTACCAATGATAGTGCGTGGAAGTCTTATCAGGATGAGGATATTAAGTTTGTTGTAAATCGATATGACTTTGCAACATCAGAGGCTTCTGTTAACCTATCTCCTAACGATGTTGAGTTTCTTACCATTCGTGATACAACCCTCAACTTTGAGGTTGACGAGATTGCTTATGTTAAGAAGACAGATGTGTTTACTGCCAGTGTTTCAGGGAATGAATTGAATATAATCACAATTCAGGGATCACCTGCTATTAGTTTGGGAGATTACTTACACGTTTCAAACAATGTTGGAACAGAATATATAGTAGCTAAGGTAGTAAATGTAGAGACTGTAGCATCGACTAAGGTATTCACACTAGACTCTGCATTCTCTGAATCAACTACTAGTGCCACAGTAACATTATGTGTTGCGGGTAAAGTGTCGCACTTTAATCCTAGAAAGTCTAATAAACTATTCTTAAAAGAAAGTAGCGCAACTTCTACGAACTACTTAGATGACAGCGTACCCGTTACCATTGGCGCTCTGCAAGCAGGCACAACGTACACTATTGTTGATGTAGGCAGTCCGGAAACAACTACCACACACTGGACAGACGCAGGAGTTACTGCTGGTCAAGTCGCAATAGGCACACAGTTTGTTGCTAGTGGATCATTTACCGCTGGACCTGGTACAGCTAGACCTAACGATCAGCTTATACAGGGCGCTGATAGTGGAGCAACTGCTAAAATTTCTACTATAACCAATGAAAAGATAAGTTACTTTCAGCCACAAGTATATATCAGTGACTCTATAAACACGTCCACTTCGCTATCCTTACTAAAACAAAATGGCGTAGTAGACAAGAGCATCGATAAAAACAGCAACATATATACTTCTAATAATCTCAGAACTATTATGAGTAAGAGTTATATGGTAAGCCAAGCTGTTGCCGAAGACTTTAATATCAAGATCGATCTTTCAAATGGAGGATTCACTTCAGCTTCTCCGATCATTGACAAAGACTTATCAGAGCTATTTGCATATCAGTATAATATCACTAATACGCCAGATACAACTTCTACTTGGGTTACTAAGGAAGTCATTCTAGCGGAAGACTTAGATGCTGTTGGCATGAGAGTATATCTTGCAGCCTATAGACCAGCTGGCACATTCATAGACGTATATGGAAGATTTGTTTATCCTGAAAATGTTGAAGAGCAAGGTCCTTGGCTGAAGCTTAGAAATGATAGCCCCGATCTTTACTCCAATATTAGTAATACACGAGACTATAGACAGTTCCAGTACAACTTTGATGAGGAGCTAACTGCCTCTCCCTATGATGTGCATACTCAATATAAGACTTTTCAGTTGAAGTTTGTTATGAGACACGGAGATACTACTTCATCTACTGAATTAAATACTCCTGAGTTTAGTGATATATCGCCTGATATCAACTTGTTCCCGCACATCTTTGATTATAGAGCGATAGCATTGACATGATAAGAGGAGATACCTTACATAGACCAGATAACGGATCAGGTGTTATTAACACCGATAGAGAGGCGTATCATCAGGCATTGGCTAAACGCAAACAAGATAAATACATCATAGGTTTAGAGAAGAGAATGAATAAGCTAGAATCAGCGATGATTCTTTTAGAGAAAACAGTTAAAGAGATAAAAAAATGAGTATAGATTTATCCCCAGCAATTACAAATTCCAATACGTTCGCACAGTGGGTTAGTAAGACCAACTCTCTTATTACATTTGCTGATAGCGCAGTAACTCTTGATGCAAACAATGTCGGTAACGTAACGCTTGGTGGTAATTTTTCACTACTAAACAGTGGAAACGTATTAACCACAAACAATATCTCTCCTGTAACCGGAGGAAAGCTTAGTGTTGCCGGATCACTAGAAACATCAGATACAATGATCTTAAATAAAGGATCTGGCGAAGCTAAACTACAGTTTCAATTGAGTGGTGCCAATAAGTGGGCAATAGAAACAACATCTTCACAGACTGCATTAGTTTTAGGAGATGGAACTAACAGCATAACCCTTGCCGCTAGCGGAATCACAGCTACAGGAAAAATAGCTAACGCCATGTTACCAACTAATGTATCTCTAGCAGGAACATTAGCAACAACAGGTTTAGCAACATTTCCAACAGTAGATATTAATGGCGGTAACATTGACGGTTGTACTATTGCTACCTCTACTGGTGCATTCACAAGCGTTAACATTGATGGTGGTAATATTGATGGCACCGCAATCGGTAACAGTGTGCGAAGTACTGGTAAGTTTACTACAATCAGTGCCAATGGTAATGCGACGATTGGTGGTTCATTAGGCGTAACGGGCACTATAACAGGTAATGTTACAGGAACAGCATCAATAACAAATTCTCTAAACGCTACTGCTGTGACTCAAGTACTGAATGCTGTTTATCCAGTTGGCTCATTGTATTACACCACAGTGAATAGCAGTCCTAGTACTCTTGGATTGCCTGGCACCTGGACAAGATTCGCAGAAGGCAGATCAGTGGTTGGCTTTGATTCGGGACTCAGTCTCACGAGTGCTTCAGCATCAGCTGGCGTCACTACACTCAATCTCAGTGTATCTGCTCATGGATTTTCTGTAGGTGATACAGTTGTTCTTTCTGGATTCACTAGCGGTGGCGGTGATTATCTAGTAACAGAGGCAAGCAGTAGTCAGATTAAAGTGCAAAGAGAGTCTACAAATACTGGCGGAGGCGCTTCAAGAAGAGTAGCACTACAGTCCGCTAGCACTGTTCCAGGAAATATTGGATCAAACCACATAACACAAACCATAGCTCAGATGCCTAACCATCAGCACGAAACCAACATTAGAACAGAAGGAACTAGTATATTCTTTGGGGGACAAAGTTATAGTGCTCCCTCTTCTGGAGATTGTTTAGACCATCTCAACAAGCACACTAGTAACAGTACTAGAACATCCAAGACTGGTAGCGGTGAGGCCATGGATATTCTTAATAGAAGTGCTGTAGTTTATATCTGGGAAAGACAACCGTAATCAACCGCAGACTAATTAAAAGGGTAAGGAAAACAAAATGCCAGATAACACAAAGAAGATAAGTCAGTTAACAACCATAACTGCCGCAGGAATAAATGCGGCAGATTTGATTGTGGTTACGGACGTATCTGCATCAATCTCTTCTAAGATAACTTTTGAGAACGTCACTAATGCGGTTTTGTCAGATGCTAACATAGAAGCAAAGGCACCGGTTTTTGTAACAAAGCTAAATGCTATAAACGGCTCTACTCCTAGTTTAAGTAATGGATTGAACTCTGGAGGACTATACTATAGCGGTGCCTACAGAGATGGAGCATACTTCTTAAACTATTCGAATATCACTAATCCTCCCACATTAGCAACAGATATAACTGACCTGACGAATACTACGAACTACATCTCCTTTGATTCGACTCAGCTTAAAATGCGGGTTAACGGTACACTTACTAATGGTGCGACTGATTTAACGATGACATCGGATTACATCGATGAAGGTCCCACAGTCAACTCAAACAAGTTCTATACAGATCAACGAGTAGACACTAGAGTAACTGCCACTTTTGGTGGATTATTTAATCAATATAGTGACACATTCGATGGCGGTAAAGTAATTGATAGTCTCACAGATGTGCCAGCCACTTTTCGAAATGTCGGTGGCGACTTTACATCTAGCATGATAAGGGTGACAGACACAACTATAGTTAAAAACTTCTCTGTCGGTCAAACTCTAAGAGTATATGGCGCTTCAAGCACATCGGAACTTGTCACAGGAAGTCCAAGTGCTACTATATCTGTTAAAGGACAAGCCGGATTTGGCGAAGGAGCAGCCGCTAACTCAAGGTCTATGTCATATAAGTTCGCACGATTTAATCTTAAAGATGGTAGAGTAGGTCCTGTGTCGAACACTGGGCTAACAAAGAATGTGCAATACACTCCTGATCTTGGCACAACTTACAGTGATCCTTTGGTTCAGTTCAACACAGACAACTTTATAAAATTCTCCGGTCTTAGTGCCAATTCCGATGAAGGCATACTCGTATATAGATCAATAGATTCAGCCAGCTATAAACTATTAGCAGTTCTAGGACCTAAAGACTATTCTGGTGGTATCTGGCAAGATTATCACTTGTTCGACTATACTCCATGGGGTGGAAAGAATTCAACAGATAATACTTACTTATCGGTCACGCATTTTTCTTTAGGTGAGCCTGTATCAGCACAAAGAGGATGGGTGGACGTATCAATCAAGTCTATCGATGTTAGATCAACGTATTTCGACATTACGTTAGGAGATAGTGTTACCGATACTATAACTACAGTATTCTGTAATCCCTCTCCACACACGGCATCTATTTCGCATAACGACACCTCTAATATCAACGAGGCCATACAATCCAGATCAGCTTCAGGAAATAAGAGTGTTACGCTAAATGGTAAAACATATATTGCGTCACATATTTCAATGCCCGACAACTTCGGCATGGTTGGTACGGCAAATATAACAAAGATACAGAAATTGGCTTGGTCTGGGATGAAAGGAGATAATGCAGACAACAGCCTTATAGCATCACAATCATCTTCTAGTGCGGATAGTATATCACTTTACGGAATAGATTTTGATGGAAACATCACGAATCAATCCCTAGTTAATGATGCTACTGACGGCTCTCTAAACTATATAATCGACTTCGGAACGTCACCTACCGACGTATTATTAGATAGATGTAGAATAGTAAAGGTTATCGGTGGCGGCATATATGCAAACAGCCCCAATAGTCTTAGACTGACTACTTGCGTTATCAAGGACAGCGGCGTAAGCGATGTTCATCCATTCAGTCCACTCTATGCAACAGATGGCGACTCAACTATCGTCACATCTAATAGATTCGAGAACTTTGCAGATTCTGTAGACCTCTCGGTCACAACAGAAGGTATGGTATCTTCTAATATCGTAAAGGCTTGTGGATCAGGGTTACTTGTTGCTGGCTCAACATTCCTGGTTTCATCTCCAAATGTTCTAATTGGTGCGGCAAACGAATTCCTATCAAGTCCAGATATATTGAACACAGAATATGATTCTATCAACATACCTCTCGCTAAGTTTTCAGATGCTGGAGACTTCACTAGTGACCAACACGTATACCAAGAAAATGGTGTAGCTTTTGACCTAGATCAGACTTCTATATCAGGTACTGATGGAGAACTTGTTTATAGATTGAATCTGATACAACAACTGAATAATGGATCAACTCAGCCATACGCAGATACTGCAGGACCCAATGTTTCCGATATCCAAACTGGTCCTATACTATCGTTCATATCAAATGATGTCACAACTGGCACAAATAAAATCACTATTGCCTCTCACGGTATAGCAAATGGCGCCAGAGTCACTCTAGCGGGTGCAAGTGCTAATGCATTAGGTACGGGCACTGACGGCACATACTTCGCCAAGATTATAGGCAATGATATTGAACTCTATAACACATACACTCGTCCAAGCACATTTTCATCTCAACAAGCGATAACCACACAGGCTGCTGGCACACTTCAAGTAGTTCCTGCCCCTAGCATACCACTTATCTCGGGTAAGCGTTATATGATTAAACAAGTTGGCAATAGTGTTAACTGGACGAGTATAGGCGCTAAAGTGGGAATGCAAAACGAGTACTTTACTTATAACGGCACTGCTGTTACTGGTACTAATGGAGTAGCGAGTGCTGAGGACTTTGGTGGACTGAATAACCAAGAGCCACCTGTACTCACCGATGTCAGTAAAACTCCTGAAGAAAGAAACTTAGGCCAGTTCCAATTCAAGATAACAGCAGGCAATAAGGCACTTCTCTACGGTAATAGTGGAATATTCTCTCCTGCTCAATTACAACAGATGTACACTAAGAGGGTTGCCGAAGGTACCGCAGGATATCCTGCTGGCTCACAACACGTTGGTGTTGCATGGTCAGCCAATTATAGATATCCTGCTTCAATAGGAACTATACAATCTGGATCATGGTATGTGTATCAAACAGGACCAGATACTACCCTTGCATCTGGTAACGTCACTACAAACGATGCGACTTTGAAGAATAGTCCACAGTATAGAATGATCGTGAATAATCCTCTAAATTTAATAGATGGCATGGAAATCATAATCAACTCACACGCCTCATTTACTATTTCAGGCTCATATATAGTGGGTCCACTATATGCGAGAGTAACAGGAACTCCAGGTGATATAATCGGCAGTCCTAATCAGAAGACAGTGACACTAACTTACTATAACTTATTGGGTGGCGGTGATAATGCCGACGCTGCCAATGAAGCTGGTGTTGATGCTATAACGGCTGGACATCTGGTAAAGGGTACCGCTGGTACAGGAACAATAAATACAATTGACGACTTTGTGATAGCACAAGGGCTCATTAAATAGGGAAAACAAATGTCAAGCATAACAAATGTAAACAATAACTCTAGTGTAGTAAACGTAGGTAGAACCACTCCTGTCTCGCCTGGAGCGCAGACAGCGGACAAGTCTATACCAGTGGTAATGGCTTCTGATCAGACTCCAATTCCTGTAGTCGAGCAGAACAAGGTACAGTCAGAGGTAGCACTATCGCTCTTAGGTATTCCTAGAGCAGAAGTTGCGCTGGGTATCTTCGCTGACGTTAATACATATGATGTTAACCCGACTGAATGGTCAATGGCTCCAGAATATCACGTTCTTGGTGACGGTGTTAAGCATCTTCCTACTGAAGCTGGTGCGCTTGTAGAAGCATCAAGAAACAAAGTTTCTGTACTTACATCGAAGCGTTTCTTTAGGTATCAACCGGGTCGTGTATCTGCGGCTACATTTGGCATTAGAAGTTCTGTAAGTGTTGCCGAGTTTGCTAGAAATCCAGTTATCCGTAAGTTTGGTATTTACGATAAGTATGATGGCTACTATTGGGAAACTCGAAACAGTGGTGAGGGAGATAACTTCTCGTGCGTTAGAAGAACTCAGTCGGTTGCAAATTATCCAGTAAGTCCTTTCGGTGTTAAGGGCGTCACAGTACGAAGATCGGGCGATGAAAGATCGACTCCGGGCACCGTAAGCGCAACTCAGTTAGATGACTATAAAGCTATAGGACAAGGATCAAGCGAAACAGATGTGTCGTCTGAAGGCTACTACGTCACGGATCGCAAGGTTCTAATTGAAAATAGGTTTGCTATTGTAGAGAATGTTCTTGCTGAAAATGAAAGACATTATAATGGTGATGGATCAACTATTACATCAAATGTGCCCCTTTCTGACGGCAGTACCAACACAACCCTATCAGGTACTGACTACTATGGCGATTTGGCTATAGCATATAATGCTTTGAATACAACAACTAATACTCTTGACGGCCCTAAAATGAAGGCTAAGTGTGCTAGGGATCTTGATTATTGGATCGACTTTATGCTACTCGATCTTGAATATTCGGACACAACAAACTCGAATGAGTGTGAAGCTCACGTTAAATGGAATACAACAAACTTCGCACTATCTGACGGTGGTAGTAACTGGGAAGCTGTGGCAGTAGGCAAATTTCCTAAGATCAGCTTATTTGAGAAGCCTCTTCATACGAGACTTGAGAAGCTGTTTGATACAGGAAAATTATTCGACCTAACTGTCGCTGTAGGAAGCGGCAAGTACACAGGGGTCAGCCAGCCAGCACCCAATGGCGCTGATATAGGATTTACCACAGCGGGTAAAGCTAAATTAGAGGCTCTACAGAATGTCGTTCTTTCTGCATTTGACGGAACAGGTGCGGCGGCAGAAAACTTTGATCCACAGCCAGTAACAGCTAACGCAAGCTACGGAACAAGAAACTCTACTGAAGGTAGACTTGATGCATTCTTAGAAGTTAAGAAGCACTTCTGGGCTTACTATGTGACCGTCACCGAGACTGGAGTGGGCAATAGCAACACAACACCGACTGGTAATACTATTGTATATACTGTGCCCAACTTTGGTACAAGCAGTAATGATGCTCAAGACACTACAGATACTTTAACAGGACTACACTATCTAACAACTTTAAGCGATGCTGAAGTACAGCTAGTTATTCAGAACAAATGTCAACGTGACGTTGGATATATCATCGATGGCTATAAGAACGATCTAAGTGGTGGAGGTAATGCAGAAACTACATACAACGCACAAATGTTCTTCCGTGGTACTGGATTATCAGTATACTCACAGCAGAAAACTGAAAGCGGAAACAAATATATAAGTGAAATTGATAGACACTCTCTGCTTCGTAAGATCATGCAAGACGATCTTAAAACTTTTGGATTCGCTGTAAGCGACCCTACTTACGTCAATTTCACAGAACTATCGACTAAGATAATCGATAACTTTAAGATAGAGAATCAAGAAAATGCTACTCTAGGTAAAAGAGGGTTCCCAGGAAACTTAGTTGCTCTTAGAGATGGCTTGATTCACACCCATGCGGGCGTTTATGATCCTTCTTTATTGAAAGACGTTGAGAAGATTAAGACTACTGTTACTGGCAATGACGCATCAAATGCTCCTGCAACATTTAAGCTATCTAAAGGCAATGTTACTTATGGACAGCACATTAAACTTAGTTGGTCTAATTCTGCGGTCACATCAATTGATGGAGTTCAAAACGGTGAAGTGTTAAGGGTATCTAGAGTACTTAATCCTAAAGCAACAGAATTTGTTTTAACTAAGACAACTTCTAACTGGGACACTACTCCAGGCAATGTTATATCTGTCACTGTAGCTCAGGCAGGTACACCAGCTAGTGTTTCTGTTACTACTGTAACTGCGGCAGCTGTAGGATCAGCAGGAACATTCTATATTGAAACTGTTGTTCCGTTTATGTTCCCTAATGACTACAATTTACCAGCACTCTCCACCGCCCCATATACTTCCGAAATTATGACTACAACTGCGACAACAAATTTTAGTGCTCAACTAGGTGATAATACTATTACTGGTCAGAGAATATTCAAGTCCCTACAATCTTCTCAAGATATGGGTGCACTACCTAAAGGTCCAGTCTTTCCATATATGTACTCTACAGGTGATAATCTATTGAGTACCGGTCTTGATGATGGCAACACAGTTGGATTTATCAACACCGCTCTAGCGCCTACAGGCAATAGCAACTCGAATATAAACACTATCAGATCACAGATCGATAACGTAAACTTTCATCCAGAATACGTTAACTGGATCAAGAATAATGTTAAGCCAGAATACTGGGGCGTTTATGAGTATCGTGTACCTCGTTCACGATTCAGTCACGATTCTCTAGACGGTCGTAGTGCCACTAGCACTAACCTATATGCTTATCCTGAAGATATTGTGCCTGCTGACGGGAAGGGCGCTAGAAATAGAGTTTACAGCGATATGGCTACCGGCGTATCTGGTACTGCTAGACCAGGTGAAAACTACAAGAATGCAGAAAATGTTACAGAGAAGCAAGATAGCTTATATAACTTCGACTTCACTAAAGTAACTATGCTTAAGATTGAATTTTCATGGTATGGTGCTGTTGGTGCATTGTTCTTAGCATATGTTCCTGTTGGTAACGGTGAAGCACGATGGGTACGAGTACATCACCTAAGAGCATCGAATCAGTTGAAGATTGCATCTCTTGGTAACGCAACATTGCCTATTACTTACACTACTTACGGTGGTGGCAGTCAGTATTGTGGCGGTGATGGAGAAGATAACATATCTTCTTCAGTAGATCAGGGATATAACTCAATCTCACACAATATTGTTAAGTATGGTGCTTCTTACTATATCGATGGTGGTGATAGAGGTACTGTTCGTCTATACAGTCATAACAATGCTTCTCAAATACCAGCGATGGGCAAGCAGTTTACAATAAGTGATGCATCGGTCGCTTCAGTAACAGGAGCTTATCAGGCAACTGGTAATACCTTAGGAGGAATAGTTACTCCAACCATTATACATAATGCCGCACACACTCCTCCTGGTGGCTCTATTACTCACACTGACGCTAGATTCTTTATAGGAGCAACAGTCAAAACAAACAGTGATCTAGATCAGAATGTGAAAGTTGTATGGGCAGATACTGCCACTAGTAAACTATTCTTGAATAAGGCTCTACAGGGCACCACTGTTGACGACATCAGCATTATGCCAGACAGAGCGGCTACTGTATTCGGTTTAGAGACTAAGAAAGTTATTCTAAGCACAAGAGAAGGTAATGCAGTAAGAAACAGAGTTCAGGTTTATCCCACTAAACTCTCAACAAATAATGCCTCATCAACCGATACTGTTAGGTTGAGATTTAAGAAGACTCCTATATTCCAAACAGCGGTTGTTCCTAATACAACATCAGGCGAGTTTTTGCTAACAAGCGACTATGTTATGGATAATACCAACACTGAACTGCCATTTACTGACAATGCCTCAAATCCATATTTACAGAATGGAGAAAAGACTTACGGTTGGTTTAGAGGTAGAATTGGTGCACAAGGAGTCACTGTCTTCGGAGAGCTAAATAAATTAGGAGATAAATACTACTTTGAAATGAAAGAGGCTTTTGAAGGTACCGTTACTCTGACTGCGACTGAGGGGTTCTTACAAGATAAGAGATTCCTTAAGACCGGTGAGACAACATTAGCGACCACCAAAACTTCAACTACTATTGAAGGATTAAGTTCTTTATTGATCGCAAATAATCCTGTAGTGCCTATTCCTAACACGGGCACAAATGTGGCTACTGTATACCTGAGACCTGGAACAGAGCAGTTTGACTTGGGCACATATTTTGACTACAATAAAGAATATCTATCATTTCCTTTAACAGACCTAGCAGATAGCTTGTATTTTGCAGTAGATTCCGATACTGCCGCAACTGTAGCTGGTGCAGATAATATAAGTTTGGGTGTAACTTGGGAAGAGCAGTAGTTTATGGCAAAGCAAATAAAGATTGGACTGGACAAAGTACCATCTCCACTCACGAAAGAATATACTCAACTGGTCGACATAGAGGGTACGAAGCTTTATGATGCCGCAGGTAATCCTCTTGTAACTGAAGAAGATGCTTCGATTTCAGCATTTTCGAATAGTGATAATGCTCTATCAACCTTTGTAAATAATACGCCGACTGACGGTGGCTCTATAGGCATGATAGAGCAATTTCCTGAAACATCGGAAGTTAGCTCATCTTTATTAGGTATACCTAGATCGGAAGAGCAGTTATCTCTCTTCTCTGATGTTGCTACTTATGGGTTAGATGAGGATGCTTGGGAAGAGTACACTTTTTCAGACATTACTGTACCTTATCAGTGGTACCGAAAGAAGCATCCTATACACGGTCGAAGAAGTAATCCACAGTTCAGGGAAGGATCTACTGAGCAAGCATTATACTTAAGAACATTTCCCTCACAGTACTCTTATCCAATGGGACCTAGAGCCTCTCTGGAGACAGATCCAACTCCTGGATTTATACGATATATGAACTTCGTTGCTCTAGGAAGATTTTTGTATATGACGTTCACATCTAGAGGCTTTACGGAATTTGCTAATACACATTTTCTAGATTCAACTTCTGCTAATGTTATAGATAGCAATACTCCGTCAACAAATTTAACACCAAACTTATCTCAACTTACGATATTACCTGGCACTACCTTCGTCTTTAAGGGTAATACAGGTTTTTATGATGTCGATTACGGTAAAGATGATATTCAAGAGTCATTTGACGCTATAGAGAGATGGACATTTTTCTTTGAAAAGATGAAAAAAGGCGAAGCTTTCTGGCCAGAAAGTAGCCTCTACGGAGACTTTAGCGAAGAAGTGTTTTATAGGGGTATGATCGAATTTGCTACATCTGAATGTTTGCCTGGAGGAAGTAGTACTAGATTTCAAATAGCTAGCCTAGAGAGTAAGAGAGCATTCAGATATCAGCCAGGTCGTGCAAGTGGATTCACGTTTGGATCTAGAATGACATCTGATCCCATCTCTCAAGCAACAGTTCTGGAGTGGGGAGCCGCTAACGAAAGCGATCAGTATGTATTTCAACTAAAAGGAACACAGTTTAATATACTTAGACGAAGCACAATTCCTTTGCCGGCAGAACTATTGGTTAGGCAGGGACTAACTTCTGACGATCAATCTTCAGAGCCTAAGTATATCAGAGGAATAGGCAACACCACAAAGCTGTGGGAGACAGTTATTCCTAGATCAAAGTGGAATGGAGATAATCTTCTTGGTGTAGGCGACTCAGGATACATACTATCTTTCGAAGATGTGACTATGTACAAAATCGAATTCTCTTGGTATGGAGCCATTGGCGCCAAGTTCTACGCATACATACCTAGTGGTAACGGTGAAGCAAGATGGGCTTTACTACACACACTTGTGATAGAGAACGGCTTGGGGCAGCCAGTCTTACAGAATCCGGACTTTAAATTTAAGTATTGCGTATACTCGACAAACACTGCAACTATACAATCTCCAATAATGCTGTACAAGTACGGTAGTAGTTATTTTATCGATGGTGGCGATGAAGGAACACAAAGACTGACCACAGTTTCAACTTCTCCTAAAGCAGTGTATAATAGAACACCTATTATAGGACTACTTCCTAAAAACCAGCTACTGAATAATGACGGCATAGCAATTACAAATAACAAGAAGTCTTATCCGACTACGATATCGGTGAACGCATCAAAGTCTTGTAGAATTGATTTGGTGGAAATAAAAGGATGTAAAGACGGAGTTCACTTTAACTACTCTCCGTCAATACATATGAACGGAAGAAATCCAAGAACTAGGGATCTGACGTTTAAGTACACTGGCGGAGACACTTCATTACAAATTGTACAGCCTACGACTCCTCAGATAACGGGTACGGTCTATGTGAATGATAATGAAACCACATTGAATGGTGTAAATACGGCATTTGAAACTGATCTCCAAGTTGGTGACTTTCTAGTAATAGGCACAGACTCGACAGAACATAAGATAGAGAAGATCAACTCAAACACAGAGCTAAAGCTAACAGATGTATACACTAATTCAGAAAATAGTAGTATATTACAAGCAAATGCAGTTACTGCTAATCTTGTGTATAGGCTGAATTCAGAAGACAACTTAAGCAAAATTATAGCAGATGGTGTGTATAACACGTATGTAAACACCTCTGTAACAGGTTCTCAATCCTCTCCTGTCGTAAGAAGAAGTGTCGATCCCCATGATTTTTCTCTGACTACTGGAATTATAGTTAGAGACTCGTTAAAGACTGATGGGTCTACTCTAGATCGTTCGGTAGAGTTTACAGGCAAGCTCGTAAATCAGCACACTGTTGTGGCCTCGGATACACCAATCACATCAAATAGGTTCAAGATACACTTCTTGAATCCTGAGAAGAGAGACGGGACATACGGGAACAGACACTACGCAGAGTTTGGTGTGACTGTTACGCCTCACAAGCCAGTTGAACAGAGTGATACCGAGACATTTGATAGATTACATTTCGAGACTTCTCCTGGTAACTTTAAAGAGTTTGATAGAGAAGAATTTCCTGTTATTGATTTTTGTCACGATAGAACCAGATTTTTAGAGCGAGAGCAAGCTGAATTTTATGAATGGCATGGTCCTTATGGCAAAGGTAGACATGAAGTGGATCCTAGAAATACCTTACCCACGTTCGCACTTACCTCTAGTGGCCAACTGCCATCTAATCATCAATCTGGATACATCTCAGCGATTCAGGGAAAAGTTGAAGTTAAAGAATACGCAGTACTCGCCACCCTAGGAGACTATATAGAATCTGACGGGGTTCAATATGCTTCAATGAAGAGACTAATATTCACTTCGGCAAATACTCCTAATAACAGTGAGATTAAATTCACGGGCAAACTTTCTGGTGGTGCGGTTGATCCAAACTCAGGCATATCAGAAATTGGCGCAGGGTTTGTTGGATCGGGATACAACTTCAAAAGTCCTATAATTATTCCTGGAGCGGGAAATAGGTACGCCTACGTTGACGCTAACATAACAAACTTAGGAGCTACAACTAATACGGAAGCGGGTGACATCAAGTCTATACAGACTAAGGTGCTGACTCTTTCATCTGATTTTCAAGCACAATCTTTTGATGACGATGGAAAAGTACTATTTCCTTATCACGAGTTCACTGTATCTCAAGCTATAGCGTTTAATGATCAGCCTCTTTATCCAGTGTTTGCATTGCAGGATCAGGCTAGAGTAAATGGTATTGCTATAGAAGAGATTTTTGAAGATGGAAGAGTAATAGTACATACTCCAACATTCAAAAAAGATAACGCTAGTTACAATAGTCATATAAATATAGATAACAGTATTCCTATTGAAGATAGGGCACTGAATGGACACAGCGGAGACGCAACAACCTCTTCATCTTTACCACCAGCATCCTTTAACGAAGAAGATAGGATGTCTGGATTAAGATACGATAAGAGTTGCATAAATTCTCTTAGAGCAGGTAACACTATATACTCTTTCTACGTAGAGGCTGATGATCCAGCGAAAATAGACTTAGACAACATTTTCGCCCAAGACAGAAAGGGCCTATCTACGGGACTGCTGAACAACACAGCGTTATATTTCACAGCAACTGACCTAGATGATCAAACTGCCGCAGGTACAGTAGAAGTCGCACTAACAATTAAGGAACAGTAATGGCTATTTATAGAGGTCTAAATGTCGCAAAGGCTTTGAGTGATATCGATGATTCGAGGGAAGCTCTTAAGAACTTAGGTCTAAACCGTGAAGATTTTGATCTAATAGCAGGCTTAACTTCTGCTGATGTTGGTGTAGGCATCCAAGATTTTCATAACATGTCCGGTTTGCGTGAAGACCAAAAGAAGATATTAGAGTCATTAGCAGAAGCCTCTGACGCTACAGAATCACGCCTTGAGGAAATTGAGGATATTGGTAATCCTCTTAGATTTAATTTTAAGCTAGACAACAATAAGCTTGTCGGTGGAGCAATTAAGTATCAGTATCTAGACTTTAACAACACTGATAGTAATAATCTATGGGAAGTTAAAGCCGCTGATATCTCCACATCTAGAGCATCTTCATGGTCACCAGTTGGAGCAGCTCCTAATCAAGACGACTATATTCTTTATGGTGGTGATATAAAGGTAAGAGGAGATAGATTAGCATTCACTAAACTATCGACCACAGAAGCTCCTTTACCTAAGTCCTTCAGGGCCGAAGTAGCGACCCATGTTTTAAGAGCAAACATAGGAGATACAGGAGAAGAGTCATTATATCTAATGAAGGGTATTCCATTAGAATGGGAAGGCATTTTTGAAGCTATCTCGTTAAGGGCATCAGTGACACCTATATCAGACGCCGAAGGAAATATTCCTATAACTTGGAGAATAACAAATTTATCTGCTCCTGTAGGATCATATAACTCTGGAGATGGATCAAACAATACAGCAAGTATAGGCACAGGCAACGGTAATGTAGACACTCCTGTAACATATAGTATAACTCCTCCTGGATATATCAGAAGAAAGATTGAGTTCTTCTATGATCCATCAAAGGTACTTAGACTTGAATTGGACTATGCTAATATAAGACAATGGACAAACGTAAGTTTGCCAAATATCAAGTGGTTGAATATTTCACATAACGACTTTTCAGTTATTCCAGAATTCAGAGCAGACGGCACAGTAGCCAAACAGGGATTTGATGGAGGTGCTGGTCTTGCTACAAAGCTAGAAAGACTATTCATAACTGGTAATAATTTAGGAAGGGCAAACAGTAATCTCGAAGGCTCAGATCGCAGTAATACAGGACTATCATCTCAACAAGTAAATAGGTTACCTACTACACTTACACACCTCTACGTCAATGGATGTTTCACCGATAATACTACTCTCGATCTAACTGACTATGAGAACTTAGTATATCTTGATGCGGGCTCTAATTATACTAGAGAGTTGAGAAGGCAGCAAAGTGCAGCTACAAGTCCCTCAACATATAATCCCAAGAAGAGAGTCTTCTTTTCAACCGATTCCTCAGAATATGAAACGGCCAAGCTCTCAAATAGATTATATGCTTCTGCTCATGGCTTTACTACTAATGGCACTCCAGTACAATATGATTATCATGTTGATAGTTACGCTAGAATGGGTGAGCCTATTGCAGGATTGACAGCCGGTACTACTTTTTATGTCCGTGTAATAACATCAAATACACTAGAGATATATACTACGGCGGCATACGCTCAGAATACCGCTAGCATCACCGGCAGAATATCACTGTCAGGTTCTGGCGGTGCTAACCATGGCAAACTACACTCTTTAACTCAGTGGGACATTACTACTGATGCGCCTTATATTGCTAGTACTACAAAAGGCATTCAAACATATAGAATATATAATCAATCTTACAGAGAGTTGTCGCCCGGTGTGTACAACTCCAAGACACTGTATTTCTTTTACGGAGACGCTACTCCAATAACGACTAATTCAGAGACTCCGTACTATTCAAACACAGCAAGTATTGACGGTACGATAACTCCCTCGGCCTCTGTGATTAAGTCTTCTAAGGACATGGCTATTCCTAAGTTTGAGGCAACTACAACCTTAAGATATTTCTACTCACAATTTAATCCACATAACATAGTAGATTGTAGTGGTAACACGAGCATATATCGCTACTATCAATGGAAAGGTGCTATTGATAGTAGATATCAGGAAGCTGAAACGACCATCAATGGTAAGTTCAATGGATGCACGAGTCTAACACACCTACTGCTATATAACCAGTATAGGACATCAGGAAACTTTGAGGTAAGTAACACATTTCAAAATATGCCCAACTTACAATATGCTAATCTGTTGGTTTGGGGTACAGGTGGAGCGAAGGGCAGAATATACGATACTATGTTTAGTGGCAGTACAAAACTCAGAGACTTTACTGTTGGCGGCAGCCAACTAAATGAGTACACTAGCGACATTCTAGGCACAAGTGGTCAAGGCGGTATTGGAACAATCTATAGCGGTAAAGCTTTGTCTAATGGAGCAATCAATATGTATGCCTTTAGGGTTGCCGCCAATCATTACGGCTCTGGCACCTTTGTCGCAGAAGAAGCCGGCACATATGACTTTCAGTGGCCGACAAATGATTCTATGAGAAGCCTATACTTTTATGGAAATAATCTTAGAGGCACATTACCCAACCTATTCATTAGCTTTAAATTTCTATCATTCCTTCACCTCGGATACCAAACGATTTGGATGAGAACATATAAAGCACAGGAAAAGCAGATATATAAAATTACAAATACAGACTACACCTCTAGTACAGACACTAAACGCCTTTCAACGAATGACTTTAAAGCTATCGGTTGGATTGCGAATCAGAATGAATCTGATAATAAAGCGATATGCGGTGATGTCTATGGTAATGCGACTGGAACCACTCCAGCCAACTCAGACGCATTCAAAATGCGACATATACCTATAGCGACTGGTAATCCAAACAGCTATCTAAGGCCAAGATTTTATAGAATAATGAAGCTAGGCAACACAGACTGGAACGCTATAACTACAGGTGGCAACACCAATCCTTACTTAGGACAAAAAATAGCGTATAATAATGCTACCATTACGGCTGCTATCTCTACAGGTGAAGGCGACCAAACAGCGCCAGTGCCCGGTACTGTTATTCCTTGGTCAGATTATGCATCTGTACGTTCCCTAGGACTAACTGGAACCTTTCCAACCTTTGCTACACAGATGAGCAATTTAAGATATATGTACATATATCGGAACAACTTTACAGGACAATGTCCTAAAGTTGATGCACCTAAACTGCTAAGATGGTATGGATACTATAATAGTTTCAGTGGTTCCATACCAGACTATTCTTCATGTGGGAGTATTCAGATCATTAGGGGATATAATAATAAATTTAGCACACACACTCTTGGAAACTTAGCGAATGCAGTTAGGCTAACTCAATTTGACTTTAGAAATAACGCATTAGAGGCAAGTTGTTTCAGAGACCTCTTGCTGGATCTAGTTGAAAATTATAATCAACGAAACCGATCAGGAGTTACGATTAATCTTGTAGGGCAATCAGGAACAGACAGGCTCAGAGAAAGTTCAAAGTTTGATGGCTCAAGTGGACCAAACTCGACTAAGAATCTGCTAGAGTTTCTTAGAGGTGTAGCAGGATGGTCGATACTTTTAGACTCTTAACAGGAAATAGAAATGGCACAAGGTTTTGTAAGAAAAAATAATTTAGCAGAGAGTGTTACAGCCTCATCCGATAGAAGTATTTTGGATAACTTAGGTGGCGTAAACATTACACAAGACGTCCTACTATTTGACGGCAATAACGCATTCAAATCTGTATTGATAAACGATTCAGCCTCAGGCCGTGCTGACTTTTTTACTTTTTCTGACACCACTGAGTCAAATTATACGACTGTTAAAGCTAATTTAATCGAAAACAAGAGAGCGTTCTCTAATGGAACAAAACTATCATTTAATAACGGTACTGATCTATATCCTTATATAGTCGTAGATAGTAATGGCGTAGACGAATTTCGTCTCGTTATAGAATCATCTGCTACATTTCCATATGATGCAGGGGAGTATTCTGCTCCTTGGGTTGGAGTAAATGTTGCTAATCTCACATTGACTAGAGACGATTCTATAACGGCAGAAAACTTACTCAACATGAGTGTGCCTAGACTTGCCACATCAGATGTTGAGGGTGAAGAGTCAGAGGTTGGAGTGTCTGATGGAGGTGCTAGTGATGGCAGCGATGCGCCCCAAGAAGGAATATATGACAACTATGGCACATATGACCAAGTATCATATATAGCGGGATCTATAGGTAGATTAGAAGCCAAAAAGACCAGAACAATTCTTACTGATAGAAGCTCTTTCTTTGAAGACAGAATTAGATTTAAGGGCACGATAAGACTAACGAATAATAGTAGTGTAGCTATATATAATAATATAGATAATGCTCCCGGGCTATTCATATACAACCCAGCGACTGGTGGAGAGATTAGAGCATTCTCTGGATCAGATAATCCTTGGAGTGAGCAAACTATATCTTTTGGTGCAGTCAATGGACCAGGACTACAGACCACATCAGCTAAATCGCAGATAGCTAATCTAGTGTTATCTCCAGATGGTGGAGGTACAGGTATAACGACTAGAGGTTATAGACCCAGGCTATATAAAAAGTCTGGCGCAATCGGTGTTGATGCGGTTACACATATAGACGGCAATGCTGTATCCTCTGAGCAACTTCCAGTTTCGGCATATACACATAAAGTTCCAGTAACTATAAATGGTGAGCAATTCTTTATGCTCGTCAAAGAAGTTACTTAGGCTTCACATCTCTACTGTTTGTTAGTATTCTAAAGGTTCTTTCAGAACCACCGCTAGGAGTGTATGATATATCCATATAACTGTCTGGCTCTTGTGCTTGTGTAGCGTCTTCACTACCACGGTTCGCAGAGTCGCTAGTCTGTTCAACAAACTGGATATCTTCTAGAGATTGCGCCTCTGATAGTCTAGTGAATGTTACCCCAGCCACAACACCGTTACCGGTTACAGAAGCCCATGTAGTGCCAGTCCAATACAGTATGCTGAATCTTACTGTACCACCACTTGTACTACCTACTTTATATATGATACCATCTGTAAATACGCTTAGTACAGAATTGTCGTCTGTTCCTGTAGCCCTTATGAAGTCTCCCGCCGCCATTCCTCCCGTAGGATATGAAGGAGAGTGATTTTCTAACCAATTAGAAACCATAGTCGCAGTGAATGTAAAGTCTCTGTTCGTGTTATACTCTAGTTTTTTGAATGATAATTCTTTAAATTCCACATGAGGATAATCATCAGTTGTGACTAGTCCATCAGTATAGCTACTGAAAGGTGGAGCAGTGTTTAGAGGAATAACACAGTACTCTCTATTCTTTCTAAGTTCTGTAGTTGATTGAGAATAGTTTGTAGAGGGAACGATAATAATAGTTGAACCAGCAGTGATAGCCTGTGTAGTAGTAACGACATTACCTGATTCATCTTTAAGGCTAATTTGATTCGAGGTTTTAGATGCTACCAAAGTAGCAGAGCCTACGAGACCAGGTTGAGTCGCTTGAGGAATGGCTGGAGATAAATATACACGGTCGTTTATTGAAACCCTATCTGTAGAATTGGCCAATACTTGGAGTATCGATGCTCCTGAAGCCGTATCACTTGAGGCTTCAAGACCAAACACTCCTCCACACTCTTGAACTCCAGTTCTATCAACCAAGCCTTTACTGGAATATATGTAGGCTACTCCAACTAGGAGAGTAAACTCTGGATTCACTGTCTGATCAGGATGTGCAACTACTGTAACTTCAGCTGTTAAGCCCGTAGCCGACATGGTAATCGTATCTATTACATACGGTCTACCCTGCACACCTGTTGTCGACCCACCGTTGAGGCTGACACTGGCGTAGTATAATAAGTCTCCTTCAGCTATATCTAGCAAGCTTTTCTGGAATGTACCTTCCGCTCCATTAACAACACTGAGAGTTAAGGAAGTGTTACTTACTCTTTGTGCTTTATATGAGCCGATTAATCCCTCGTTACTTACAACTTGTGTTGAAAGTGTTGTTCCGACGCCTATATTTGCGCCAGATGCTGACGCAATAGCTGAGGATACATACGCCTTGTTGTCAGTGACACCACCTTCGAATTGGAATGACCATAGTTCATTTGCTACAGTTGTCCAATTAAGATTATTAACATCAAATGTAGGCACAATTGTGACTATATCTCCTTTTGAAACATTTGTGAATGCATCAAAATCAGTTGCATCATCGACCTCTAGTGTTCCTACAGCACTGGTAAGCTTTGCCTTTGTTCTATGTAGTGCAATATGGCCGGCGCCGGCATAGGTGCCGCCTTCATCAGTCTGAGGAAACACATCACTCGCTAACTGTTTCGGAGTATATAACAGCATTGATATGGTATTAGAAACAGTTAGTTTTGCAAGAGAATCTTGATTCTCGATATTCGCATGATTATCCAAAAAATATGGAAAAGTATATCTACCATAAATAGACGTAGCTCCACTATCAGGATAGAAAAATGAATAACTTAGGCCCTGTCCGGAAGTTCGATTGTCATGCTCGAACAACTTATACTCCAGTAGCTGTTCTTGACTACTATCTGGATCATACCACCAAACACTATATCTAATCTTGCGCCTCTCGCCTTTTTGAGGTACGGTAATGAATATTGTACCTGTTTCCAATTCATGTTCTGATCTATCATACGATAACTCTATATAGCCCGAGCCAGTTATATTCAAATCGTCCTCAAGTATTGCATAATATTCATATTTTCCGTAGGTAGCATTGTAGCTTCTAATAATCGAAGATACGATAGACTCCAAATCACCTATTATTGCTTTATGCCCAGCACATATTCTCTTATAATCTTCTTCTTCATATATTTTAACTCTAGTTACACTATCTACAGTGCTCCAGCTTACTTCTTTCATCGTCTCAAATACGAATGAGTTAACTCCCTTAAGGAATGTCCAGTTACCATCATCATTAACATCTTCCTCGAGTGAGAAGAATCCGTTAATATAGAAGTTAGGAGTGAATAAGCCCGACTGATATCCTTCCCAGACTATACCACCAGTTACACTTCGAAAGTCAGGATGCAGTGTACCATTTAATTTAATATCCCCGTCTGTCCAGAAATCTGCACCAGTGATCAATGGAGCTAAGTTAGCAGAATCAAATTTACTTGTGTAGAACTGACTTACTGGCAGATCACTGGGGTTTGCAGTTGTTGATGTGTAGCCTTGAGCTAAAGTTTGATTTTTCAGATTGATATTCTCGTAAGCATTGCCGGTGCCTATGAATGCCGAGAAGTCTGCTGGATTATTATGCGTTATACGATCTCCTATAGACCAATGTTCTAATGCAAAAGCATCTGCAACTGTTGTCTGGTCCGCGGGCGCTTTAGTGCAAATAAACTGCTGACCCACATACGGTATACCCTCTACTCCTATAGATGTCCACTCAGAGGCGTTTGCAGACACGTTACCCAGTCTAGTGATAGTATACATCCTATTCTGCACAAGACTGCCTAGTGCTTTACTCGATATTACCTTAGATCCACCAGTAGCAGTGGCGCTCGATGTTGGAGAAATTCTTGTTCCCACAGGAGGATTAGCTGTGCTTGCTCCTACTGTCGTGTAGTCAAAAGTTCCAGGTTTAGCGATGACAAATGGCAAACCATTACTTATAGTTGTCGTTTCTATAGTAGTTATACCAGTAGGTCTAATAACATGAGTAGAATCATTATTCACGTTATTAAGGACAATTTGCATAGCGTCATATGACGTGAGGCCTTGTATGCCAAGAACTTTGTATGTGTTTCCTTGCTTACTTAGAGATGTATTAAGCAAAGCTTCTGGATAGTTCACTGAATTTGTGTTAAGTCTATCTGTCGATATTATTGTTGCGGAAGGACCAGATCCTCCATCGATCCAAGGAGGATCACCCAATGAGACCTTAAAGTTGCTTATATGGTCTTGAATCGTCACTCTAGGCTGAACAACTACTGATGTACTGCTATCGCCCACTAATGCGCCTTCAACAGTAGTACCAGATAATTCAGTGAACTCTGCTGCGTTTCCGCTAACTGTTAATCTTTCACCCAGAGGGCCCTGAGATATACCCACTAAAGGCAGAAGATCGGCAGATGAAAACCTTAACGGATTACCGTCTGCATCGATCTGCACAGAGATATTATCTAATACATTATCTAAGGCGTAGGTCGGATTAGGTATATCCGATAAGTTCTTATCTGCTCTTGCACCAAATTTTACATACTTTGTTCTTGACATAATTCTTCCAATCAGTTCATATGGTTATTCTATTATTTATAAATAACTGTAGTATCTATTGGAGAAAAAAGATGGCAATTAAAGCAAATATAACAATCGATCAAGGAGCAGACTTTAGTGCTACTATCGATGTAAAGGCCGCAGACGGGT
>Ga0115008_10000149_pt1 | contig 44658 bp, 33 predicted proteins | sample FraStrMetagenome_FD_87164 | JGI IMG/M metagenome (GOLD analysis project Ga0115008, IMG submission 87164) | Marine eukaryotic phytoplankton communities from Arctic Ocean - Fram Strait ARC3M Metagenome | ecosystem: Environmental > Aquatic > Marine > Oceanic | place: Fram Strait | collected... | reverse complement strand
GTTTTAATATTTGAGTATCATCGAATTAAACTTTTTAAAGAGTCTATGTATAACAATAGTAACATAGACTCTTTTTTATATGCCTAGAATACCAGTAGACTTAATTTATATGCAGATGGCTTATCAAATAGCCAAACTATCCTATGCTAAACGTAGGCGCGTAGGTTGTATTATTGTGAAAGATACACAAGTTATATCAACTGGATATAATGGTACGCCACATAAGTTCGAAAACGACTGTGAAGAGATACAGGTTAGAGAGATAGAGAATGATAACCATAAAAAAGTATTAGAAGAAAAGGGTTATTCATGTGAAGATGGCTGTTGTTCTAAAGAGGTAACTAAAAGAGAGGTCTTACATGCAGAATCAAATGCATTAGCAAAAGTAAGCAAATCAACACTAAGCTCAGAAGGAGCAGATATGTATGTAACTACATGTCCATGTTTTGATTGCGCAAAATTAATTATTCAAGCAGGTATTGCAAGAGTATTCTATTCAGAAGACTATAGAGATATGGGAGGAGTAGAATTACTAGAACGTGCAGGTATCGAAGTAAAAGAGGTTATATGTTGGAACGCGGAGTAGACGCTATTATTAATGAGGCGCTTGTCACTGGTACGTTTGGAAAAGATTTCAAATTCAGAGAGGGACAGAGAGAAGTTATTGAAGCTATCTGCAATCATTATCTTGAAGATCCAGAAGGGACTATTATTTTAGATGCCCCAACTGGAAGTGGTAAATCACTAATTGCTATGTGGTCCGCGCACGTCCTAAAAGAACTGGGTAAAAGAGGTTATTTAGTAACCTCTGATCTAATGCTACAAGATCAATATGAAGAAGACTTTAAAAGGCTAAAACTTAATTGGCCAAGTATAAGAGGAGTAGACAACTATAATTGTAACGTAAATGATCTGCCATTCTCACTTGCTGATTGTAAGATGAAAGGGATTGGGTATGAAGCTGCAGAGAAATTACCTTGCTGGGGAACCTGTGGGTATCTTCAGGGCAGAAAGCGCGCGAAGGAGCTACCTGTAGCTCTCTTCAACTATTCATACTATCTAATACAAAGGAATTATGTAGAGGATAAGATGCAAGAACAAGACAGAGAGGTACCATTTCCTAAGAGAGACTTTGTATTCTTTGATGAAGCACATAAGGTAGACAGTATAGTACAATCACACTTTAGTCCTAGAATAGACAGAACAACCAGTAAGATATTTAAAGAGGTAAACAAGTTTATACAGAAACAGGCCATTAGTGCTGCCTGGGTATCTGAGAACAGAATAGAAGATATAGTCGACCGCTTAATGCGGGAAGACGATCACCAGGAGTTGATGAGCCACATCAGAGAATTCAGAGGTATTGCCGTGGTTTACCGCAAGGTCAGATCGGCAGCCCTAAAACAAAGTAAGTCTAGATTCAAAGGGGGAGATGTCCCTAAGGATTGGCAGACTTTTTTTGGACGACTCGATAGACTAAAAGATATATGGTGTAAGTTTGATGACTATCATGATATAATTAAAGAACTTGGTATGGACGCGATTGTTATTGATCGTAAAGAAACTGAAACTAAATTCTTATGTTTGGAAGAGGCAATGATGATTGATAAATTCTTACAAAAGAAAAGTGGCTTTAAAGTCTTTATGTCAGCAACATTAGGTGATATTAGATCTTATGCAAAACATACTAAAATGGGTAATGCTAAAGTTATTAGAATGAGTAATAATTTTGATTACAAAAAATCCCCCGTGGTTTTCATTAATAGGCACAAATTGTCTTTTAGAGAACGCGAACAAAATCTCCCTCATGTAGTTAAGACTCTGGATAAGATCTTAGAGAAACACAAAGGACAAAGTGGAATTATTCACGCCGGTTCCTACAATTTCACAAACTACATCAATCAACATTCTAAACATAGTTTTGATTTCATCACCTATGATTTAGCCAAGGAGAGACAAGGGGCAATTAGAAACTTTAATGAACAGGATGGTAAAATACTTATGGGACCATCACTATTAGAAGGGTTAGACTTAAAAGATGACAAATCTAGATTTCAAATCTTTTTTAAAGTACCATATCCTTCTCTAGGAGATCCGCTTGTAAAAGCTAAGATGTCTGCATTTCCAGATTGGTATGATTGGAAAACGGGCATTGCAATACAGCAAGGAGCTGGACGATCTGTTAGATCTAAAGACGATTGGGCAGTAACATATATCCTGGATGCGTGCTTTAGAAGCTTGATAAATAAAAAAGGGTTATTCCCACCTTCGTTTGAAGAAAGACTTAAAACAATATACTAAATGAGAGACTTAATTATTTGCGATAACTTTTACTCTAATGTGGATGAGGTAAGAGCGTATGCACTAAAACAAGATTTTGATGTGGATGGTAATTACCCAGGCCATAGAACAAAATCATTTTTAAATGACAATATAGCTGAATGGATTTCTAAAATCGTAGGAGCTGAGATGGATACGGAAACATTAGGAGCTGATACTTACTGTGGTGCATATCAATATACCACTGCTAGCGATAGAACATGGATTCATGCTGATGGCTGGAACCAATGGGCTGGTGTAGTTTACTTAACTCCGGATGCGCCCGCATCTGGTGGTACTGGTATTTATAGACATAAGCCAACAGGAGCTTACAAGATGCCAAGATTAGCAAATGGTAGCCGTAATGATACCTTATCTGAACTAATTAATAATGATGGACAAGATTATACTAAATGGGAATTAATTGACCAAGTAGGTAATAAGTATAATAGAGCAGTATTCTATAAAGGAGACTTATTTCATGCTTCAATGGATTACTTTGGTAAAGATCTACAGGACGGTAGATTATTTCAAACATTTTTCTTTAACACTAAATAAAACAAATATGGGGTTTAACAAATTACACATTCCAGATCTAGATTACTTAAAAGAAAGCCTAAAAGAAAAGGGCAATGAAGAGTTTACAGAATTCTGGAAAGCTAGGTATTTTAAGGCAGATGCGATCATGGGTCCACCTGAATCTATGGACTTTATTAAACAATTTCTAAATCGTGAGTATAATTATAGAACAACTGGTCAAATCGAGTTTGATTTTGATCAGGTTAATGACAAAAAATAAAGATATGTCTGAACAAACAGAAAAACAAAAAGCAAAAACTTACGTTTGGGTTAAGACTGAACGTGCTGGAGATACAGTTATAGTAGAAGGAACTGAAGGTCAGTTTACTACTTTTACTGATGGTACTAAATGTGCAACCGCATTAATTGGTGAAATGTTAATGGAGGCTAGAGATGAAGATAACGCAGCTTCATTAGCTAAATCATTTAAAACTGTAAAAGAGGTTGCAACAAAACCAGTAACTGAAACTAAAACTACTCAACCAACTGGCGAATTAAACGTAATGTTAGAGATGCTAAAGAAGATTAGCGCTAAGAATACAATTACAATGCCCTTAGAACTTAATGTTCCATCTAAAGATGTTTATGATTTATTTAAAGATCAGATGGATATTACAAAAGCAGATCTAAACGAACAGATATTGCTACTGGTACAGAGCCAGATAAATAACTTACAAGAACAATTAAAACCTCAAGCAGAAGAATTCATTAAAAATTATTACAATGGCAAAACAAAAAGAAGAGTCAGTGCAACTGACACCGGAGCAACAACAAGCAATAGATCAAGCAGTAACACAGCCTCCGACATCCCAACCTACTAGTTACAATAGACGTCAAAGACGTCACATGATGAAACAACAAGGTGTGCTTAAGTATTTAAGTAATATGAATTTCTTAGGTGAGGTTAGGTCTAACTTTCGTAAGCAAAATATAGAGAATGGTAGAAAGATTCATCAGCAAAATTTAGATGCTATGGATAAAGTTAACCATGCTGTATTAGAAGATAAACTAAAGTCTATGAAAGAGACTTGGAATTCTATGGGCTATAATAAAAGCGAGATAAATAAATTAGAAGAGGCTTGGTCTTTATCTGTAGTAAAAGATAAGGAGTCTATAAAAGAAGACAAAAAGGCTATTAAGAAATTACAGAAAGAAGTGAGAGAATCATTTCGATCTAGAAAAAAGTAACAGGCAATATGGTATCTATTCAAATCGAACCCGCTGATAACGGGGTGGTCAAATTTTTAATTGACGATAATGTAAACGGCGGAGGTGAAGAATATACTTCTAGGATGGTTTATGATTTCGATGGTTACTTAGGTAGACAACAACAAGTTAAATTCTTAAGTGATTTAATTTTAGATCTAGGACTAAGTACTGGTAGTGATATTGATCGTGACAAATTGGAGATTAAACTGAATTGGGGAGACAAGTATAACGCTTCCGAATCTGAAATTAAACAAAGAGTAACGCTACTCCAAAAAGAAATAAAAAAGCTTACTCGTATGATAGAGAAATGAAACTACACGTAGAAGGCGTATGGTGCAAAACTAGAACTGAGTTTGAGAGATTAGCTAAGTCTGGTGAGTATGATTTAACGGTCTCATATTTTGATATATTCAATAGACTAATTAAATCAGATCCTTATAGTAAGGAGCCATCAGATATTATTGTATCTCTCTATATTAGAAAGTTAATACAAAGGCTACTTAGTGATACTCTAGAAAAAGAGAAAGAAGGTGCTAAAATTTTATACATGTTTAAAACTTTAGATACTGGATCTGTATCCGGATTTAAAGATTTTGTAAACGACCTAATCGAAGAACCTTTTGATTTGGATCTTATTATCATTAATAGATGCGACTATCCTAAAAGAGGAGTGTTGAGTAAATTTGATAACGTAAGATTCATTGACCATGATTAAGCATAAGATATTTACCAAAGGTGAATTAATACAAGCTCTAATCTCTACTACACAAGCACCTAATGTATTGATTCCTGTAAGGGCTATGATACACGACGTTAAATTTGATGACGTCAATCCTCAATATCAAATTAAGATTAGAAAGTTTTATGACCCAATTAGTTTTCTTAAGCGAAACTTATTCGGTGGAAGATTCCTTAAAAACTTTGATGGTAAAGATACTAGGATTAACTTAAAGAGACAAGAATATAATACTGTTAAAGAACTAGAAGATAGAGTATTTAACGGTAACAAATGGATGCAATACTTAATTGTTGTAGATTCAGTATTCTGTGTTAAGACCAGAGCTGAACAAACAAAACTATTTAATAAAATACAAGATTTTCAGGTAGAAACTAATATTAGGGATCTATTTAATCTAGTAAATCGAACTACATATACTGGTAATTACAACTTTCATACAAAAGGAGAGTTCGTTAAAGCACTTCAAAAGTTTTTAGGAGATAGATACCCTAAGGACGATGATTGGTCTGACTCTATATTATATAGACCTAATCACGATGAAATGGACCGCGGAGAGTGGGTCTAAACATATTACTGTAATATATTGCACAGATATATATAAAAAACAAAGAGACTTTTAATGCCTGTACCTAAGTATACACTTAATAACATAACTCCTGGACCTCCTACTAAGTTTTCTTATACGGAGATTGCAACCGGTGATCTGATTGTTAGGAATGGCCCGTTTCCAGATGACCAAGTAGCAGGTAATGAGCCCCAAGATGGAGGCGATGCAGCTATTACTTCTGGGCATACTACTTTTATTGAAGATGGTGATGCAGGTCCAGTATCTTTATATGGCACAAACGCCATTGCTTCTAGGACTTTTAAAGCTAAAGACCCAGATAAAGATATTAATATGGGGGATGGTGTAAGGTCTCTATATAATAAATGGTCTCTTCATAATTACAATAATAGAGCCGGTGGTGTTGCTAATGAAACAGATGCGTATACAAACTATAATAAAACTGTTTTAGATGGTGGCGAAGATAATATTCTTAATCCTACTGCTAGAAGAATTGTAAACTATTCTCAAGAACAAGGAGGTATTGGCTACTCGTATAAATTTGGTGATTTTGCAGCAACAGAACATTATGGTCAAATATCAAATGAATACTTAATTACCCTAAGGCGTTTTGCATATCCAACTGGAGATGACATTATGAATACTATGGGTAAAGATTCTAAAGGGGGAGATATAGATTTATCCCAACCGGATTTAGCTAGAGTTCTAACATGGATGTCACCTGCTTTAGGTAACGACATGAAAGAGGTGTTAAAGTTTGGTACTGGATTTCCATGGAAAGATGTTGAGTCTAAAATTCAAGAAGTTGCAGGTAACTCACAGAGTAGAGGTAAACTTGGGGCAATGATGGATTCATCTTCATTAGGCCGTGCTGTTGAGGCTGGTCTTAATGGTAAGTCTGCTTCGGAAGCTGCAACTATTAGAGATAAAGGTGGGGGATTTGACCCTATGAAAGAAACTTATCCTAATAAAGTATTTGGACCGTTGAATGTAATTAAGAACGTTTTAGCTAGAGAGCAAGGCCTTATTTTTGAAAGTTCATTTACTCTAACATTCCATTATGATATTAAAGGTATTGCAGGTACTTCACCTAAGGTTGCATTTATGGACCAACTGGCGAATATCTTAGCCCTAACATATAACAATGCTCCTTTCTGGGGTGGTGCTACCAGATATACTGGAAGTGGCTCAGTAGGTAAGCCATTTGGTGATTATGATAAATTAAAGAATGGAGACTATGCAGGTTTTATGGGAAGTTTAACTACTCAGTTAAAATCTTCAATGGGTGCTGCGTTTGATGATATAGGTAAGGCTGCGAGTGGTTTATTAAATGGTAAAGGTATAAATGCATTAGGTGACTCTAAAATTATGGATAACATCGTCGGTGGTGGACTAATGAAATTAATGAATGGTCCTCAGGGTGGTGCAGTAATTAATGCATTCTTAACTGGAGATCCGACAGGACAATGGCACATGACAGTAGGTAATCCTATGAACCCAATGATGGTTTGTGGTAACCTAGCTTTAGAAAAGTCTGAAGTAGAATTTGAGGGACCTCTAAGTTATGAAGGTTTCCCTAGTAAATTAAAATTAACATGTACCTTAAAACCAGCAAGACCTAGAGATAAAGGTGAAATTGAAAGTATGTTTAATGCTGGTAGAGGTAGAATGTATTTACAACCAGAAGTTGAAGGATCTGTTAGTCTTGATGACGTAGTAGATGTATCATCTTATGGAAATAAAGATAGAGGTAAATTTACCCCTGGCTTTACAGAAAAATTATCGAACTTCGGTCACGGATAAAATATGGATCTTAAAACACTCATAAATAAAACAGTAAGTGGAGTTAAATTTATTTTGGCTCAACCTACTATGATGTTTAGGAACAGAGAAGTTGTTCCTATTATTGCTACTCATATTGTAAAAGAAGATGAGGTTGGTAGACCTGACCTTATTTCTTTGGAATACTATAATACTGATAGCAAAACAGATATTATTCTAAAATGGAATGGTATATCAGATCCGTTTTCTTTAAGCCCAGGAGAAGAGCTAGAGATACCGACTGATGAAGTACCATTCTATAAACTAGATAGACCTAGTAAGTTTGAGGATAATAAAATTAAGAACGAATTTGTACAGGGTAAAAAACTAAATAAGAGAGATCTTGCTAGAATAGAAGCCTTAAAAAAGAAATATAATAAGGAAGTGTTATTACCACCTAATGTTATTGCTGTCGGCAAAAAGAATTTTAAGTTTACTGCAGATGGAAATGTTATATTAGGAGCACAAGCTCAGAACGATGAGGTAACTGAATCAATAGTTTCAGATCTTTCAAATCAATTAATTCAAGATAGGATAGATCAGTTAGAAGGTCAGATTGATGATTTACAAGATGCGTTAGGCAGTGGATCTGGAGCTGGAGCAGGCGGTAGCGGTTTGACGGAAAGTCAATTAGATAAAAATTTACAAAACCAAGCTGGTAAAGGCGGAGTGTCCGCACCTAACGGAGCTGGGGCTGGAACTGCAGATGAAACTGGCGGAGCGGCAGGAGACGGTACTGCACCTGAATCTACAGGTGGCGGAAGCGGCATTGCTAACGACGGTGCACCTTGTAACTAAACTTTAGAATATGGAGTTAGATAATCATTTATTAGCGGTCGTAGAACCGGCTATATTACCTACAGAAATCAAAATTGATAACCTCGGTGAAGACGGAGGTGGCGCTAAGCAAACTAAAGCAATAGGTACTTTAAAACCTTTCGTTCTAGTAAACTCTTATCAATTTGGACCTGATGATATTCAATCTTTTAAATTGGATTGTAGCGGTATTGCGCCTAAATGTGCAGTAGTAGTAATGGATAATAAAAATGCTTTCCAAGTAGAGTCTTACCCAAGAGATGGAGACTTCTTTACTATTCTACTTAACTCTAAACACCAAGAAACTTTTAAGTCTATTCACATGGACTTTGATATTATTGAAATTGAAACTTCACCAGAGATAGAAGGTGGAAATCCTACAATTACACTAGAGGGTATTGCAAAGATACCTAGACTTTACGCTGAAGATTGCCAAAACTTAGATGCAGATAATTCATTAAATCATTTAGAGTTAATAGCAAGAGATTTAGAACTAGGCCTAGCAACAAACGTAGAAGCTCCAGATGATAATCAACCTAGACTGCAGGCTTATATTACTTATGCAGATTTCATAAAAGAAATTGTAGAGGATAGTTATATCTCTGATGATGCTTTCACAAAATACTATATAGATCAATATTATTATTTGACTTATGTAAATATTAATAAGATATTCAACGCTCCTAACCCTAAGCTGGATGAAGTAATGTCTGTTCTTGCTTCTTTTGCTTCATCAATGTCTGAAGGTCACGATCAGGAAGAGGGCGGTGAAAATAAAGGAGATCAGATTGAAGTACCATTAATGTTAACTAACCACAAAGACACAAATGGGCTATCCTGTTATGTTGATAAGTATGAATTGATAAACAACTCATCTAAGGTTAGTCTTGCAGCTGGATACGCTAGAAACATTCAGATATACGATAATAACGCTGAACCTGGTGATAGGTTACAAGAGTTTAAAGTAGAAGCTCTAGTAACTGAAGACTTACCAGATATTGAAGCACCTTTAAAAGGTAATGAGAAAGATAATCGCTATGAGACTCAAGTAAAACATAAATACATGGGTAGACAAAATGCAGGCGAGGACGGTTTAGGAAATACGCATCCTAATGCAGCTTTTTCTAAGTTACATAATAAACAGAATCAAATGGAGATTGAAAAAATGAAAATTAGAATGACGCTATCTTCATTTAATCCATCGATCTATAAATTTCAAAAGATTCCAGTAATAATGTATCATTATGATGGTATTAGAGCAGAAGCTTCTAAACAAGGTGATTTTAAAAGAGATGAGGCTGGATTTACAGATAAACCATTTGGCGCTGGAAAAGCAGAAGATGCCAATGATGCACAACAGGTAATGGATAGGTTCATAAGTGGTCATTATATTATAGAGAATATTGACTATATTATTGATAATCCAGATGATGGTCTAAAACAGATGGTTACATTAATTAGAAGAGAGTGGCCAACGAGGATTAAGAATTTAGAAGATTAAAAAAGAGAGATAGATAATACATGGCAGACTTTAAAAGAACACAAGATTTTAGAAAAGGATCGTTGCTTCGTAAGATAAACGAAGACCCAACGTATCTTAGCTTCTTTCTGGTATTTGATACTCAGAATAGAGAAGAGTCTCCTCTGTTTGCCGGTCCAGCTATGGATTATTTAACAAAGGTTTTAAATCAAGACCATGCAAAGAAATATTCTTTAGCACTTGAAAACTTTCAAAAAGTTTTATTAAAGATTAATAAAGAGTTGCCTTGGTTTTGGCAAACAATTTCAGGTGTTGATGCAGCAATGACTTATGAAAAAATGGTTGACCCTTGGTGGGGTGCAAATAAACCTAAATTAGAGATTGAGTGTTTAGAAGAGAATGTTGAATTAACTGCAATCGGTCTAATGGACTTATATAAGAGAGCTTGTTTTGATTTTACTAGATGGGTAGAAGTTATTCCACCAAACCTAAGACATTTTCAAATGCAAGTTTGGGTTAGTGAGGTTAGAGCTTTCCAACAGGATTCCGATGCTAAGAATCTAGGATTTTTTGATAATCCTGAAAATTCTGGCAATGGCGGTAATGTTAAAAAGATGAACCAAGACTTTAGTCTATCAGCTAAGCCTTTTATACAACTTAACTTTTCACATTGTGAATTTGATATAGACTCTATTGCTCCTATGTTTGCAGATCTAGGTAAAAACCCTGAGTTAAAAAAGCCTAAGATTGCAATTGAATGGGGTGCTGTACATCAGATTAATCAACAACTAGGAGCGAATCTAGTTACTGAGGTAAATGATTCTCCATTAGAACAAGCAGCTCAAGGCGACTATAACCCATTTGATCCAAGTGCAGATAGAAGAACTATTAGTAAAGATGGTGATGGAAAGGGTGGTTTCGCATTACCTGGAGATCCTACTTTTAAATCTGTACTTAAAGATAATACTTTAGGTAAAATTGGAGATGCAGTAGATAATGCCGTTGATGGTATTACAGGTAGAGTTAATAGTGCAGTAAATTCATTAACCCTACAGAACAATTCTGATATTGGTAATGTATATGGTAAGACAACAGGCTTAGCATCAACCTTAATTGGTAGAGTTACAGATTCTGTTATGAGTAAATTATTATTAGGTAATGTACACGGACTTTCCGGTGGTTCATTACTAGATGCAGTTCAAGCAGGTTCAATAAATGCAATTGCAAATCAATTAGGAGGTTTGTTTGGTGGTAACAATAACTCTGGCGGTAGCGGTGGTATAAACGAAAAAATTCATCCAGCAGGAGTTGATTCATCACCAGATGGTTTCTTAAATTATAGAATACATGAGCCTGGTGTAGACTCAACACCGGATGGTAACTTAAACAATAACGTACATGAATAACAGTGAATTATTTAGAGACAATTTACGTGATGCTCATTGGTTAGGAGAGGTAGTTGATATTGAAGACCCTCTTCTTCAAGGTAGGGCAAGAGTAAAGGTATACGGTAAATTTGATAAACTTACAAACGAAACTATTCCATGGGCTACTCCACAGAATAGAGAAGCACCTGGTATGCATATTGTACCTAGAGTTGGAGATATTGTTGCAGTAAGATTTGATAACGGAAACATCTACCACCCAGAGTACTGGTTTCAAGTAGATCAGAACGAAGAATTAAAAGCAGACATTCTTGAAGCATCAGGAGAACCACATAATGTAATTAGTTTGGTTTACGATGCAGAAAGAAATGTAAGAATATATCATTCTCCTGAAGATGGCCTAGTAATTACTAGAGGTGAGGGTGCAAAAGAAAGACCTATGATGCAAATCGACGAAGAAGGTTTTATTAAGATCTCAACAGATGCTAAAATCTTTATGGACTGTGGAGATATATTTATATCTAACGAAGGTGAACCTGGAGCAGATGAAACTGAACCAGCAGTAAGAGGTCAATCTCTACAGGATTGGTTACAGATGTGGTTAGATGATTACAATGCACATATACATCCAACGGGCGTAGGACCATCAGGTCCTCCAATGCCACCTACTCCAGTAACAGTAGCAAAATTATCAGGTACTCATATTAACTATCAACAAAGAAACAAGTAAGCTATGCCTGCAAAGTGGCCTCCATTTATTAAGGACTTAGCGAGTACGCTACAAAGTCAAGAGTTTACTAAACCAGGCGGTGCAGGAGTTTCTTATGAAGCACCTAAGATTGGCGCTGAAGTTTCTTTAGGTAAACCATCAGGTCCACAAAAATCTATTTTAAGTGGAGGTCTTTCTCCGGTAGGTAATCCTGCAAATGCAGTCTTAGCTACTAACCCTGCAACTATGGTTAATGCAAATGATATTAATCCACTTTCCGGTAGATATGACTTTGGTAAACAGGTTGCTCAACACTATTTAGATGCAGTTAAAGGTGCGGCGCAAACTCATGTTGGAGAAACCCATATTAATAACGGGGGTGCTGAGACTCTTTTAAAAGAGGGGTATGGTATTGCATTCGAAAGACTTTTAAGAGAAGGTGATATACCTTTACAAGACCAATACGATGAGGATGGTAATCTAATTGAGATGGGTAAAGAGTCACATCCTGCCTATGCTGATTTCTGTCCTGAAGTTGAAGAACCAGATGCAGAAACTATAGCAGCCCTAGAAGTAGAAAATAATAAAGCCTTTAACAAGTTTACCACTGGTGAGAATGTACAAAACTATAACTTATATAAATTTAAGTTTTATCAATTTCCATGTTTAAGCGGAGATGAAAGCCAAGAAGAACTAGAAGTAATATTTGCTAATAGACTTCTAATGGGTTATCAATTTATGACGACTGGAAATGCAAGATGGGATTATTTTGTATGGGCATGTCATTTAGGTAAAGAGAATTACTCTAGTAGCTCCAGTTTTGGTAATAATAACTCTGGCTATGAGAATATTAGTAGTAATTGTAGAAACGATATTGAAAATGCAGGTTATGACTATAAGTTACTAGCTGACAATGTATCTAAAATGGTTAAGTACGGAATATTGGCTGCTCATCCAAAAAATGAAAATGATTTCCAAACTGTAGGTACTAACTCTGAATTAGAAAAGAGAATCAAGCGAACTCCTGCAAAAGATCTTGAGTTTCCAAAAATAATAAACGATGAAGAGGTAGATGTAACTCCAGCAGTTTGTCCTATTAATCGATATAAGATTCAAGTGGCTAGAGATTTTGAAGGGGATACATCTTTAAAACCTAAAATCTTGACCATGAATGTAATCGCAACATTTACATATTATCCTGGTATTAGAGATAACATAGGTTTAAATAATACAACTCCTTATGTTGTTAATAATCTCAAAGCTCAATTTGGAAAAGATCGTATTAAATATCCTAAATCTAATAACTGGGTAAAACAAAAATATAGAGATGCTGAGTGGAAAAACAAATGGAGAAAATGCCCACCTAAAGAAAAGTTAGATGCAGCAGCTAGAGCTACTGACGATCTTAAGTTTATGGGTAAGTCAAAACCTGGCTATGCATTCTTAGCACTAGGTTGGAATGGAGACAATTGGAATGGCGGCGCTGCAGGTACTCAATATAAATTTGAATATCATAGAGTTCTTTGTGCGATTAGAGCTGCAGAAAATTGTGAAGAACCAATGACTGATGTTGGACATCCATGGGATCCAAGTGGTTCAACGCCTGGAGGTAAGTCTTATAGTGGAGATCCTTATATGATGATGGCGAGAGTTACAATAGCATATTGGTATGCTTGTATTGTTAAACCATTTAAACCAACACCCTCTGCTCCACCAGCTTTAATTGCACCGCCTCTAACAGGTATTTACATTCCAATTTATTATGGTAGTGCAAATCGTTTAGCAAATAATCTAAGAAGAGCTTGGAATACAGGTAAGTCTTTTGCAACACCTGGAACTCAAGCGCCAGCATCTAATGCTACAGCAACAGCAGTTGCAGGAGCTTATGCCCTACATCTACTAGAATTTAAACTACTTTATCTTGGTGGTATTCCAACTCCTGCTGGACCAGTTCCAATGGTAGGTTTTGTACCGATTGTATTTTAACCCCAATCCTTTTCGTATGTATACCAATGGTCTGCAGACGCACAGTCCCTACAAGCATCAGTAACAAGTATTACCTTTTCTTCCATAGTTAACATCGGTAGGATGGCTCCTACGTGCATCTCGACTAGCAAGCTGTTTGGCAAATACTCAGATACATGATTTGCAATTCCAGAGATAAGTCTATAAGCATTATCCTCTACAGAATTAAACCTAGTACCTTGGTGATAATCAACATTAGGATCTGCAGTTGCTAGTTCCCATAGTTTTTCAATACCGATAAGATCTCTGACATCTTGACAGATTTCTAAGATTGCATCTTTATGCTTAAGAACGGCCTGGTAACCATGACCGCCTACTCCGTTGCAAGTTACTTCGTTTACATTAAATTTACTCATATATTATTTATTTGTTTTATTATAGTACTAATATACGAAAAATAATTGACATAAAAAAATTATTTGGTAACTATTTTGTAAGAAAAGCCAACTCTTTTGAGCTAGATAGATAGCTTATATGAAAACACCAATTGTTTAAATTCTAGAAAAAAAATACACTTGGATAAAAAGAATTTTTAAGTAGATATATAATATGTTACTAAGATAGTATAACCTTTTAAATAAAAAATAAATGTCAGCAAACGCTAAAAGAAAACGCATCGGTCAAGATGTAACCACAACAATCGCAGTCGAAGAAAAGACTCAAAATACACAAGAGCAGGTAGAAGCTAAAACAGAAGCTAAAGAAAAACCTGCAAACCCCCACGCAGAATTTTATGATGAAAACGGAGAGTTCCTTTGGGAAGCTTACGAAGGTACGTGTCCTACTAGAAATAGAACTCCTAATCCGCATATTAAAACTAATGACGGTGATAAGGTATACTCGAGAGAGCCCTATGCACAAGAGTTATATGATATGATGGAAAATTACGGCAAAGATATTAAGCCGGTTGTTAATGAGGGTGAAATCCACGAGGGTACTATTCACGCGATTGATCGAGACTATATAACTGTAGATATAAATTATAGAGAATTAGTCTATGTTAAGTTTGGTAAAGAGTCTGCTGAGGTTCAAGCATCTTCTGTTGGAGATGAAACCGCAGTCTTAATTACAGAAACAAAAGGTACGATTACAGGTACGATTACAGGTGGTGTCAAACATAAAACATTCATGGATCTTAGAGATGCAATTGATGAAGGTAGAACTGCATGGATTGGTACTGTTAATAGTATGATTGATAAAGGTGGTTATGTAGTTACAGTACAAGGTATTAGTTGCTTTATGCCAGGTTCATTAGCAGGTATAAATAAATTATCTGATTTCAGCTCTATTGTTGGCGAAGAGATTTATGTAGTACCGGTTAGTTTCTCTCCAGATAGAGGTACGATTGTAGTTTCACATAGAAAATATTTACAAGCACTTATACCAACTGCAATAGAAGAATTAAAACAGAGCATTGAGATAGAAAGAGAAGGGCTAGTAACAGGTACAGCTAAGTATGGTGTATTCGTAGAGTTTAGCAAATGTTTAACTGGTATGATTCACAATAATGACCTAGACGAAGAAACTTTAACTAGATTTAAAGCTAGAGATATTAAACCTGGAGATCCAATTAAATTTAAGGTAAAAGATATTATTAGTAATAGGAAGATTACCCTAACACAGAAAGATGTAGTCGAGGTTAACCCTTGGATAAATATTTCTACGAGATACCAAATACCTTCTGTGGTAGAGGCAACTGTAAAGTCTAAAAAAGATTATGGTTTATTCATTACAATCGAAGAGGGTGTGACTGGATTGCTACATGTTAGCGAAATAGGTGAGGAGACTATGTCTGTATTTAACCCTGGTGATAAAATAACCGTTCAGATTACTAGAATTGACGAGGCAACAATGAAGGTCTTTTTAAAGATGCCCCAATAACTATCTCAGAAGAGATTGATATATATTGAAAGTAATATTATACTCTCAATATGCAAAAACTAAATAGAGACTCTAGTAGAATTTCGATACTGAACGGAAGTCAAATGGGTATCGAGTTTGAATTCTATTCTAACTTAGAGATCGAAGAGACACAGAAAGCTTTATCTAAGCTACTTAATCGCAAGATTAAAGTAGAAGATAAGGCCCATTCTGACTTTCAACCTAGCAAAGATGTTTTTAAAATGGAACCAGATATGTCTGGTGGTAAAGGACTAATTGAATTAGTTACTGGACCTATGCCATATCGAGATGCTAGATTAGTTATTATTAAAATGTTAGGATGGATTAAAGCAAATGGTTATACAACTGACCGTGCTTCTATTCACCTTAATATGTCTTTCAATCCTGATTTTTTAATAGATCCTATGATGGTATCTAAAATGAATATTTTAAAGTTTATTTTAGAATTTGATGAGAAAAGGGTTTACAAATATTTCCCTAATAGAGAGAATTCAACTTATGCAAAGTCTATTAAATGGGTTATGCCTAAAAATGAAGCCTTTTATTACAATGAAAATCTAATTAGCTCAGATAACTTTACGTTTGCCAATACTAAATATTATGGTATTAACTTTGAGAAAGCACAAAAGAACTATTTAGAGTTTAGATATATTGGTGGTAAAGATTATGAAAAAAGAGGTGATGATATTTTACATTTAGCGGAAATGTTTATTATGTCTGTATGGAAATCTTGCTTTAATCCTAAGTTTACTGCCGAGAATAAAATCGAGATGAAAAGGATTTTGCAGAAAAATGCACCGCTTTCAGCAGTATTAAAAGACTATACCGCCGTAAATAAACATTGGCCTAAGATACATATACTAGTAGATTTGCAAGATAATCCGCAGGTTATTAGAGTTCAATGGGAAAGATTTAAGTTAAAAGTACTAGATCTATTGTCAAACGGAGGAATGGAAGAGGGCACAATTAACTATGATTCTGATTTTTCAGGGGTTCAGGTTAAGGATGGTAAGTTTAAAACTTCATATTTATTAGATGGTTTTGAATTTGTAGACTGTGAATTATCGGGTAATATTGAAAACTGTGATTTATACGGATGTAAAATCAAAGGTGCTCAAATATTAAGATCAAATCTATACCAAGGTACAGAGGTTTGGGACTCTAAAGTAGAGTCTAGTTTTGTACATGGGAGTTGTACTTTGAACAACTGTTTTGTTTTTGGCAGGGACGGTATATTTAAAGGCAAAATGAATGGAGGTATTTTCAGAGAAGGTGGGGTCGGGCCTCATGTTAGATTCTCTGATGAGACTGAAGTTATTGTAAGTAAAAAAATTAAAGCGTAAGAATGAGCGAAATTAGAGAAGGTAACAATACTAACTTAGGCACTGAAAGAGATTTTGGGCAAAACTGCCAAAATGAGTTTTTAGCAGAGCTTGGGGATGATTTAACAGGTGCTTGTATGGTTCCAGTTAATTTACCGCAAAGAGAAATCATGAACATTATTAAGAGAGCTAAAAAATGGTTCTATAAGCAATATGAAGATTCTGTATTAGAAAACTATTATGTTGTTCCTAAAAATGTTTTTGAATCCGATTATTTTAAAAAGCATAGATGTTTAAACCTACCGGGAGCTAACGCTGATGGTGGAGGCGCAGTCTATTCAGTTTTTGGAGTACATGATTTAGCTTCTGGCTTTAATGGAACAGGTCAAGGTATGGATGTTAGATTTCAAGGTGGTGGTGATTTTTCGCTAGACAAAATGTTATTTAGAGGTATGTATGATGGATCTGGTCCAGCAGAAGCAGCCGAAGAATTACAATATTATGTACTAAATGCGTCATTGGCAGATATGTCAAGACAGATTTTAGAAAACCCTATTAGCTTTCAGTATGCTAGACTAAATGGTAAGCTGAAAATAATGGGAGACACTCCGAAAGGAGATTGTATACTACAGGTATACGAAACTATATCTGATTGTGCACTTTATTCAGATGAGATTTTCTTTAGATATTGCTCTGCAAAGATAAAGCAATCTTTAGGTGCTAAATTAGGTATATTTAAGTTTGCATTACCAGGTAATGTAGAATTTGATTATGATGCTATTAAAGACATGGGAGACACCGAGTTAGAGTCGATAGTAGAGGAAATTAAGGGCGACGAAGGTGTGGACTATATGTTCCACTCATAATAAGCCGAATACATATATAAATGGAATTTTATATTAAATACATAGGTGACCCAAATTACAACGCGACGCAGTTACAAAATAACGGTGAGATCGAGCAGTTAATTACTCAAATTGAAACCACCTTGTTTACTAGAAAAACCGAAGTCTTGGGTTCTCCAGGGTTTGGTTGTAATCTTGAGGATTTAGTTTACTCATTAAATCAAAATGAGTTTAATATTAAACAAGAAATTACAAATCAAATAAGAACTTATTGCCCACTTGCTACAAAATATAGGGTTGCAACTAATGTAAAATTCTTTAAAGGTACTGTGAGAGATATTGCTTATATTGATATTACAATCGACAGTAAATATCTAGTACAAATAAACCTAAGATAAAAGAGATAAATAATAAATGGCACAACTAAAATTTTTAGAGACAGTTAGAAATAACGCAGCAGCAATTAAAGCTGATACAAGAACCTACATAAGTAGAGTTTACAAAAGGGCTAATACTCTTTTTACAGAAGCTTCTCCTTTTGCTCAAATTATTTCTGTATTCTCAGAGCTATATGAACTTATCATGTTTTATATTGAGGATGCTGTGGTTGAACAAAACATATATACTGCGCAACAAGCAGAATCTATATATGGTATGTCGAGGCTAACAGGCCACGATGCAACAAGAGGTTTTGCTTCAACTGGTGAGATTCAATTTAGATGGAAGCCAGGAGCTGACCTAGGTAAGATTGCAGGTACTGGATTAAATATAGATGCAAGAGCTGAGTTAAAATGTGAATTAAATAATTTAACTTATACTTTATTATCTTCAAACGATAGATACCGATTAGAAAAATCTTCTATGAACATGGTTAAGTGTGGTATTATTCAAGGTAAATATGAAAGACAAACATTAACTGGTACTGGTGAAAAGCTACAATCTTTTAATGTACAAACAAAGAAATTATCAGATCACTCTAAAGTTAGTGTTTCTGTAAACGGTGAAAAATGGACTAAACATGTTTCATTATATGACTTATTAAATAAAGAAAAAGGTTATTTATTAAAAACAGGTATCTCCGGAGGTATTGATGTTTATTTTGGTAATGATGCATTTGGTGCAATACCGCCGCTAGGATCTACTATTGAAGTAGAATATGTAAACCATGATGGTGCAATGGGTAACATTGATGATGGTAGAGATATTACTTTTAAATGGGATGCAGAGGGAACTGATTCTTTAGGAGGCGAACATGACCTAAATGAGTTCTTAGATATTACATGTACTTCATCTCCAAAAATGGGAGCAGAAAGAGAGTCTACTGACTTTACAAAAATCATGACACCTCTTGCTTCAAAATCTTTTGTTTTAGCGACTCCAGATAATTACGAATACTTCTTATCAAGATATGGATTATTCTCGTACATAGATGCTTACAATACTACTTCGGATGAATACTTAGATGATGATAACGTTATCTATATTTTTGCGATTCCGGATGTAAAAAAGAAATTAATTTCAGGTCAAGATTACTTCTCTATCCCAGAGAATGAAATGTTCTTTGACCAAAATGAATATGATAAAATGGGACAAGTAATTCAGGATAGTGGCCAGCAAATGGTTACGACTGAAGTTGTATTTGTAAAACCTCAGGTTAGAAAATATAGTATGGATATTAATATTAGATATTTTTCAGGGTTTAACAAAGAAGAGATTTTTAATGATGTCAGAGCAAAGGTAAGTGATTACATGTTAAATGTAACAAGAAGAGATAAGCTGCCTAAATCTGATATTGTCTATATTCTAGAGGAAATAGAAGGTATTGATGCTGTTAACGTTAGGTTTATTTCAGAAACTGAAGAAACAGCTAGAAGACTAGGTTACTTCGAGTCGGTTACAACAACCGTTCAACCACAAGAGCCAGTAGTCTTAGAAGACATAGGTAACGGTAAGCAAAAATATATCTTTTTCAAAAAAGTAGAAGAAGTCAGGGTCGTTGACGTTGATGAAACTACAGTAATACCGTACACTGTTGCTGGCTTAGACCAGTGGGGTGATATAATTATGGAGAAAGAGGAAGTTGCAGTCTTTAGAGGCGGATGGCAAGATCGTGATGGTGACGAGATTGTTGATAAAGCTCTAATTAATGCAGAAGCAGCTCTGTCTGTTAACTTCGACCCAACGCCAGTGCCTAGGACGATATACACTAGAGTACAGGCTGGAAACAGAAAAGCCTTGAAATAATGTCATTATATAAAGATCTATTAGCATATAAAAGAAATAGCCTTTACAAGGCGGCCAGAACTAGAAAAGATTCTAGGCTAAATGTCGGTGCGGATTATCAAGAGATTGGTTTATTCCAAAGAATGATTTCTAAGCACATTCAAAGAAATACAACACTTAACGATTTTATTTCTTTCTTAAATGATTATCTTTTAAATATATTAAACGGTAATAGATTTCTAAAAGGTTACAAGAATTATACGGTTAAAAAAGATGATAAGTATATTAGATAATTATGTGGAATAATTTAAGATTTTTTAACGGAACAACAAATGAGTTACAGCTCGAGCAAGTAGATGGCATCTGGGAAGGTTCTATCTATTTACCTATTGTATCTACTCAGTTATTTGAAACAGTTAACCTATTTATCTTAGAAGAGGCCATAGACACTAGTGGTGATTCTATTATTAATACTCCAGTTTCCCCAGATGGTACAATAACTACATTTGATTTTAAATGGGAGCCGACTAAAGTAGATGAGTCTGAAGATATTATTATGTATGGTTATACTTTAACAGACGGTAAACCGTTTATTAAAGAGTTAAAATCTCAAAACAAAGACTTAGGTTTATTTTCAAATATCATTAGCCAAGATGCTGATTATCTTAAAACTTTAACTGAGAATACTAATGTTGCTATTCAAGTTAATATTGCTCTTAACTCTATGAGAGAAGGTATTCATAAAAGAGTATTAGAGGTTAAAGCTGGTAATGATGTAGTTGCTAGAGTTAGAGTTTATGGTGAAGTTGAAGGTGAAGATGAAAGATTAAAAGTTCTTTTAGCTAACCTAGGAGCAACGTTAGATGATTCAGATTTCTTGTTATTCAAATCACATGATATATCTGAGCAATCACCTGACCAGGTCTTAATGAATGCAAAGAGAAAAGAACTCTTATTAGAATTACATAATATTAAACCTTTTGTCGGTACATATAAGGCTATCTTAAATGCGATAGATTATTTTGGTTATGATAAAATTACACTTAAAGAGTATTGGATTAATGTAGATAAATCAGAGAATAACTTTGGTAAGCTACACGCTATTCCAGTGCCTAACTCATCTGTAAGAGGTGAGATGACTAGAAAGAGATTAAAGTTTAAAGTACCTTCTTCAACAAAAAAGAAGACTAGTAGATTTTCTTTAGTCTATAGATTAAATGAGCCTAATGGAACTTTTGACTATTGGGATATTGCAAACGTTGATGAAGTATTTGATTATACTCCTGATGAGGTTATCATTAAGCTATATGGTTTAAAGAATAGATTACAAACAGATTATCTACCACTTGAAGCTAAGATTATAGATATTACTGGTGAGGGCGATTACTTTACAAACAGAAATGTAAATATGTGGAAAATCCAAAACCCAATTGGATTCTTTACAGAAGGACATAAAATTAAATATGAAGTGTTTCCTAATGATAGAGATCTTTTCATTGAAGATACTTCAAATGTATTAAAGGCTACCCTAGACCAAAATGATAGTTCTAATAACTATAACACATTCCTAAATCTTCAACCAGGAGGTGAGAGTACTCTAACAGAGGCTCAAAGAACTGAGATGAAAGATTTATACAGAAAGTTTTACGAAACGTATCACGACAGAGAATTACATTCGTATAATGAAGACATTCCAATTGGATGTCCAGTTATTTTAGATGGTGTACCTTCTTTTGATGATGTATGGGATGAAGCTAATTTTATATGGGACGATGCCATAGATGCAAATGCAAACTTAAAAGTAACTTGGGATAACTGGTGGAAGAAATGGGTTTACGAAATTGAATGGTTAATTGATGGACCAAATGATTTACACCAAGAATACAGAGGTGCTATCGATGACTATAAACAAATAGCACTTAATTTACCTTATGTAGGTTCATATACTGTAGAAATGAGAACATACGACTTATTTGGTCACATGTCTTTCTATAAAACAAAAGACTTATTTGAGGTTAAATTAAAAGATCTAGAATTGTATGGTGTCTATAAATGGTTAGATATAGACCAAGACGATAAACCATTTACTTGGGATTCTAAAAAGATAGAGTGGAATAAGTCTGGCGGTTACTGGGGATTCCCTCAGGACAACCAAACTAAAGTCGAGGATAATATTGCAACAATGTATTTAACGTTAGATAGATCAAACTATATACATGACGCTGAACAAGGAGTTAGATTCTCTACTGTAAGAAGATATTCAGATGTTTATTCAGATACTGGATATTCAGAAACTACTGGACCTTATACTTATGATGAGTCTACTTTTAGATGGAAAGATACAAGCCACTTATGGTGGGATGCAATGAGAGTTGGTCCGGATTTAGCGGCATCTTTTAAGATTGACTGGATTGAATATGGGGATCTTTTAAGAATTGTATATAAAGATCCTGTAACAGGTGTTACTTCTTTTGGAGAACATACTATTACTACTCCAACTCCGGTTAATGCTGCAGATTTTGCAGGATGGCAAGCCGTCGTCGCAGATCTTGAGACAAGTACTGATCCAATAATAAATAAATTTAATTTTAATCCTATATTTGAGGATTTTAATGACGGTGGACTTATATACGATTATATGCATCATATATTATGTGTAGGTCAAGAATATTCTAGAACTTATGACTTTGAAAGTGTAGAGATTGTTAAGGCAAGTAATGCTTCAAACGCACAAGTTAGTGGATTTATCCACCATAAATCTTACAACCCAACATGGGACGACACGAAAGTGTTTAAACACCATGCGACAGTAGATCGATCTACTCATGTAACTATATCAACTGATATTTCTAAGTTTCCTGGAGCTAAAAATGCAAAATGGACTATTACTAATTTAAGTAACCCAGAAATCAATGATATATACTATAATAATATGTGGCTAACGTACATTTTCAAGGAGCCGGGCGACTACTCTATTGAGCTGGAAGCGGAAGATACATATAACAACAAAAACGTCATAAGACGTAATATGATAAAAGTAAAATAAACTAAAATGGCAAACATTACAGAAATTTTAGGTACCGACTCGGTATCGTCTTCAAGACCAACTATTAACAGTAACTTTGAGTTGTTAAACGACGAGTTAGCTTCAGTAATTGCTTTAATTAATCCAACAACTTCAACGTTATCTGGATTAACTAGCGCAGTAACGGCGAGCTTAACAGTTAGTGATGGTACGAATCTTTTAGTAGTAGGTACAGCAGGTTTAACTGTTAGTACAGACTCTACGTTTAGTAACAATGTTTCATTCGGTGGCAGAATTGTCAAGGCCGGTGTTGTTGGAACTGCTTCAGCTCCTACAGCAACGAACAACCCGTCTGAAATTACAAAAGGTTCATACTTCATTAACAGTTCGTTTGATCTTCCAACAGCAATTGATGGAACAGAAGTGACTCTAATTAATGCTGCTGCAGCAAGTACTGCAGTAACATCTTTGAATGCAGCTTTAGGTGCAACTTCAATAGCATTAGATAACTTAAACTCAACAATAACGTTAAGATGTTTTGAAAACAAATGGTATATTATTAGCACATACGCTTGTACTATATCTTAAATTAATTAAACTGAAACCTAATAGATGGCAACTCCTTTAGTTAGAATACCACAGCCACAAGGTGGCACGATGTATGCTTTTGCTTCTTCAGCAAGAGATATGACTAGGGCATTTAACAGTTCTGATCTGAACTTTGAGTTTAGTAAATACGCTTTACTAGACTTACCAGATTTTACAGACTCTGTGTACGGCTCTAATACTATTGACTTTGAATTAAATTTAAAGCAAGCATCCGGACAGGCTTATGTAGCTGGACAACCCAATGTAGATTGGGCACAGACTTTCCAGAACTATGCCTTAAACATGGAAGAGCTTCTACTTCAGGACGATGACTACGATCCAATTATTTTAGCATCTGACGCTGAGAAGATTTTCTTTAAATGGATGTCTGCTCTTGGCGCGATGGATTTTAGACCTACAGATTCTAACGAATCTAGTAATGGTGCGTATGCAGAGAACGATAATGCAATTCTAGGAGGTTCAAACTACGATAGAGTAGTTAAGTATTTAGGTAGTATCGATGCAGAGAATGATGTGGCTTACCAAGGTAATACATATCACGAAGTCTACATTAATGTACCTACGTCTGTCGGTAATACTCCGTTGGTTTTATTTAGACCATACGACTATAATACGACAAATTCAAAACTTTATTTAGATTCAAATAATCAGAATATCGAAGGTAGAGAGGGCCAAACACACCCAGATCCAAACATTAACTTAGCACCGGTTGTAGATGACTGGTCTTCACAAGATGGAGGGTTTTACGATATTCAGACCAATGGTACAAATTCAGTAGGTATTGATTGGGACTCAACCTCTTATGCAGGAATTCAGAATAACCCTGATGTAAAGTCTTTATTAGACTTTGCAAAGACTGGACAACAATTTAGATTTAATGCCGTTCTAGTTTACTATGATTTATATAGCCAGTCAATTCCAGCAAACAGATCTACCAACCTTTATGGTATCTTAATCTTAGATGATATTCAAGATGCTTATGGACCTGGTACAAAAATACATGAACAAATTAAGTTTAAGCCTAATGAAGTTACCGGTCTTAATGGTAATGCTTATTCATTAAAATTAAATCTTAAATTTAATTCATCTCTAGATAATGTAGGTGTTGAGACAAGTGTAAATGACTTTACTACTTTCTCGATGGACCTTTTTATGGATACGACTACAGCCCTAGAAAATGCAACAGATTTATTATTACAAACTAATAATAGGTATGGTAAAGTTACTGATAGATTAGATAGTTTAGAGAATATAATTCTAGGTACTGCAAAAGCAGCTGCTCTAGAAGCTAGAATAAAAGAATTAGAAGATGACTTTACAGCGTCTTCGTTGCAGTTACAGGATTCAAGCTCTTTGTTAGATCTTGTAAATAATGCACATGGTAAAATTAATCAATTAATAGATGGTACAATTCCAGTAGAATTACAATATAATACAGATGTAATATTTGCAGGAAAGGGAACTACGGTTGATAAATCAATAGCCGGTAAAATTAAAGTAAACAATATCGTTGACGGATATGTTATTGCTGACGTATTTAGATGGGACTTAGGTTCATCGACTGTGGTTAGTCAATTAACTACAAATAACTTATACGACCCAACCAATGCTAATCAGTATGGTGTTTGGTCTAAGTTAGTACCCTTCTCTAATAGATTAAGTCTAAAGAATATTACAGACTCTGGGGTATTCAACGGAAATCTAAATATATACATTGATGATTCTACTAACGGATGGGCGAAAGGCCAGATCTTTAGAGTTGCATTAGATAATATAGACATTAACGGAAACAATATAAAAATTTGGACAGGTACTTCTACAGGTTTCACGCAAGCAGTTGCTAATATCGACCCTTCAAGGTTGATTACAACAACTCCTTATATTGAAGTTGTATGTATGGACCCATCTAATTACGTATTTGAAGCAGATATACTAAGATAATATGAACACAAACAATTCTATTTCCAACTCATTAAAGAGGCTCTTAGAGCTTAATACTAATTCATTAAAAACTTTTGAAAGAATTAATGAAGCAGTTACTACTGATCAAAAAAGTATTCCATTAGAAATACTTACAGATGAGGGTACTAAAATAGTGTCTATTCCTGGGTTTAACTTTATGCAAAAAGAATTGCAAAGATTAGATACTAATCTAAAAGCGCTAACTGGTTTAGGCAAAGGTTCAACTAAGATTAAATTACCAGATGGTACTTTTCAAAATATTATTACATCTGCTCTTAAGAGTCCTGCAAATGACTTTACTGCTATAGCAAGACCTATTACGTTTTCTACTGCTCCAAATTATTTTGCTGAGGATTTCTTAAATCCAATGCTAAAAACTTCTTTTGACATAAGTGGTCAAATACCAAATGATACAGAAAGAGTTTTAGTAAAAAGAATTATTTTTGATTCTTCAAATCAGACTGCTGTGGATTGGTTTAATGAAAATTATAGAAACCAAGAGAATATCGATTATTTAACTGCAATTAGAGATGTAGTAAATAATAACATTGCATATATCGTTGATGAAGAATTAAGAGATATGCCATATAGAACTGGACAATATACTGGAAAGTTTGACGTCCTATCGATCTCGAATTCACAAAGAGAAGTTTTAGTTGATGGTGTTACTACAAAACAAGCTATTAAATTATACACTTTAGATAAATTAACATACTCTGATAAAGGTAAAGATCTAGACCAGACTGAATTAATCCGCGTAGGAGATGAATTGATGGTCGCTGGTGGTTCTAAAAACACAAGATATAGAATTAACAAGCTGGACTCTTCAACTAGACAGGTTGAGCTTAGATTGATTGAGGGCTATGAGCCAATTAAAATTGGAGCTAACGCGTTAGGTATCTATAAGAACGAAGATAATAACTTACAAATTGAAATACCATGTGGATTCAACGAGAGAGTTTTAATGTTTATGAAAGCAATTGATGCTGATTCTAAACTATTAGCAGAGAACTGGTCTCCAGGTGTTGGTTATTATACAAACGAATTAATTCTTACTCAAGAGGATGGTATAAAAATTACATTAGCAGAATACTATAAAGAGAATGTAGCTGATTTCAGTAGAATGATTGATGCATTAAAAGTAGATTCAATACCTCCTGCAGCAATTGGTGTATCTCCGGATGCTCCTGTTTTAAATTCTGAAAACTTTAAAGTTGTACAGGTTAATACACACTTAAGTGCAAATGATGCTAAGGGTAAGATTTCAAAATTAAGTGCTGATAAAATTACAGTTGATGAGGCTGTTAAGAAATTAGATTCAACTATTTCTAAGAAACGTGGAGAAATTGCTACCAAGAAATATAGATCTGAAGTACAAAGAGATAAAGATAAATCAGAATTAAACTCACTTATAGAAGAAAGAGTTTCAGAATCTAAAATGTTTAGCTCTATTGTAAATCAAATACAAAGTGTTTCTACAGATACTAACGTTAAGAAGATTAGCCCTAAATATAGAATTAGAGGTTTCTGGGCAATACCAGGTGCTAAGAAGGTTGCAGATACTGCAGATCAAGAAGTAGTACAGTTTATTGTTGCATATAGATACCTATCTACTTCTGGTAAATCAGGAGAGGCTGCTCAACTTAAGTTTGCAGAAGATGGTAGAGAAAAAACTGCAGTATTCTCAAACTGGAATGAAAAGAAAACTAAAGTAAGACCAAGAGCTAAGTCGATTGCACCAGATGGTACAGTTGCTACTAAGTTTTCATGGCAGCCATCAAGAGTTGAAGATGGTCAAGAAATTAACTTCAATCAATTAGATATTGCAATTAGTCAAGGTGAAACTGTAGAAATTAGAGTTAAATCTATTTCAGAGGCAGGTTACCCTCAAAACCCAATCATGTCAGATTGGTCAGAGTCAATGACGGTTGCTTTTCCAGAAGCAGAAATTGATACTAATGATATTGCTGCAACAGTTGAAGCCAATCTAGCTGAATTAGCTAGAGTAAGAATGATTGAAGAGTTAACCGCTCAGGGTGTTTACACTCACGTCGGAGATTCTTTCTCTGCAAATGAAAGTTATTATGCTCACGTTGCAACTAATATTGCATCAGGGTTTTTAACAGACGAACAAAAGCCTATTTCTGTATACGATAAAATTGCAGAATTAGAAGCTGCACTAGCAGGACTTAAAGGTACTGTTGAAGCTGAAGTTGGTGAATTGGTTGTTAAAATTGTTGATGAAGATGGTACAGTGACTAACGTTACTAAAGATCAAACAGTTCAATTATTTGCTGGGTATTATGTAAATGAGGTTGCTGATTTAGCAATTAGAAAAGGACATATTGTAAACAAGACGTTTAGATTACAATTAGAAAATAGTAAAGCTACTAAATTAGAATTAGTATCTAAACTAGTTGGTAATAGAGATAAAGCTGCATATAGATCTTCTGCTGCAAACTCAACAGAGGCTAGTAACGGATTTGGTATTGAACAAAACGATAGTCTTAGTGAAGCAGTAGATAAAAAAGTAGAAAACGATAGTTACTACTTAGTTGAAGGTAAATATGATTTAGCACCTATACAGTACCAAAATGTAAATACTAATAATTTTGAAGAGACTGGAGATGCTCCATATCAATCAACACAAAGAAGAGGTCAATTTATTTATAGTAGATTTATGGATGTTGCAAATCAAAATCCACACTATATTGTTGAGCCTTTAGAATCAGAAACAACACCTTATGATATTACTGACTACGAGTATGGATTAAGCTATAATACTACATCACCGTTAACAGTTGCGAATGGCGCAAACGATTTCATTTGGGCCGGTTCATTTGCTGATATAACTGGGACATGGGACCTAACTAAACTAAATACAGCGGAGATTGGTAATACTGGGCTTGGTCTTTATCAATATAACGTGGGTCTGTTTTTACATAAAGAACATCCTCTTTTAGAAAACCTATGGGAAGGTGCTGCTGAACCAAATGCTCCGGCATTTGATATAGACGGTGTTAGAAAGTCAATGGTTTTCTCAATGCCTAAAACTGCAACAAAAGCAACAGGTTCTACACTATTTAGTTTCTTTGGTTACAATAGTCTTTTAGCTAGTGCTAGTATTGGAAACAAACAACAAACTGCATATCATAACGGAAGAGGTTTAAAAGAAAAGACTTTATGGGCTAATTCTAATACACCGGAAGATTTAGATAGACCTGTTAAAATGTCTTATGAAGAAAGCGATCAATATTTACTAGGTGGTAGATCTTGTGGTTCGTTCTTGTACATGAACCCGGTTAACGTAGAAACATTAAAGGTTGGTGGTGATACTAAAAGAAGTAAAAAACAAATAAACCCTAAAAAAGATAATTCATCTAATGCTGTTTCTGTCGAAGTTGTATTTCAATATAGAATGACTGATTACTTTGGAAATAATCCGGAGACTGACACTGGTAGAGTTGGAGGATTCGCTAGATTAGCCTACAATAACTTGACTTATACCAAGAAGATTGGTTTTGATATTTTCGATAAATTTGGTGAACAATTCTCTTTTGACTTAGAGGTGTTTGCTAAGTACAGCCCTAAAGGTAAGAATTTAAACTCTATTAGAGCTGCAAGATTAACGAGAGATACATCAGCACCAATCCAATCATGGTATACTCCATCTAGTAACGGTAGACGAAACATCTTTCAGCAGTAATCCTTCATTTAGTTAGATAATAATCTTGATATATAATAGAGACGAAAGATCTCTATAATAAGATTTAAAACTGAATGGCACAATTAATACTTAAAGGTAATTTAGAAACATCTGCAATCCTAGCGATTCAGAATGGTCCTAGTAGCGTAAACAATAGTACAAAATACTTTGATGATTCCAGTAATGCGAATGCTGGTGTATTAGAGGTAGGTAATATACTTTATGATACAAGTGATACTAACCCATCAACAGGTACAGTATATGCACCTGGCAGTAATGGGTGGCACTGGGATGAAACAAACCAAAGTGCAATACAATTAGATGGTGTCACTGATATAGGACAGGTTGATACTATTACTCCCGTGTCTTATGATACTTTAAGTTCAAACGTATCAAATGTCGATGAGGGTGGTTCTATTATATTTACGGTAGCTACTACTAATATTCCAAATGGTACAGAAGTAGGTTATACTTTATCGGGTACTAACATTGATGGTAATGATTTTACAGTAGGTTCGCTAACAGGTACTATAACCATTACGAGTGACTCTGGTTCTGTTACATTTACTCTAGCTGAAGATACTACTACAGAAGGTGCTGAGACATTAACTTTAACATTAGATGCACTCGATGATAATAGTATTACAACAGGCACACTTACACACGATGTTACTATAAATGATACATCAGAAAACCCTAACACCGCTCCTACTGTAACTAACCAAACATTTAATGTAACTCAAAATAATGACGCTGCTGATAGTGTAACAATAGATCTTCAACAGCTTACTAATGACACAGAGAGTGACCCATTAATATGGAAAATTATTACTTTACCGACAACAGGTACGCTAAGAGATAATTATGCTCCTGCTACTCCAATTGCTCCAGGGCAATTGGTTTATGAACTACAAATAGATGGTGATGGAAATAACTACATAGTTAAATACCACCCTGGTAATACAGTTGCAGGCAGTGTAGTTAATTTTACATTTAAAGCAGAAGACGATAACGGCAATGTATCAAATACTGGTACAATTACAATAAACGTTAATGCACCTGCTAATCAACCTCCAACTGGTAATCCAATAACCATAAGCTTAGTAGCCGACGGTACTACTAATTCCGATACTTTTACTAGAGTTGCGACCGACCCTGAGAACCAGAGTATGACTTTTAATTGGTGTAATGCATCAGGTGTAACAACCGGTCTTCCCTCGTTAAACCATGGGGCTTTAACTCAAGTAGGTTCCGGTCAAACTTTTCAGTATACACAAAATACTCAATTATACATTGCTCCAGGTTCTAACCCATCTACACTAACAGATGTTTTTTACTATAAAGCAAATGATGGTACTGACGATTCTGCTCCGATTCAAGTAACTGTTAATAATACTTCAACTAGTAATACGGCCCCTGTATGGAAACAGAATGGGCAAGCATATAACGCTCCAGGCAATTCAATTGCCATTGTAGCCGGCTCTCCATTTACTGTTACTGGCTTAACTGCTACAGATGTTGATCCAGGTCAAGGTTTAAATTATACGGTTGATGATGACCCTAATAACAATAATACTGGAACTGTTACAGCGACATATAACGCGAGTACTCAGACGTTTTCAGTTAATGGAGTAACTGCAGGGAATGCCACAGTAACTTTAGAAGTTAGCGACGGAATTACAGTTTCTACTCTTACTTATCAGTTTACTATAACAGAGGTGCCATATAGAGGGATTCAATATTCTGCATTTACAAACTCTGATCAGTCAGCATGTGCACAAGCTAGAAGCACTGGGCTAGATCAATACTATTACGAAACAGCGCCTAACGGTACAACGTTCTTATCTACTTTAGCAGTAGGAGACTTTATTTATGTCGATGATGACTTACAGCCTACAAGTAGGGTAATTCCTACAAGTGCTAGTAGCACGTGGGTTTCTGTAGAAGAAACATCACAGGGAACTGTAAAAGCACTTCAATTAAATGCAACAACCGGGGCAATAGAAAGTATATTAAATTGTACAACCGCCGGTGGTGCTGCATGGGAAATACTTAATGTTACATATAACGCACAGGCTGCTGATTATTGTAACGGAATATATCAAACAGGTAATGTTTGGCAAAATATTTTAGATCCGCAGCAATCCGGAGGTACTGTAACTTTAACTGATGTTGTGGCAGCAGGCGGTCAATTGTTTGCATCGGAATATTGGGCAAACCAATATGCGGGCCAAACTGCTCCAGCAAGCGTCATATTAGCACAAGGTGCATACGGAGATTCTAGTATTACATCTAATCAATATTTTTACTGGGATACTGCAATTGCAGATTGGTTAGAACCAGATCCAACAAACGCACCTGGAGTCTATCTTATTACATGTCCGACACCAATAACATACATAACAAAATCACTAGATGTTAGATATTATAGTGCTGATCCTACTAATATAGGTGCAGTATGTAATGCTATAGGAGGTTTACCGTGGGCTGATGTCGATGATGAACGTTTTGATTTAGTTACAATTTATTTTAGATGGGATGCTGCTAATGCTAATCAAAACCCAAGCCTATTAGACGTTGCTAAAACAACCATTAATAGTGGTTCTAAGATTCAAATTTTTGTAACTGCTAGTGGGGCAGAAAGTCAAAATTATTCATTATTACAGCCTAGTTCAGTTTTACTAGATGCTACTAGCGGTGGCTTTGTATTATGGGATAATGATGATTATACTGGGTATGATGGTACATATAACTGGTTTGCATTCGATACTAATAATGTATTAGAACAGGCTGCTACTAGTTCACAATTAGGAACATGTAGCGATGGTATTGCAGGTCCTTTAGCAGATTATCAAAGAGATGCCCTTTGGAGTATAACTCAACAAGTTGATTTTGACGATAACTTGGGTGTAATTGACACGATACAAGTAGGTAACCATCTGGGTTCTAAAAATTCTATATTCTTTGCATTTTACGCATGTGAGCCTCAATTAGATCCAGGTATACCTGGAGGTCAACCATATTACCCTGTTTATGTGGTAGATGGTATGGTAGATATTGAACAGTTTAGCGAAAGTGGAGTATCTTATGTTAACGATTTTATGAGGACTATTAACGTTGGTGATAAAAACGTTAGAGCTCAGGTTAAAATAGATGGTAAATGTTTCACTTATATAAATTATATAGCTGCAACAAATATTGAAGAGGCTGTAGATTTAATGCAAAATGAAATCGATATAATTGCAGGATCCGGAGATATGGATGCCAAGGCAATTTCTATTAATGCGGTTGATTTTGGATTAGGTAGCCAAGCATCTGTTGTTTGGAGAAACTTTACACAAGGAGAAGAGGGTACAATATGCTACTCATGTGCATCAGGAACTCAAGGAACTAATCACAACTGGGCTACGTATGCATTTCCAGCAATGGATAATGCTGAGGTATTAAATAGAACATCTCCTAATTTTAATTTAGAAGAAAACTACGTATTAGATAATGTATCTAAACCCCTATTAAGAACAAACCCTAAATTAACAACTAATGCTAAATTAGTAGCAAATAGTACTGATCAGATTTTTCTTGAATCTATTGATGCGACTAAAGAGTTAGCTTCAGTTGAGTATAAGAAATGGGCGCTTAACCCAGAGGGACAGTGGTCTCAAGACTTATACAAGTTTTACAAGAGTAGTTCCACTCCTTCTGATATAATGTACGCGACAAGGGCTGATTACTCAGATTTTACAGTACAAGATAGTTTTGATAAACAAATTGAAGAGGTTTATCATTACGGAACAACATATAACTATTCTAAACTTCATACTGAAGAGTTAAGAATGTTAGCACCTATTTGGTTAGATAAAGATATTCCTAAAAAGTTTGTTATATTTAGAGTTAACGACCCTGTTGGAGAAATGGACTTTGATACAAGAACTAACTTTGACAATATACAGGATCTTCTAAAGAACTCTGAAATTATTAAGACCTTTGATTTAACTACAGATTCAGCAATTGGTAAATATATTAGAAACCATGTTAATGCTGAGTCGTTCCCTAAATCACCAATACAGTTTAACTTTGAAAAGAGAGAGAAAAGTAGCTTTAATGGTATTGATTTAGGAAAGGGTGGATTTACTAGCAAGGGTGAATATTTACATAAAGACTTTGTTAGAGCTGATAGCCCTCTTATTGCTAGTAATGAAATGATTACAGACGGTTTTGAAAGAAATAAACTTGCATGTGCTAACTTAATCAATATAGAGTTTTTATTTGATGACCATAACGCTAAAGACTATTCTATTAATAGATATTTTGGGCTGTATGTAAATGATATTGATTCAGGATATGGTAGTATACGTTCTGCAAATAATGGAGATGTTATTTTTAAAAGTTTAAACTCACATATTAACGATCTTCCAAAATCTGCAATACCATCGTTTAAACAAGTATCAACAACTCCTACATTGGCATATCTTAATATAAGCGACGAGTTCTATAAAGTATCGTCAAGAGCCCAGTATGACACTAATAATCTAAATGTAATTGTAGAAGATAGTAACAATCAAATACCTGCCGAGATTAAAACAGCTCCTAATGGTAATTCTATTGATATTATTAAAAGTGATTTACCAGGATTTGATTTTGTTAAGTTCACTGTCACGGGAACACCTGCGGTAAATGATAGGTTTACAGTATTTGAGTCTAGAGAATCAGTATATTCAATTAAGTTTTTAAGACATATACCAAATGAATCCTGGAACATGTCTATTAATATTGACGGTGCTGTAATTAATATTCCTGTTATTAACATTGGTAATAATGTTGGGGATGCTTACGCAGCAATTAAAAACGCACTTAATGCGTACAAAGACAATATAGCTATTACTTATGGCGGTCCAAACAGTAAATATCCTAATACTATTTTTATTAATGAGGTTAACGCTTCTTTACAAGATTTACAACTTTCGTTTACAGGAAACGGAGTAAATATTAGTAGTATTGCTAAGGTTACACAGATGCAGACTTCTATTAATTTAGATAGCTCTACGTTCTTTGCAACACACTCACTAGCGCCTGGTTCATACAATGGTAATTTTTATTCCCTAGAAGGCACGACCTCTGAGATCGCTAAAGCGATTGTAGGATGTGTTAACAATAGTAGTATCAACTTTACTGCAATAATAAATGACGGTGCGTCTGATTTCTATATTAAGAATGCGGTAAGTGGTTATAGACTTTTACAGTCCGGTATTTTAATACCTGCTAATAATGCCAATACTTTTATTACATTAAACAACAGAGACTTAAAAACAGTAAATAACCCTAGTGGTTTACTTAAACTTTCAGAAAATATAATTGACAATAACTTTGTACATTACATGAATGGTGGTAATTCTGCTGGTAAATCTGTTTTAGTAACTAAAGATTCTGTTTCAGATGTTGCTGTCGGTAATATGTTACCAACACCTTCGGTTGGTGTTTACAATGAGATTATTGACATAGTCGATGATATTACAACACCTAATACTATTTACCAGAAACTAATACTAGATAAAAAGAATTACATTGAAAGTGGCGAACAAAAATTATACTCTGAAAATATAGCTAGACTTGGATTATTCTCAGCCTATGATATTCATGATATGAACTTTGATTTCTATGATATAGAAAACTCTGAGCTAAAGGAATTAGAGTATGAAACTCCAGCAATTATTAACTATGAGCCTGAAAGAAGTCAACAAAATACACTCGAGGTGTTTAGTAATGATTACGATATATCAGATCCATATACTTATTTTAGTGGAATTAACGATCGTTTAGGAGAGGAAACTGAAGCCGAGAATGATGAGATTAAATTGTTTACTGAATATGATAGGTTACAAGAGAATAATTTAAAAGAATTTGCAATACAATCTAGAGTAGTTCCTAATATAAATAAATGGACACTAAAAGATAGTTTAACTGTAAGAGAGCAACCTTATTATCTAAATGCTAACGAGGCTTTTGGTAGAACTAACTTCTCACCGGACTTTAATTCTGTTGGTAGAGATAGACTGGGAATGACTCATGAATGGTTTTATATGGATAACCTTCCAAAGTATTTAGACTATAACCAACTTAACAGCACATTTAGTTATGTTAATTTCTTAAATGATTTTAAGATAAAACCTTCTCACTTTAAAAGTACGTCATATAATTACTTTGATAAGTTTATGGTTACTGATGGGTTTGAAGTAAAAGATCAATATGACATAAAGTCGTTTATTAAAACAAATCTACAAAAGAAATATACTTTAGTCTCTGGTGGTAATGACGCTTCATTTGCTAATACAGTTTTTAAAGGTATTAGAGTAGACTTTAAAAATAGAAAAGAATTTGTAAACACTAAAGCTAGTGAGTTTGTTAAAACTTCTGATTTTAATGGCTATAAGTTTAGCACTTTAGTATTAGTAAGAGGTGGTAGTGATAATAACGGAATACAATATGAGGTAATTCAAAATAAAGCATTTAAGTTTGTTGTCTTTTTAATTACAGTATCATTAGATGATTTATGGATTGATGGTGCTTTAAATAGAAAACTTCTATATGAAATGAATCATAGTTTTGTTTGGAATCATGAAAATCAAAACTTTGGCTATTCTGATGTTGCATTATCAGGAGCCCTTAACTTAAACGATATTAACTTTACGAATCCAAACGGTGCTGATTATCTAGTAGCAACTGGTATTAATCACGCTGACGGATCTACTGCTAGCTTTTTAGATCAAATTAGTTCAGATGATGATGACATATTTGGTAATATTGAAATTACAGTTACGGACTCTACTGGACCTGTTACTTTTATACTAAAAATACAATCAGTAGACGATCAAAATCAAATAACTCTAGAAGGAGCCCCTCAAGACTTAAACGGTAATGCTGTTAATGTTTCTAACATATCTGGTTATGTTCAAAATAGTGCAGAGTATGTATATAAACAAGGGGGTAAGAATGCGTTTACGTCGATCTTAGACCAACTGTCTGTTGGATCAGTTGCTGATTTATTATTACTAAACGATGGTAGTGTTGTATATACTACTATTGAAGAAGATGGTACTATATTAAATAATCAATTTGAATTAGATTTTGAAAATGGAGTAGAGATAATTAAAGATTCTAATTTAACTATAGCACCAGATCAAGATAAGCCTAAAACTTTTAAATTAAAACAAGGTGTTATTGGGTTTGATATTGAACAAGGCGATACTTACTATCCGTTCTTAGTTAGACACAACGGTAGCTACACGGTAGATACTAGACCTGTTGTAACATTTACAGATACGTATTCTCATTTTAAAACAAATACACTTCAAACTACGTTAAACGAAACTGAGTTAAACTTTGAGGAGCCAATGTATAAGCACTCTTTAACTAGTGCTGAAGAAATTAAATTAGCTAGAGATTATTACAAACGATATAACAGATGTGGAACTTCATTTAATTTAGGTTTTATACAAGATGGTGGAACTCATGATTCTTCTTGGGGTATAATTAAAAACCACTTTTATAGAAAAGTAAATGAGACTAATTCTGCAGGTGTTACTAAATTATCAAGATCTACAGATAAGTTACCTCTTTACCCGTTAATAGGTGAGATTGCAATAGACAAAAAAGATGTAAATGTATTTAGATCTTCTTGGGATAAAAACTATTATACTAGATCTTTATCCGGTGGAACAAACGAAGCGGTACCCGGTACATTTGAAACTAAAGAAGAAAGATCTTATTTAGGTTCTACAATCATGAAGGTAAAAGATTCATACAATATGATTAACTTTACTTCATATAGAGCTAGTACGCAGGAGCAACAAGATAGAATTTTAGCTAATAACGACGAAAAATATGACGTAGTTTTATTTGAAGATAAGAAATATGTTTATATGGATTTTTACATTACTAGTACTCTTAATAAACTATTAAGTAGTGAAGGTGTTTTAGACTCTATTAATAAATACGTTTCAGCTGCTAATTCTGCTGGTGATAAAACCACAACTAAAGATGATGCGCAGCTTTATGTAGAAAACAACTTGCTAAACACTTTTAATTTAGATATGATAAAAATTTACACTAGTAGAATTAAGGGTGTAGATTCTGAGGTTATATCTTCTGCGAGTGTTGAAAATCTAGATGATGGAGGCTATATGAACGATACGAATTTTACATTTAAGTCGCACGAACAAAAGCCCCTTAATTTTAGGTTGATATATAATAAAAGATTAGGTTATTCTTATCGAATTAAGCCTATGGTAAAAATAAAGTCATAAGCAATGGCAATTAACATTCAAGAAATACTACACCCTAGTGACTCTGACAGTATCAAGTTCTCGAAGATTAACTATAACTTCGATCAACTAGTTGTTAATGGAGGTGGACCTGCTGGTCCAAAAGGAGATTTAGGTAATCCAGGTAGCACAGGTCAAACTGGTGCAACTGGTAATACTGGTGATAAGGGTAATAAAGGGGATTCTGGTGAAACTACCAGCCCATGGAAAAATATTGCCATAGATTTAAACCTTAGCGATGGTAAAAATAACGTTAGAATTTTAAAGCCAAAACCAGGAACTGATTTAGAGACTCCTGTTATTTGGTTAGGTGATAGTTCATTTTTAGACGAAGGTGTTGGCGCAAATGATGGGGATACCACATTAAGATCTACTTTGAATGTTGGTAGACATTATGATATTAACGGTTCCGCTGTTGCTGCTGAATATGCTACATTTTGGCATAGTTCTAGTGTTAAAATTAAATTAGACTCCGAAGATGTAACTGGTGTAAATAATTATACTAGATTTAATCTTTCTGCAGTTGCGCCTATTGTACCAAATAGTAACCCTGAAGATATTAGGTTTCAAATAAATTTACCGACAACATATACTGGAGAATTTAGATTAAATAATTTTAATATTACTGGTAATTTTGAAGACGGCATGCTTAGATATAACTCCGGCGCTAATAAGTTTGAGGGTTATATTAATAATGCATGGGTTGAATTATGTACAGCACCATGTGGTGCTGGGGGTTCTAGTGGTAGTATCTCAATTAGCGGTACTAACTTAAACCTTAATGTAGACGGAAGTTTAGTAGGAGGTAATCCGACTTTCCAATATAGTAACTGGAATGGTAGTGTTTCTGTTGATGCTGCAGGTGTGGTAACTATTAATAATGGTAATGCTACAACTGTGGTTACAGATCCTGTAGGCCCAGTAGCTGCTAATACAACAGCTGGAACTAATAATGTATCTTTCACAGTTACAGTTACAGTTCCTTCTGGATATGATAATGTAGGTCAAACTGTTGCAGGTTCTGTTACAGTAGTACAACCAACTAGTTATCAAGCGCCAGTAACATTAACTGGACAAATGAATTTAAACTATGGTTCTAGTGGAGGGGTTGTATGTTCAGGATCAGGAACTTATGTCGGAGCTGTACCAGTAGAAATAACTGGAATTCCTAATCCGAGTAATGCAGAATGGCAAACAGCTGCGCGTAATGATGCTTTAGATTACTTTAATGATAATCCAAGCCTTCTAGCTGCAGGTGAACACTTTAAAGTAACGGCTATATCTGATCATAATAATGGGACGATTCCTACTGTAAATGAATTTATTGAATATGATGGTTCCGGTGGTTTAATAAGTGTTGATCCATGTCCAACTCAACAATATACCGTTACAATTGGAGCAAATAGTACGATAACAAACGCGTCAATCTATAATGTTGCATCTGGAGGTTCGCCTAATAACACTATTACGCAAACCGGAGGAGCAGGTGATGCTATTAACGATGCGTTCTATGTTGAAGCAGATGCCGGCTATAATATTAGTCCTTCTCAAGTTACTATATCTTCATGGGGCGGTGGAGGCTCTAATACTTTTGTTAACCCTAACGTGAATTCAGCAGGTAGGGTTGTTGTTGGATGGAACGATACAATAGATCCAAATAATCTTTCTTTCGATATAGGAATAGCAGGTAGTGCAAGTCAATATACATATACAGTGGACGTTGTAGAAACAGATGATTTTAGTACAATATGTAGTGAAACTGTTAGTAATAATACATTCACATACCCACAGGGTGAAGGTGGAGTAAACTTCCAGAACTACTTCTTAAATAACTACCAGGTAACTGGTCCGGACAGCTCGATAAAAATAATTAGCTCTAACGAACCTGGCTTCTCTTGGGGAGGTTGGGCAATTTCAATGAATAATAATAATGAACCTCTAAACGGAGGTTGGTTTAACTGTAACTCTGGTGGTGGATTCGCTTCAGTAGCAATAACAGGAGCAGAAAACATTTACACAGCACAAGGATCTGAAGATTATGTAGGAACTCCTACTAATATATTCGGTTCTGGTGGAAATGGAAATCCGTCATTCTCATGGGCACTGTCTGGAATAAATACTAATAAATTCCAATTAACTAACGCAAGTTCACAGACATGTACTGTAGCCTATATTGGAACTGGTACATGTAGTGGAGGAGGTCATAATGCGACACTTGCATGTACGGCGACAGGTTTTGATTCAAACGGACAAGCAATATCGCCAGTATCAGATACAAAAACAATAAACGGCTGTGATGACTCTGGTGGCGGGTCTTCTGCATAGAAATTAAAAGAATAAAAGATGTATATATTAAATATAGGCCCAAACGTTTCTACCCAAGATCCTACAGATTTTAAGAGGTGTACACCTGCTAAAGTTAAGGCATGGTGGGAAGCAGTAAAGCAAAATGTACCAAACTATAATAGCTATAATTGGCATATTGTAGGTGGAATGGCTAATGGATCTCAGGATTCACTAGATGCTGATATAGTGTTAACACCATTATCTGGTGAAGTATATGATTCTAGTGAATTACCTTTACTACAATCTATATTAGTAAGCGCACAACAATTAGCATTAGATAATAAATTCTTTGTTGATATTAAAGCAGTGCCATATCATTGGTCTAGCCCTTTAGGTTTCACTAGAAGCTTCTTTAAAATTGGGTGCTGGGATAAAATTACTGTCACTATTGATGAAGAAACGACAGTTAAATCAAATGTTTATAGAAGACGTAATGCTACTTCTATAGAAAAACTAGGTGAGCTAGATCTATGGAAAGTGTCATGGAATAGAACAGGTTACGAAGGTGAGCTTTTCTTTCCGTTTGGTTCAACTGAAAAGGCGGAAAATTATACAGCAGGTTATGTTCCTGTTGAAGACTGGTGTAACGTGCAATAATAAATTATGAAGGACAAAATAAAAAATATATTATCGAATAAGACTCTGGTAACTTTTGTTGCGGGAGCTTTACTATGTTTATTATTTCTTAAACAATGTAATAGTATTGAGAATTTAAAACAAGATGTTAAGTTAGCACAACAAGATGCTGATAGAAATCTAAATAATTTTAAAGCTGCTCAAGATTCAGTTACGGTTTTAAGAAATGATAACGGAGACCAGTTAGCACAGATCAGATCTTTTGAATTTGATCTATCTAACTTACAGGGTAGTCAAATTAAATTAACTAAAAAGTACCAAAAGGCACTTGCGTTAAATGATGACTTAAAGAAGGTTAACTCCCTGATTTCTGCAGAGTTAGAAATTACAGATAGCCTAGATGTTGCAACGACAACAGAGATTGTAGATACTACAACAACAAAAATTAATTTCGAATCTAGTAAAGATTTCGGCAACGGTAACTCAAGGTTTTTAACCGGGTTCTCTACTGTTAAATATGACTTTGGTCAGTTTAAAGTTTTAGAGTCTAAATTTGAGTTAAAACAAACACTAAGCCTGATGGCTGCTATCGAAGAAGGTGAAGATGGAGCAGATAGATTAAAACTATCAACGACGTATCCTGGTTTAGTGATTAAAGATATTGAAAATATCAACCTAGTTAATACTAGACTAAATAGAAGATCAGAGAAAACAGCTGGTTGGGGTATTGGTATTGGCGTAGGATATGGTATTAATTTAAACAACAATCAAGTGATTAGTACAGGTCCTTCAATAGGACTTGGCTTATATTGGTCACCAAAATTTTTAAGATTTTAAATGGCGCAATCAAGTAGATATTTTAGAATAGACGAAGACATCCTGTTAGAGTTTATTTACCACGATCAAGGAGATGCAGAGAAGTATCGAATTGAGGTAGATGACAATGGTAGTGAGGTTATGTTTCTAGATACGGTAGATCAAAATCCGTATCAAGCAAGGCACTTAATTAATGAATTAGGTTCTGCTGTAGTTAATTTTGATGCCACTGTTATTAGCGGTTATATTGCTATAGAAAACTTTGCAGCCAGAACTTTGTTATTACAAAGTGGTAAAACATATAAATTCGATTTAAGTGCTTTACCTAATCCTGCTGATTTTACTATATCTGGTGCTTTAGGTATTTATAGTTATTCGGCAACGACTATGATAGGTACATTCACTCCAACGATAAACGGTAAAATAGAATATACATATCCGGATTTAATAGGTGGTGTGATTTATGTTGATACTAGAGCTAATCCTTTATTCTCTTCACCAGACGAGGCTACAGGAAATGATATTAACCAAACAATTGGAAGATACCATGCTGTAAAAACACCAGGTACAACAGATACTACAAAGTATGCTCTTTTAGGTTATGATTCAACCGGTGATTATGATATGCATAATTACATTAATAATAATTCAGATTGGCAAGGTGGTAATGAAGCAGATCTTTTAAATTACCAATCCGAGGCTACTCAAAATATTAACTATATCTTATATGATAGTATTAGACTACATTTAAAGGCTGGTTTTAGTTTTGCTGCAAGAGGATATGAAGGCTTTTTGTTTGAAGTTACAGCTGGTAGATTAAGCGGTGTACAAAATTACTTATCTCAAATAGTTTATTTAAACCAAAGTAATTATGAGTTCTCTAACCCTAAACCTTTTATTTTAGGTGAGACTCTTTGGTCTAAGTTTATTAATTTAAAAGTACCAGCACTTGTTGGACAAAATTCAGAATTTAATGATAGATTTTATGGAGATGGTGTTATAGGTTCAAGTAACTTAGATCCTACTTCTAATTACGGAATTAGATTTGCATTACTAGATAGTTTAAAAACTATTGAAGGGTATGACTATGTTTATACTGGAGAAGAAAATGTATTTACGGTTTCAAGAGAAGATGAATTTGCTGATTTTACAGTTGTAGTTGAAGATGCAACTGATGGTGATTACTTTAATATTTACGGAGAGAAAGATAATTCACTAGCAAACTTTGAGGGTCATATATTAGATAGGATTAGAACATCGTCAGATGATATAGTTGTTATTTTCGATGTAGATGTATTTGAACAAATAGGTACTGCTCAAATTAAATCATATACAACAACATTTACTCAGTATGAAGATTTTAATACTCCGATTAGATTTAGACCTGTAATTAATAAGGCTAATGTAGCAGTTAACTTTTCTATTGAGGTAACTATGAGAATTTACAATCAAACAGATAATACTCAAATTGTAAAGAGAGCAAGTTTAACAGTAGATCAAGCTAATAGATACGGTAAGAAGTTAAGTACTTTAAAGATTGATAATCCAAACATGTTAACTGAGGTTTACAATGTTTTACCTAGCCTTGCTGCTAATAAAATTATCTCAGGTTTTATTACTGACAATTTACCAAGATCAGTAAAAACAGTACCCGCGTTTGTTGAAAGACATAATGTAATTGCTAGTTCTGCAAAAGTTAACTTAGTAGGTGCTGGTAATAATCCAATCATAAAAGATGTTGAAGAATTTGATACGACTGATTTTGTGGACGAAGGTGATTTATCTATTAGTATTCCTCCTTTTGCATCTTACTATAAATTTGTAATAGCTAAAAAGAGAGGAGATGATTTCGATATGATTTCATTTGAAAATGCAGAAAGAGTTATACTTACTTTTAATGATGGTAAGACAAAGTTAAAATTTAATCATGTGTACAATAAAGATGTTGATATGGGTAGCGGTGAAGTTTTGTTTACGATAAACGAGGCTAATGCAACCAGTATTAGAGGTATGCAAACTGACGCTTTCTATATTAGCATTGATAATGGAACAGAAGAAACTATGGTTACTAAAGGTAAATTTACTATTGGATAATGATTTTAAATAGCAGAAATAACGCATACGATTTTAGATTCCCTAGGAAGTTTATTCCAGAAGAGGTTGCTAACAAGTATAAGAAATATTTGAATAGAGTTCCAGGTGGACTTTTAGCAGAGCCAATTGATTTTGTAAATTATTCTATCCAAGGGCTTAATATCCCAGGTGTAACGTTTGATCCTGTTACTCAATCAGATAATGATGGTACTATAAGAAGCCATCGAGGTGCACAGCCAATTCAAAATACAATTTCTAGAGAATTTACAGTAACGTTTCAATTATTAGATGGTTTTATTAACTATTGGTTAATGATGGACACTTTACTTTATTATTATGCTAGGTCTACTAAACAGGCGTTTATTGAACCATTGACTTTAAGAATATTAGATGCTGAAGGAGCTTCAGTAGCTTACATGGAATACTCTGGTATTATCATGACATCTATTAATGAGTTAAACTTAAACATGGCAGAGAATGTATCTGATTTTGCTACATTTGAATGTTCATTTGTTTACAATAAGTTAAACTTGAGATTAGAAATAGAATAAAAGATATATAAACTATGAAAGATACTAAAACATTTAATGAATACTTAGTTGAGCAAAAGCTAACTAAGACTGACATGAAACTTTTACAAGAAGGTTTACAATCAGAGTGGACTCAAGATTTAGAAGATAAGGTTGATTTTGCACTAGAACAGTTTGCTCAACAATTTGCAAACGAAGATGGTTCTTTTGATTTAGATAGATTAGAAGAGGGACTTGTTAATGAAGGACTTTTAGGTTCTATCTTTGGTGGTCTTGCAGGTTTTGCATTAGGAAAATCCGTAGGCAAAATGATCTGTAAAGTTCTTGGTATTCAGAAAGGTATCTTCTACGATTTATTAACTTCCAGATTAGTCGGTGCTGCTCTAGGTGCTGCGATGGGTAAAAGAATCTAAATTGAATCTAGTTACAGTTGACTTCTCGCTTAATTCCCCTGGTATTTGTGTCTGGCAATCTGACACGAATGAATATCACTTTATCTCCTATATTAAAGCTGGTTCTGGCACAAAAGCCGAACAGCGAAGACAAGAAGAAATAAGTACATTTTCAGATGTAACTCTTGTTCATCAACCTGATTGGAAATCTTCAGTCGGAGATTACTCTAAAAACGAATTTGCAAAAATCAAAAGATATATTAAGACTGCAGATGACATCATTAACCTGATTGTCAATATCACACAGACGAAACAAGATTATCATATCGCATTCGAAGGTACATC